>Ga0207152_1229_pt1 | contig 10617 bp, 10 predicted proteins | sample Alteio_BWMinHeat_30_FD_153590 | JGI IMG/M metagenome (GOLD analysis project Ga0207152, IMG submission 153590) | Enriched cells from forest soil in Barre Woods Harvard Forest LTER site, Petersham, Massachusetts, United States -... | ecosystem: Environmental > Terrestrial > Soil > Temperate forest >... | reverse complement strand
CACTCGAAAAAAAATGAAAGCCGGTCGCATCGGTAAAAAGGATCGGCAGTGGAATTGTTGTCCCGATCAGATGAACTTCATAGGTATCCCATAAATGCTGGATAATTTTCCCGAATAATTTGCCTGCATCGATGGTATCTTTCTTATCACCTTTCCATATATCATTCTCTCGCTCGGATTCGGATTTTTGAGAAGGTAGTGTAACCTGGGAAGCAGAAGGTTCAGCAGGTTTGGACGGCTCATCGCTCGCCAATGCCGGCGATGCAAGCAGACCCAGGAGAAGAAAAAAGCTTGTTAACCGGTGACGAAAGGTCATTGGTCGTTACTCGCCGCGTGAAAGAGATTTCTTGTGAATGTAGATGATCTCGACTACGAGATACGAAAAATAGGAAGCGAACATACCCGTTACCAGACCGATCGAATTGATCTTGAACAGAAACTGGCACATCGCAAATGCCAGAACTAAACCGAATATTCTGACAAAGATCGAGCCGATAGCAACTCCGAAGAAAATATCGTTCGGCTGATCTATTGCCCACTCGGTGACGAAAAAGCTGGCAACACTGGTGAATGTACACAGTGCTATCCCGATATAACAGGCCGATTTGAATGCTTCGCCCGCCCAGAGGTTCATCGCAAATGTGCCGCCGCCATAGAGGACGACGCTAAGCAAACCGAACCACACGATAAAGAAACGGGTGGCCTTTCGGCTGATCGACGACTTCGAAACATGGGGGCGTACCAATTGAATTGCCTGAATTATTGCGCTCAATTTATTTCCTTCTAATATTCTTATTTATAAAAACTTACTATAGCGTTTAATATATAGCCTCATTAAACGTATTTTGACCCTGTTTTTGTTTCATTTTTTTGGACTTTTTTAAAGAATGTTATTATTCATTAATTACCCGCTTTTTAACTATTTTTTACCCGAAAATTTAACAATTTGTTCATACACTTTTCGAATCTAAACTATTGAGCCTCATGTATTACCGTTGTATTTTTATCTATTTTTTTTAAATCACAACCAGGAGATATACTTTATGAGAATTGCAATGTTTTTCAAATGGGATGGCGTGACATTGGATCAGTATGAACAAGTACGGGAGAAAGTCGATTGGGAAAACATGAATCCATCAGCATTCGCATATTTGGCAGCAGGTCTCGGAGCGGCAGTAGCAGTTGTCGGCGCAGGAGTCGGCATTGGTAAACTCGCTACCGGAGCATTGGAAGCAATGGGACGCCAGCCGGAAATGTCCGGAGGTATCCGTACGACGATGATCATTGCCGCAGCTCTTATCGAGGGTATTGCGCTCTTCGCGCTCGTTATCTGCATTATTCTTTCCGGTAAATAATGAGGAGAGTCGACTTTTCGTCGACTCGCTCCGACTAAACGTCGGAGCTACTACTGTCTATAGATTATGTTAGAAATTAATCCCGGACTATCGATCTGGACGCTGATCATTTTTGGCTTACTGCTCGTGCTTCTTTCGAAGATCGCGTGGAAACCGATTCTTGCATCGCTCAAACGGCGTGAAGAGGCGATCGCCGATTCGCTCTCAAAAGCGGAACAAGCTCGCGCCGATGCGGAGAAGCTTATCGCCGAGACGGAACGTCAGCGCAAGTTGAACGAAGAGCAGCTTCACAAGCAGCTTCGCGAAGGCAAGGAATATGCCGAGCGGATGCGCGCAGAACTGACAGCAAAAGCTCATGAGGAAGCAAAGAAAATGCTCGACCAGGCAAAATCGCAGATCGAACGCGATACGCAAACTGCTATTGCGCAGCTTCGCAACGAAGCCGCCGATCTGGCTATTGCTGCAGCAGGGAAGTTGCTCGATGAATCGATGACAGACGAGAAGAATAAAAAGATCGTCGAGAAATTTATTGCAGAACTTCCTACACAAGCGAACTAACCTCTCATGGATCAACGCATCGCCCTTCGTTACGCTCAGGCACTGATGGATATCGGGAAAGAGAAAAACTCCGTTGATGAGTTAGCGCGTGACATGAAAACGATCGATGAGGCATTGCACGATGTGCATGAACTGAAGGCGCTCCTTCATACTCCGGTTATCCGGCCGGATATTAAACGTAAAGTACTGCATTCGGTTTTTGCTCCTCATATCAGTAAGGACGCAATGCTGTTTATAGACCTGCTCGTAAAAAAGGGCAGGGCTGATGTGCTCGATCTGACGACGCAGGAATTTTTACGTTTACTCGACGAGGCGACAAATACTGTCCCGGCACTTATTACCAGTGCCAGAACGCTTGATGAAAATGCCAGGAAACAGATCGTTGCAAAACTGGAAACCATTTCAAAGAAAAAAGTACGTGCTTCGTATACAACGGATCCACTGTTACGCGGAGGATTCGTTGCGAAGGTCGGCGATACATTAATAGACGCAAGTTTGCAGCATCAGCTCGAAAATTTACGTGAAGAGTTCAAAGCTGCGGCAATTGCGAGGGTGAACTGACCGGATGAGAGCTTTCACGGTCATTGTTTGTGCATTCTTGCTGTTTTTCGGAGGAGAAATTATCTGTCTGACTATCGTAGAAGCGCAGATCGATAGTACTGCACAGAAATCTTCCGTTTCGGCAACAGCGACGAAAAAGAAGAAGAAAAGACGGCGGAGAAAAAAAACAGTTGTAGATACGACGGCGAAAAAAACTTCAGTTGCGAAATCGAAGAAGAAGACAAAAATAGTAGAAGCGCCAAAAAAGACGATCGCGATCACGCCGCCTTCGAATCTGAAGCCTACGATGACCGGCGCGCCGGGAACGGTAAAAAGTTACTTCTTTCCGGACAGAATCGGCGCAGAGTGGACGATGAGAACGATTCAATTGCTCATTGATAAAGATAACAAGATCCTGAGAGCAGATACGCTATATGCTCAATCGCGAGTTGTAGATACGGCGCGATTTTCTCTGCAGCGATTGCCGGTTATGGTGACCTCAGATACATCATATAAAAGTACCGGTAAAGGAGTAAGAACGGAATCATTGTTCTATGTTGACGACTCTATTGCAATGACCGTTTTTAATAACTCCATTTCCAGCGCCGAGAATCGTGTTTTTCTTGTTACTCCGCTCAAGTTACGAAATGCGTGGCATGAAAAATTCGAAGATTCGATTGTGACGATGATAGCAGGATTTGGCGATTCGGTGATGACGCCCATTGGAAGATTCGACCATGTATTGGTGACTCTTACGCAGGAGGATTATTCCGACATGCGGAAATATTATGCACCGGGGCATGGTATTATCAAGACCGTTTTTCGCTCGGTTGCTCCGGGTGGTAACGGTTTAATAATTGTCACGACGGAGATGATCGCTTTTAAAAAGCCCGATTAATTTTAGAATATTACAATAAGCAGAAAGAACTATGTCAGTCGTACGCCCCGATGAAGTCAGCGCAATTTTGCGCCAGCAGTTAACAGGATTCGAAAAAGAAGTAGATATCTATGATGTCGGAACCGTCTTACAGGTCGGTGACGGCGTTGCCCGCGTCTATGGCTTATCGAAGGTCATGGCAGGAGAGCTTATCGAATTCCCGAACAAAGTGTTCGGCATGGCACTTAATCTCGAAGAAGATAATGTCGGCGCTGTACTTTTCGGCGATGAGACGCTTGTCAAAGAGGGCGATGTCGTTAAGCGTACGGGGCGCGTTGCCTCGATGCCGGTGAGCGATGCGATGCTTGGCAGAGTCATTAATCCGCTCGGCGTTCCGATCGATGGTGGCGCTCCGATACCGAGCGATAAATTTTTGCCGATCGAACGTAAAGCTCTCGGCGTGATGCAGCGTCAGCCGGTAAAAGAACCGTTGCAGACAGGTATTAAAGCTATCGATGCCATGATCCCAATCGGCCGTGGCCAGCGCGAACTTATTATCGGCGATCGTCAGACTGGCAAGACTGCCGTAGCGCTCGATACCATTATTAATCAAAAATATACGCATAGCGAAGAAGCAAAAGCTCAGGGCATTGCTCCGGTGTATTGTATCTATGTTGCTATCGGACAGAAAGCTTCGACCGTTGCACTGGTAAGAGCCAAACTCGAAGAACATGGAGCGATGGAGTATACGACGATCATCGCTGCGACGGCTTCGGATCCTGCCCCTCTGCAATTTATCGCTCCGTATTGCGGCGCAACGCTTGGCGAGCATTTCCGCGATACCAGTCGTCATGCACTGGTGATCTATGATGATCTTTCGAAACAGGCTTCAGCCTATCGTGAACTGTCACTTTTGCTCCGCCGTCCGCCTGGGCGTGAAGCATATCCCGGCGATGTGTTTTATCTCCATTCACGTTTGCTCGAGCGTGCATCGAAATTAAATAACGAACTTGGAGGCGGCTCGTTAACGGCACTGCCGGTTATCGAAACTCAAGCTGGTGACGTTTCCGCATATATTCCGACGAATGTTATTTCTATTACGGATGGACAGATCTATCTCGAGCCGAATCTCTTCAATTCAGGCGTTCGCCCGGCTATTAACGTCGGTATCTCAGTTTCACGTGTCGGTGGAAACGCACAGATCAAAGCGATGAAAAAAGTTGCCGGAACTCTGCGCTTGGATCTCGCACAATACCGCGAACTGGAAGCATTCTCGAAATTCGGATCCGACCTCGATAAGGCAACGCAGCAGCAATTAACACGCGGTCAGAGGCTAGTCGAATTATTGAAGCAAGGACAATATGTTCCAATGCCGATCGAAGAGCAGGTAGTCGTCGTGTACGCGGGGACGCAAGGCTACCTCGATAAAGTTACAATTCCGAATGTTCGCCGTTATGAAAAAGATCTTCTGGACTTCATGAGGCTGCGGCATAAAGATCTGTTGAAAGGTATTGCAGAGAAGAAAGAGTTAACTTCGGAAATTACTGCAACTTTGAAAACAGCGCTGCAGGATTTTACCGAGAGATTTAAATAGTAGCTATCCTGCAACTTCCTTTACTCTAAGGGGTTCTTTAGTGGTATGAAATATATTTACTAAAGATGAAAAGAAATTTTCTATTTGTTTGGTTTCTTGTTCTTTGTAAATTTTTTTTCCTTGGGAATTCGGTTTTGGCACAGACAAGTGATTCTTCGAGATCAATTGATTCATCGAAATCAATTATCTTTAGCGGCGTAAAAAATAGTGAAGAGTCATTGCCGCCGAAGGCAAAACTCGGAGCAATTGCAAGCCTGAATATAGGAACGTATCATGGATTCAGAGCCGATGGATTCTATGCTTCCTTTGTACAGCCAAATGTAGGCTTCGAATTTTTAGCCGAACCCATTGGTGGGCTTCACTTACTTTTCGGAGGACATATTGGCATATCGAATCCGCTTACTACCGGAATATCTTTCGGTATCAGGCAGCCGATTAATATTTCGAAGAACCCCGATCTACAGGTATTTGGGGATATAGGGATGCTTTTTTTTGCTGATGAGGCGTTTGCTACACCTGGCACATTTGGCGCAAGACTTGCTTTCGGAGCACGCACTCTCGGTAAAGTCGATATGGAATATAGGCTTGCCGGAGAATGGAGAGGATCTGGTTCCGATAGCATCGACGGTAACCGTTCGCGTATGCTCTGGTGGGTTGGTGCAGAGGTCGGGATCGCATTTTCCCTTGTACCGGAATCAAAGGAGATTTCCCGCAAGGATTCTCTTCATGCATCTTTGCGCTATATTGCAACAGGCGATGAAATAGATGAGTTTGATCAGCTTACATCGGATGTTAAAATTGACGAATGGCTCGACCGGTTTTGGCGGGTCAGGGCAATTAATCCCGGATCGAAAATAAATGAAAAGCGCGTCGAATATGAAAAAAGAGTTGCCGAAGCGAATCGGTTATTTTCAACGCCGAACAAACTCGGGATTTCTACCGATCCCGGGCGGGTAATGGCAATTTACGGAATGCCTGATGTCGAAGAGAAAGATCACTCATTGTATGACGACGCAGTTCATTATATGCTCTTTGTGTATAACGGACGAATAAAAGATGTGACTTTTGGTGCGTTCCTTTTCAGGATCACGACGACTCAAGTATATTGGGGGCAGATATATTCCACTGTGCCGGGAGAGATGACGGGTAGTTTTCCATACGGGCTTCCTGTACGAATGGCAAAATGGTTAGGATTATGAGTATAACAGAAGAAGATGGCAACATTACGTGAAATCCGCCGCCGCATCGGCGGCTTCAAGTCAACGCTGAAGATCACCCAAGCGATGAAGATGGTCGCTGCGGCAAAACTTCGGCGAGCACAGGATGCGATGATCGCTGCACGCCCATATTCACGTGCACTCGATAGCTTACTCAAAGACCTGCTATCGAGCGCAGGTGATGAAATCATAGAGTCGCCGATGTTATTCGGCCGCCAACTCTCTGATCCCAAGACAGAAAAAGTGTTGCTTATTATTGTTTCGAGCGATAGGGGTCTTGCCGGAGCGTTCAACACCAATATCATCAAATTTGCCGAAGCAAGAATGCGCGAAATGTATAAGGAGCATCTTGCGTCCAAACGTCTTTCGCTCATCACTGTCGGCCGACGTTCGACCGATTATTTTTCCAAGCGCGGGTATGATATTATCGAAAAACATGTTGGCGTTTTCACAAAAATAGATTTCTCTACTGCAAAAACAATTGCGGAAAAAGCGACTGCGCTTTTTGCCGATGCTGATTATGATCAGATCGAATTGATCTATAATGAGTTTAAGTCTGTCCTTGCTCAAAAGCAAACTGCAGATCGTCTGTTGCCGGTACTCGAACGCAAAAAACTTGCCGAAGCAAAAAAAGGAGCGCCGAGTTTTGAATATATTTACGAACCTGTCCCTGCGGAAATATTAAACGTCCTCGTTCCGCGTCAGCTCGAAACACAGGTGTGGAAATCACTGCTCGAATCTAATGCCGCAGAGCAAGGTGCACGAATGACGGCCATGGATTCCGCAGCAAAAAATGCGAAAGACCTAATCGCAAAATTCCAACTTTTCTATAATAAAGCACGCCAAGCCGCTATCACGAAGGAAATCCTTGAGATCGTGGGAGGTGCGGAAGCACTGACCAAGGGATGATCTTTCTCCGTATTTTTGCAGATGAATGAATCTGCAAGAAAATCTTTCCCATCTGGAAAGCCGTATTCTCCATGCTTGTACACGAGCGGGCAGAGATCGTAAAGAGATCTCTCTTATCGCTGTAACGAAAACTCATTCGGTTGAAGTTATTCAGGAAGCATATGATCTCGGTATTCGCGACTTCGGCGAGAATAAAGTACAGGAGCTTGTAAAGAAAAAAGATCTTCTCCCAGCAGATATCCGCTGGCATTTAATCGGTCATTTACAATCCAATAAAGCAAAATATATAGCGCCCTTTATTCAATGTGTGCATTCCATTGATTCGGTTGAAACGGCAAGAGAATTATCAAAGAGAGCTGAGCAGCATTCGCGAGCGGTAGATGTTTTGCTCGAAATAAATGTTGCAGACGAAGTCACGAAAGAGGGAATTGCCGTTTCGGAAGCCAAAGTACTTTTACCTCTTATTTTTGAACAGGCAACATCCCTGAATATCAAAGGATTAATGACAGTTGCTCCGTTCGTAGATCCGCAGAAGGTTCGTCGGTATTTTTGTGAACTTCGGGAGTTGCGGGATGAGCTTGGGCTTACAGAACTTTCCATGGGTATGACGAATGATTTCGAGGTTGCCATTGAAGAAGGAGCGACGATGATACGGATCGGCAGTGCGCTCTTTGGAGAAAGAATTACCATCAAATAAAAAACTCTTATGCTTTCAGCTTTAGATATCAAGAAAAAAGAATTCGAACAAAAAATGCGCGGGTACGATGTTGAGGAAGTCCGTAAATTTTTGGATGAGGTTTCGAAAGAATTCGATCTGCTCGTTCGCGATGAAATTTCACTGGAGGATGAACTTGAAGAAACGAAGAAAAAACTCCAACATTATCTCGGTTTAGAAAGCACGCTCGAAAAAACACTCTTGGCCGCACAACAGACGGCAATCAAAATGGAGGAGCAGGCAAAGAAAGAATCGGAGTTGATCTTGCAGGAAGCGAGGTTAGAGCGTGATAAAATGCTCAGGGAAATTCCGATGGAGATCGAGCGCGCACGAGGGGAAACGATACGATTGAATGCGGAATATGAGGCAACGCTTACGAGAATGAAAGCCATGATGGAAGGATTTACGAGATTTATGGAATCGATGCAGAAATTATAACAACTGCAATATATAGTAACACCAGGAGTTACCGTTGAAGTCATTTTTTTTCGTATATTTGTGGGCTTTTTTTCACCATCTATTCTATAATCTATAAATTATGCTTCATATTTCACGAACTATACTCTTAAAGACCACAGCAGCACTGTGTGTTTTATGTATTGTTTTAATTGGTGCTACCGGTTGTAACAAGACCGGAGATCAACCGAAGATGTCCAATGACAGCACCGCTAAACCTGCAATGTCGGCTGCTGAGCGAGGCAAATACCTTGTTACGATCGCTAGTTGTAATGATTGTCATACGCCACTGAAAATGGGACCGCAAGGACCCGAACCGGATATGTCCCGGATGCTTTCTGGACATCCTGCTGAGATGAAAATGCCGCCTCCGCCGAAAATGGATATGCCGTGGATGGTCGGAGGAGCTGCTACATTAACTGCATGGGCCGGCCCTTGGGGTATTTCATATACAGCTAATCTAACACCAGATTCTGCAACAGGTTTGGGCAAATGGGACGAGACAACATTTATGTTGGCGATCAGAAATGGCAAACATATTGGGACCGGACGCAATATTCTGCCGCCAATGCCTTGGGAATGGATAAAGCAAATGACGGACGAAGATCTGAAGGCAGTTTATGCCTATCTCCGCACTATTCCTGCGGTGCATAACCAGGTTCCAGAAGCTGTAATCGCGCCTCCTCCACCCGGCGCTCCAGGCGGACCGGCCGGTGGTGCAATGATGAAAAAATAATTTTTTTCTGATAAAAATCTTCAAAACGCGCATCTCTTAAGGTGCGCGTTTTTTAATTTTTTTAGAGAAAATTGTATATCCTCGGGATTTTTTTCGTATATTTGATTAAGTTTTGCCTTGAAAGTCAGCAACGGCCCCCTCTGATTCGACCTTCAAGATAGTATTCTGACGCTTTTTTGCCCAGAAAAGCAGCAGTGGTGTTCGAATTGTTTTAACCAAAATGAATATCCGTTCCGGTAAAAAAAACCGGTATGTCTGCTGGTACATTATTTTCCTAGTTCTCTGTTGTTCGCAGGGTAAACAGCTTTATGCCCAAAATATTGGCGGATCCATTAATATTTATGCACAAGTTCTCGATGTAGATACCTGTCTTAATCAATTGCTTATTGATAATGCAACAGGTTTTAACGTAGGCGATAGAGTCCTTCTTATCCAGATGAAAGGTGCAGATGTTGATCTTACTAATACTGCTTCTTTTGGTACGGTAACGGATTACGGTGATGCTGGAAATTATGAATTCGGAAATATTGCCGATATCAAAGGGCTACAAATTACATTGACAAATAAGATCATCCGTCTTTATGAAGCGCCTTCGGGTTTTGTCCAACTTGTTAGAGTCCCTCAATATACCGATGCAACAATCTCTTCTATTGTTTCCCCGGGCATTCAGTGGAATGGCCATAAAGGCGGTATAGTCGTTATGGAAGCATCGGGTACAGTAACGTTGAATGCGGATATCGATGTCAGTGGAATGGGATTCAGGGGAGGGATGAATTTAATCAATGGCTCAGGCAGAGATACGAATGAACTCGACTATTCATATGTGATTTTTACCGATAGCGCTGCCGAAAAAGGAGAGGGGATAGTCGAGTATGATCCTGCTTATGAGAATGGTAGAGGCCCACTTGCTAACGGTGGAGGTGGAGGAAATGGGCACAACGGCGGCGGTGGCGGCGGAGCTAATGGCGGAGTTGGTGGAATAGGGGGAAATCAAACCAGTAAATTTGCTCCGTTGGCAGTTGGAGGATTAGGGGGGAAAGCGATCGATTATACTACAATTACCAATAGAATATTTTTTGGCGGCGGCGGCGGTGCCGGTCATCAAGTAAATGCAGAAGGTACGGATGGAGCTTATGGGGGAGGAATTGTTATTATCCGTGCGAATACATTGATCGGAGGAAGCGGAAAAATTATTGCTAATGGTGCTGATGCCAAACCTGCCGGTGCTTCGGGATCCGGCGGCGGCGGTGGCGGTGGAACGATCGTCCTGGATGTCAATCAGATAAAAAATAATCCGACACTACGTGCTCAAGGTGGCAAAGGGGGAGACAATGCAGATACGCTAACGATACCGCCATGGTGCTACGCTCCCGGCGGCGGCGGGTCCGGAGGAGCGATCATAGTGAAAGGGCCATCAATTCCGCCATCCTCAGTAATAGGTGGGAAAGCAGGCATTGTTACTGCGCCTGCCCTGCCTTGCTATAATACTACATATGGTGCATCCGACGGTGCAATTGGCGGAGGGGCTTGGAATAATGTTATTGCCGATGAAAATGTTCTTTTTACTTATCCAAGAATAACCAAACCTCTCGATACTATTTGTGCGGGAGATTTTGCACAACTCGATCTGCCCGGTGCACATGGATATGTATGGACACCC
>Ga0207152_1228_pt1 | contig 10646 bp, 7 predicted proteins | sample Alteio_BWMinHeat_30_FD_153590 | JGI IMG/M metagenome (GOLD analysis project Ga0207152, IMG submission 153590) | Enriched cells from forest soil in Barre Woods Harvard Forest LTER site, Petersham, Massachusetts, United States -... | ecosystem: Environmental > Terrestrial > Soil > Temperate forest >... | reverse complement strand
AAGACAGGGCTTGCATTTGTTTTAGGTGTTTCTATAAGTGATATGATGTATGTTACATTAGCAAATGTAGCGGCCTCCTGGCTTGAAATATTAAAAGGTTATGAAAAACCGATTGCGTATGGTGGGGGCGCTGTACTTGTTATTGTAGGCATTTCCGGTCTTCTTAACAAAAAGATACCTAAGGAACCAACGAATACCCCTGCAATCATTACGGGTGGGCATTATTTCCGTATATGGCTGAGCGGCTTTCTTATCAATTCTTTTAATCCCGGTGTTATTATTACCTGGCTGGCATTAGTAACTGCAAGCGCCAATACCACCGGGTTTTACCGGTTTATACTTTTTGGTGTTTGCCTGGGATTAATATTAAGTATAGATTTTTTAAAAGTGTTCCTGGCCGATGTTATCCGTCGCAGTCTTACGGCAAAAAGGATATTGTACCTGCAGCGGTTTTCAGCCATTTGTATCTTGTTGCTGGGCGCAGCCCTGCTTCTCAGCACGGCTTTTAACATTCAGTTTAGAAAAACCGTTGAAAAGAAATCCACATATAACCAATATCAATACAAACCATTTAAAAACATCGATAAAGCTTAGTATCTTTGCAGCCTCATGTCTGACGCAATACGCCACGAATGCGGGCTCGCCTACATTCGACTGTTAAAACCACTGGCATATTACCACCGAAAATACGGTACTGCTTTTTACGGCCTTAATAAATTGTACCTGCTTATGGAAAAGCAGCACAATCGTGGCCAGGATGGCGCTGGTATAGCCACTGTAAAACTGAATATAGAACCTGGTCACCAATTCATGCACCGCTTGCGCATTAGCGGGCCGCAGGCGATAGCCCAGATATTTCAAAACATCCAGCAGGAAGTCGTAGAGGTAGAAAAAATGTATCCCGACATACGCAAACACCCGGGACTTCTGAAAGGGTATATGCGCTTTATGGGCGAGGTATTGCTGGGCCATCTACGTTATGGTACACAGGGGCGCAATAATGTAGAATTCTGCCACCCTTTTATCAAACCGGATATCAACCCTACCCGTAACCTTACTATGGCAGGCAATTTCAACCTGGTAAATACAGATGAATTGTTTGCGATGCTCAACGAACATCCTTCTACTACAATTAGAGAAAGCGACCTCGGGGCCATGATAGATACCATCTATTATTATCTCTGTATGGCTGATGATACCAACCGCGAATCGTTGAATATTGAAGGCATATTAAAACAGGCAACAGCCCATTTTGACGGCGGATATGTTTTCAGTGGGTTGATTGGCAACGGAGATAGTTTTGTAATGCGTGACCCAAATGGCATTCGCCCCGCCTATTATTATAAGAGTGGTGAGTTAGTCGTAGCTGCATCTGAAAGGCCGGCAATCATGACCTCCTTTAATGTAACCCAGGACCAGGTGCACGAACTAAAACCCGGACATGCTATCATTACAAAAGCTGATGGCAGCTTCGCTGAAGTACAAATATTACCGGCAAGAGAATTAAAAGCTTGTAGCTTCGAACGCATTTATTTCAGCCGTGGTAATGATGTAGAAATATATCGTGAACGTATGCAACTGGGCCGCAACCTGGCAAGGAGAGTGCTGGATGCTGTAGATAACGACTTGAAAAACACCATTGTTTCTTTTATACCAAACACAGCAGAGACTGCTTTTTATGGTTTAATAAAAGGACTTGAAGATTACCTGAAAGAAAGACAACTACACAGAATACTAGCAAACAGAGATACGATAACGGCCGACGAGATGGCCGAGATCATCAATCGCCGTGTGCGCATTGAGAAGATAGCTATAAAAGACGTGAAGATGCGCACCTTCATAACCGAAGATGCATCGCGCAACGAAATGGTGCAGCACGTATATGACATTACTTATGGCACAGTAAAAAAAGATGTAGACACACTTGTGGTGATAGATGACTCTATTGTGCGTGGGACGACACTGAAAGAAAGCATTATAAAAATGCTCGACAGGTTGGAACCTAAGCGCATCATAGTTGTTTCTTCAGCCCCTCAAATTCGCTACCCCGATTGCTATGGTATAGATATGAGCCGCATGGGCGATTTCATAGCCTTCCAGGCTGCAGTACATTTATTAAAAGACAGGGGTGAATCAGGCAAACTGCAAGAGATATATGATTGCTGCAAAAAAGCAGCAGATGAGGGCAGGCTTGATGAACAGAATTTTGTACAGGGCGTGTATGCACCATTTACTCCTGATGAAATAAGTAAAAAAATCGCCCAGATGCTTCGCCACGAAGAGGTGAAGGCAGAGGTAGATATTATTTACCAATCGTTAGAGGGCTTGTATGACGCTTGTCCTAATCATAAAGGTGATTGGTATTTTACCGGCGATTACCCAACAAAAGGTGGCAACAAAGTAGCCAACCGTGCTTTTATGAACTATATGGAGCATAAGGAAGGTAGAGGATATTAATTATCGTGCATTGCATTTGGCATAACATTTGCAACTATGCATAGATATGAAATTACCCATCAACTATTCTTACGCGTCTATCAAACGCTTCACTATTTATGCCCTTGTCTTTATAGCGGTAGCAGATTTTGCTTTAGTGCTTATTCAGGCTAAACCTTTTGGTGTGGACGAATGGCGGCTTATTTACAATATCAAATTTAAAGACCCGGTTGCACTATGGTCGCAACTCGATTTCGTACAGCAATTTCCACGCGCTTACCTGGAACTGATCAAAATATTCAGTGCCCCTTTCGATTATAGTTATTTCACGCTCAGGTTACCATCTTTTATAGTAGGTACTACGATCATCTTCTTCTGTTATCGCCTGATGAATAAAATATACTACCCGCTACAGCGTACCCACTATTTATTCATTTTAATACTCATTGCATCTCAGGCTTTCCTCGAACATTTTATAGAGGTAAAACAATACACGATGGATATACTGCTAAGTCTTGTTGCTATCTGGCAGCTCATCGAACTACTATCCCTACACGGCAGCTACGCTAATAAAGGTCGCTATGCATTATTATGCCTTACCTTTTTTATCACACCATTTTTTAGCTACACCTATCCTATTGCTGTTGCACCGGTATATATCATCATCGCAATGCAGAGCATCAATCAAATCATCATCGTCCGCAGCTTTGCATATACAAAAGCATACTTGTTTCAGAAATGGCTGCCACTTATTATAGGCGTTGTAGGCATTACCATTTTTTACTTTACAGATGTATCGCAGGTAATGGCAGACAAAGGCATGCACCAATACTGGGCATCACAAATGATGACACATGGTTTTGATATAAAGATATTGCTCTCTAATTGCTTCCTGCTATTTGCCCAGGTTGGCTCAGGAGTAGTCTTTCAGGCTATATTCGGCATTGTAGGAGTAAGTGCTTTTATTGTTGGAATAGTTCAGATCTTCAAATATTTCGACTATTCAAGACTTGCTTTTTTAAAGTTATATAGTGTTTTATTAATAGCCTGCGCTTTAGGCTTGTTTATTGCCGGCAAACTACCTTTAGGTGTGTCCCGCCTCAATGCATTTACAATTGCGTCTATCGCTTTTCTCATCACAAACATGGTTTACACTTTATTACGTTCATTTCAATTTAGAAAGATCGCTATAGTATTGTTTACCGTTCTATTTGTAGGCCTTATTGGCAATATTCTTAATTCTTATGCCATTGGTTTTGTAAAAAACGAATACACCAAAAAATTGAACATCTATGTCAATACTGAAAATGCGATCATACTGGCTCAAAAGAAACAGATACCCATACTCATCACCCCACATGTGGCATTCCCCGATGATAAAGTATTGAACTTCCCGGGCAATTATACCCTCGCTACAAATATGTGCTTTCCCCCTGGCTACAACCAATCCGTGCATTGCATATCTGGCGATAACATTCCCGGCGATTGGGTATTAAAAACTTTCCCTGCCTACAAACCCAATCAGCACCTGACAGTATACGCAGTGAACAGCCTTGATCAATTAGATGAATGCATGCAGCAAATACCGGCATCCATAAAAACATTCCTCGTAGGAGACGGTATCTCCTTTAAAATAATAAACCGGTAAAATTGAGCCATTGAGAATTGAGTCATTTTCTAATTAATCACTCACCTCAAACCACACAGCCTTCTCATCATTCCAATCCCCGTTATAATTTATGGTTAGCTCTTCATCTACAGCTATATCCCTTACTGTTTTTATGCTTATGGTCTGTGCTTCATAATCCATGAAATATTCACAATTAGAACTGTATGAATGATTGTATATGGGCACATATCCTAGCGCCATGCAGCACATTTTTTCTCCCTCGGGCGTCCATTCAAATATATAATCATGGAGTAAGGTCTGGTCGAGCAGTTTGCGCTCTTCAGCCGTCATCACAATTACCGGCGCTATTTCCACTATTGTATCAACAGGAATACGCTCAGAGGTAAATACGCCTCTACCCCTACCGTTTGTGGTTTTTATATATAAAATCGGCAATATCATTTTAATGCTTAAACGTTAAGATATAAATATCGTGCAGATAATTTGTTTCATAAACTTTCTTTTATATTTTTCCGCATAACTCCTTGTTTATGAAAAAATTGAGCCTTATTACTACCCTTGCATTCCTATACTTATGCCCGGCTTTTGCACAGTTCAATAGCCAGATGTCGATGATGCGACAACAGCAAATGTATATGGCACAATACCAACACCGAAAAGATAACGGTCAAAACGTTGGTTCGTATCAGCGCGAATATGCCGGTGTGTGTACCCCTTTGATCAATGCTACTTTTTCACATAAAATAGCATATATCGACCCCTTAGATAATACTACGGTACACCGTATGAGTATTACACGAGCAGTCAAGCCCGTATCTTCATATGGCTTCTATGGTGGTGACTTTTATCCTATAGCCGCTATGGGCGACAATGCATTGATGGCTATATGTACCGAAGTTGAAATGGATATCACACAGTTCAAACCCGGGCCGGTTAGCTTTTATGGTACCGACCATTATGACGTAACCTTTGCCGCAATAGGAATAAGTGTACCTATAAGTGTTGATATAAAATGGGGTGGCGAAGCTACGCTGGATAAAAGCCAGTTCTCTTCTTATACTATAGGCTTTGGCTTTGCCCCTGGTATCGTGCTGACAAGCGCCGCAGAAGGAGATTTTGCTAATTATCCTACAAACGTAAATAACAATAATAATTATTCTAAATTTATTACCCACCCCTTCTTCAAGTTTGAGTACGGCATATTTGCCGGGCTTTTCATTAAAGCAAGGGTGATGTACAGCTTCGGCAAGTTTACCTATTTCGACTATGGCTCAGGCTATGACCAAAATAATGGTTATAATATTTCTATAAAAGGTAACCCAAACTGCCTTACAGTAGGCTTGTCACTCACTGGCTTATCTTACGACTGGAAAGATGTAAGTTGGTGGAAGCATCCACATCGTCATAAACACCATTATCATTAATAAACCCACTTTTATATATTAAAAAATGTCCCACTCTCGTGGGACATTTTTAGTTTATTTTATTTCTTGCTTCTTCTGCCGAAGTGTGAGCTACTATCTCTGTCCCTGTTGAAGGAAGACCTGCCGCCACCGCCGCCAGAACCACTATCATCTCTTTTGCCACGATAACCGCCACGATCGCTATCACGACCACGGAAACCGCCGCCACCGCTTCTGTCACCACCACCAAAGCTCGGGCGACCACCGCCTGTTCTTTGCTCAGCTTCGTCTACACGCACCTTGCGGCCTTTAAATTTCTTTGAAGCTAATGCTGTCATTATAAATTCAGCAGCATCGCTGCCTACATTAAAATAACTGCTCAGTTCTCTTACCGTTACACCACTAATAGTGCCCGGCTCTATATCTGTAGATCCAACGATAAACTCTACCAGTTTATCATTGGTCATACCTTCTTTTTGTCCCAGGTTTATGAACAGGCGCATTACTGCTTTGCCGCTTCTGTCAGTGCTACGTTCTCCACGATCACCTCTGTCACCTCTCTCTCCACGATCTCCGCCTCTTTCACGCGTGCCTTTGTCAAAGCCTGCATTCAGGTCTTTGGCGGTGCCATAGGTCTCTATAGAATCTTTCAGTTGCAACCATATCAGCCTGCGTATCAGCTCATCCTTATCCATCTCTTCAAAACGCTCATGAATATTGTGCTGGTATAGCTTGGCAAAATCTTCTTTCGGTTCTGCCTCTGCTATCTGGTCTAAATAATGGAACAGTTTCTTCCTCACCACCTCTGCACCATCCGGTATATCACTTTTGTGAAATTTTGCTTTAGCTATTCTTTCTATCTGCCTTATTATGCCTATTTCTTTAGGTGTTACAATGCTCATGCATATACCGCTCTTACCTGCGCGTGCCGTACGGCCGCTACGGTGCGTATACACCTCCTGGTCATCAGGCAGTTCGTAGTTGATGACGTGTGTTATATCATTCACATCCAGCCCGCGCGCTGCCACATCGGTAGCTATGATGGCTTGTAATTGTTTGCTCTTAAAGCGGTCCATCACCTTGCTACGCATCTTCTGATCCATATCGCCATGCAGCGGGCTCACATGATAACCCTGCTTCATCAGCTTCTCAGCTATATCCTGGCAATCCTGCCTCGTACGCACAAAGATGATACCGTAAATGCCCGGCGTAAAATCCAGCAGTCTTTGCAGCGTGTCAAAACGGTTGTGATTATTGGTTACATAATACTGGTGATCTATATTCTGGTTAGCCTGGTTGGCAGGTGCCACACTTATTTCTTCCCAGCTCTTCATAAAGCGCTTGGCAATGCCACGCACCTCGTTGCTCATCGTAGCGCTAAATAGCCAGGTATGCTGCCTTTGCGGCGTGCTCTTCAGTATAAAGTCTATGTCCTCGCGGAAGCCCATGTTCAGCATCTCATCGGCCTCGTCCAGTACTACGTACTTTACCTGGTCCATATTCAATGCACCACGCTCCAGCAGGTCTATCAGTCTGCCCGGAGTAGCCACCACTATTTGCGGATTAGCCTTTACCTCGCGCAGTTGGCCACTTATAGGCACACCACCATACACAGCTGCTATCTTCAGGCCGCGCATATGAGCGCCATATTTTTTCAATTCTTCCTGTATCTGCATACACAGCTCACGGGTAGGGCTCAGCACCAGGCACTGCACATGCTTCTGGTCAGGATCACTATGTTGCAACAGCGGAAGCCCGAAAGCGGCTGTTTTGCCGGTGCCCGTCTGTGCCAGTCCTATTATATCTACCGGGTTTTCTAAAAGAAGGGGTATTACTTTCTGTTGTATCGGTGTAGGTGTTTCAAAACCGAGATCTGTGACCGCACGGGTCAGTTCCTCCCTCATGGGGAAGCTTGCAAAAGTTGTCATTATTTTATGTTCTATTTAAGCGGCCGAGAAACTACTTTGGCCGCCGTCCCTCCCACCATTGGGGAACCTCCGAATCCCGATAGCTATCGGAAGGAGCGGGAAAAAAACCATTAGCCTAACTGCCAAATGAGGCGCAAAGGTACAATAAATAAATTAAACTATTAATATTGTCTCCCTTCGAAGAGGGTAAGGGGGATGTAAATAGTTGTGGGCTTAGCTTTTTGCTACTATTTAGCATCGTTGCCACGCTCGCTTGTACGCCTGTATCTATACTCAGCCTATCTTTACAATAAGTGAGACAGGCCGATAAAATACTATTTCTACAAGAAAAACTGCTCGAATGGTACAAAGTCTCTGGTAGGCACTTCCCTTGGCGCAACAAGTCAATAAGCAACTATCAAAAAGTAATAGCAGAGGTGCTTTTACAACGCACCAAGGCCGAAACAGTTTCAAAATTCTACATTCAATTTATAATTGACTACCCAAACTGGAAGTCATTAGCCAATGCCAACCTTAAAGACATTGAAGAATATTTAAAGCCGATTGGTCTTTATAGGCAGCGCTCCGTTCGTTTACAAAACCTCGCTAAAGAAATGGTCAAGCGAAATGGTCGTTTACCGAAGAATAGGGAAGATTTAGAATCCATCCCATTCATGGGGCAATACATTGCCAATTCAGTGGAGCTAGTTATTTTTAATCAACCAAGCCCATTAGTAGATGTAAATATGGCAAGGGTAATCGAGAGGTTTTTCGGTCCTCGCCAAATGGCCGATATACGTTACGACCCATATTTACAGGATTTAGCCTACAAAATCGTAAATCATAAGGATGCAAAGTATCTTAATTGGGCAATCTTAGATTTGGCAGCACTCATTTGTATAGCTAGAAACCCAAGATGCCATAAATGCAATTTAACGAGTCAATGCGAATATTATAAAGTATATTTTTGACTTGGCGGGAATAATAGTCCAACTGAGTTCGGTTTTATTTTAAATAAGGGTCCTTTCTCAACTACCTTTCCGCTTAAATCTCTTTTAATTAAATGATCTAGGGTAATTACACCTTGTTCTAAAAGGATATCAAATTGAGAAACTATAGGTTTACGAGTATGTTCTACTTTTTTGTATTGAAAATGTTCTACCCCATCTATCATCTTCGACTCAGCACTTATCCAAAATGTCTCATTATGTTTTTCTATAAGCCTTTTGTGCAAAAGCTCTAACCCCCAAACAACAAAATCTCCAAATTTTTCTTTGTCGGAGTTTTCAATCAATTGATTAATTTTATTATCCATTTTCAGCCTTAATCCTTGCGAATTCCTTACTAAAGTAGAAACTGTGCAATAAAGCCTAAAATCATCTTCTCTTTCGTACCCAAAAGCTTCTAATATCTCTCCAGAGCTTTTCAACTTGCTTAAATTCCATTCAGGGACTTGCGCAAAAAGGTTTTTTCTATTCCCTTTTTTATCTCTGAAAGATTTCAACTCAATACCTTTATAGTCAGGCTTTTTAGAGGAATTAATATTTATCCCTAATAAAGTCTCTAAAGTTCTTCCTACTGCTGTATCCGCATTTAGCATAGCAGGAATAAAGCCACTTGAGGAAATTTTCCTAAGTAACAGTAATAACTCTTCTGCTATTTCATTAGATACATTTCTTATTTCTGCTACTAATTCTTGTAATGGATTATTTTTTGCTGATTTTATTAAATGCTCAACGTCCAGCTTAGTAATATTTATCACGTACAGTTCATGTTGAAATTCTATTAATCCCAGAATATCATTTGCTTCAGCATATGCGCCCAACCCTTTAAACCAAATTCTGGGGTCTCCTTTTTTAGTTATGGGCTTATATAAAGAAGCAACAGAAGAAACCAATTCATTTTCTATTACTAAATACGACGTTATTAATATTTTACTTTCAGGTCCTTGTTTTTGGAATTGATAATCATGAATATTTTTATTTTTCAAAAAAATACGAACCGGACCCGTAGCATCCATAATGGATTTTTCTAGGCCAGTCTTTGTAGGTTCAATTAAAGTTAGTTCAACAGAATTTTCAGTAAGTACTTTAATTCTATTTATTTCGAGTGAAGAAAGTAGCCTCATTCTCAATATTAATTGATATTTTTAAGAACCTCTAATGCAACAGCCCTCGCCATTAGTGGTGGTACTGCATTACCAACCAATGTAAATTGGGGTACTTCAAATTTCCTCTTATTACCTCCAGTAGAGCGCTTTCCTTGAAAAACAAAAGAATCATCAAAAGATTGCAGCCTTGCCATTTCCCTCACTGTCAATGCTCTTGGGCTAGCATAATGAATATAATCATCTGGTATCGTCAGCACAGTTGGGCTTTGTCCGTCCGGCTTTAATACATTATAATTACGTTTATCAGACTCCAACCCCATCTCTTTAAGTTTCTTTTTTGCCATATCATAATCACCAGTCTTCAATATCACGCTCAATCGTTTAATAACGTCTTCGTTTTGATTGCTAGTTTTATGATTTTGCAAGGGTGCAGAAAGTGAAAAGCTAATATTTTCTAACTCTTCAAAATTTTTAACATAAAACGGGTCTTTGGCATTAGTAAATCGCCCATTCAGCCTACCCTTCCTAGACCATTCAGCATAAGTATGTCCACTATTATTCATCTGGCCATCTATATTACGCTTACGTAGTAATGCACGCATCCTTTCAGTAGTACCATTAAAGCGTTCTTCCAAGTTTGTCTTTTCATAACTATACTTTTCATCGTCATTCCCCAAAAAATCCAGGTCATGCAATGCTTCTAGCACAGTTACTTTTTCTTTTTCTGTTACAGTTGGTGGTATTGTCTTTATTAATTTTTGATCCTTTCGGCAACCGATAAATAATACACGTTCCCTATTTTGAGGTACGCCATAATTTGCAGCTAATGCCACAAAAGGTTCATCAATATTATACAAGCGTATATGAGAAAGTATTTCTTTAAACTCTGCTTCTTTATTTTCTTTCTTCACAAAAGCACTAAGCCCGTCCATGCACTCATCAAATGAATAAGTATAGATCTCTAAAGCCTTTATTATTTCCTTTATCTCCTTTACAAATTCAGCATTGGGTTTCAAGTTCTTAAACGCCTCATTTATCCTTTCCACTATTGCATCCTCGTTAATTGCATCAAGAAACCTAACAAAATCATCTACAAACAGGTCATTATCTAAATCGCAAAAGGCCTTCTCATTTATCACCTTCTTTCTTATATAAGCCAG
>Ga0207152_1227_pt1 | contig 10676 bp, 10 predicted proteins | sample Alteio_BWMinHeat_30_FD_153590 | JGI IMG/M metagenome (GOLD analysis project Ga0207152, IMG submission 153590) | Enriched cells from forest soil in Barre Woods Harvard Forest LTER site, Petersham, Massachusetts, United States -... | ecosystem: Environmental > Terrestrial > Soil > Temperate forest >... | reverse complement strand
TGGTGGAAAAACTGACGATCACGATCACAGTCCGTAGTTTACGGGATGGGGGCCTTTACTGAATGAGCAGCCGGAAAACGCCGGCCTTTCCGGGCTTCGCATTAGTCACAACATAATGGCCCGCAACTTCGGAAGGCACGGCTGGAAGATTTGTCCATGTCAGGTTCGTAAGGCTTGGTGAATACTGAACTGAGTAACTGTGCCCCAAGACCGCTGGCCAGGAAAGCACGACGTTGGCGCCCGAATTGTTGAGTTGCAATGGGATCCCGGCCGACACGGACATGCTCCAACCGTCGGAGATGTATCCGTCATTCTCGAATACGTCGTCCACCACATACAAGCTCCAGACGCCGTCCGGATCCGTACCGTTAAAAACGGATAGCATCGGCAGGGCGTTGGAGTTTCCGGGCGGAGCGGGAGGGGGAAAGTTGAAAAGTAGTGGGGTTGAACTCGCGGTCGGTCGGAAGGTGCCGGAGTAGAGAGGATCCAAGAGGGGCAGCTCGGCGGCGGCCTGATCGTCCAAGGTGATGGTCAAGCCGGTCACGGGGTCGGCTTCCTGGCCGCCTACGTTCGACATCAACAAGGCCATCTGGCCCTGCGGGCCGACGAGGATGATATTGACATCGCTTGGAAAGCTGTGGGAGAAGCCGTTTAGGGTGACGGTCAGATTGGTGATGACTTCGCCGGTCAGGCCGGACACGGTGATTGCGGAGGGATAGGGGGTCGCAACGGTGGGTGGATCAGGGCTGTCATTGATGGCGATATAATTGGTGTTGGAAAAGTCAAGGGTGTCGCCGCGGACCGCAAAGGTGGCAAAGGCAAACAGCATCGCAAAACGGCCAGGCCATTGCTTGGGTACGACTATTTGCACGGCGGTCGACACTGATAGCTTAAATCAGCCGTAACGTCCAGCAAAATCGCCCTTGCCGGGCGCTTTAACGACGAAAACTCTCTTCATTCCATCCACCTGAGTTTTCTTCATTTGCCTTCCCGCCAGGAATATTTTCGAACTTTTCGAACTTTAGCCTTGCCAAAAAAATACGTCTTTGAGACGCTAAGTTGTCGTAAAGCCGTCACCCTTCGGGTGAGGTGGTTTTTATGGACATCTTTTCGGGGGGTGCGGAAGCAAACCAACAGCAACAACAACCAAACCTCCCGTACGGGAAAAAACCAACATGAAAACAAAAACCACCAAAACTCTGATTCTCGCACTCATCGCTTCCATCACAGCAGCGCTGCCGGCTGCCGCGCAACTGTCCGATACACTCATATACACTCCGCTCAGTATCAACATTACCATCTCAGAAACCAACCCGGCCACGGAGTTTGTCCCCGCGTTTGCGCCGGTTCCCAATCTGCCGGATCAAGCTGTCCTGATGTTTGAGTCGGGGGGCACGGCTGGGAACCGGATCCTTAGCGATGCGCTATGGGTGCAAGCCGGACAATTATATTTTGAATCCGATGTGAACGACGTCCTGTCACATTTTCCCGCGTCCATCCCGGTGGTCGCCACGGTAACGGAAACGGGAAACTTGCAGGACCTTGGCATCCTGTTTCTGAGCCCCACGGGTGCTCCCGCCTTCACGCCCAATACACTGCTCGTCGCAAGTGATGTCGAGCCGACCCCCGAACCTTCCACTCTTGCTCTGCTGGGCATTGGCGGGGCAGTCGGCGCGGCTTCGTTCTTGCGACGCCGCAAAATCTGACTCGCGTTTCCAGCAAAAAATAGCTGAGTCGGGCGCAGGCGACTTTCGTCCCTGTCGCCCGAAAAACTCTGTGTAGTAACTAGGAGTGTGGCGGCCCAACAACCGCCGCACTCCACATCCTGCCGCCTTTGACAGCCTGTTTTGCAATCTCAAACGGGCGCTCAAGCCGTCACGGGTTCCTGGTTGATGATCCAGTCGTACCCTTTTTCCTCAAGCTCAAGCGCAAGTTCCTTGCCACCGGTGCGGAGGATGCGCCCGTCGCAAAGCACATGCACGAAGTCGGGAATGATATAATCCAATAAACGCTGGTAGTGCGTGATCACCAGTTGCGTGTTGTCAGCACGCTTCAATTTATTGACGCCGGCGGCCACGACCTTCAACGCGTCAATGTCGAGGCCGGAATCGGTTTCATCAAGGATGGCCAGTTTGGGATCCAGCACCGCCATCTGGAATATTTCGTTGCGCTTTTTTTCGCCGCCGGAAAAGCCTTCGTTGACGGGCCGTTTCAGCAGGTCCTCGTTCAATTCCAGCAACTTCATCTTCTGTTTGATCAGGGCCAGAAATTCCATCGCGTCGAGTTCGGACTCGCCCCGGTGCTTGCGGATTTCGTTGAGGGCGGCCTTGAGGAAATACGCGCTGTTGACGCCGGGAATTTCGACGGGGTACTGGAAGGCGAGAAAAACGCCTTCGCGGGCGCGTTCCTCGGGGTCAAGTTCCAGCAGGTCGAGGCCCTGGTAAAGAACCTGGCCCTCAGTCACCTCGTAGCCAGCGCGTCCGGCGAGGATGGCGGCGAGCGTGCTCTTGCCGCTGCCGTTGGGGCCCATGATGGCGTGGACTTCACCGGGATTGAGGCTGAGGTTGATGCCTTTAAGAATCTGCTTGTTCTCAACTCCGGCGTGGAGATTTTTAATTTCGAGCAACGGTTTTTGGTTCATGGGATGGATTCAACTGAATAAATTGTAATGGAATTTTGCCGTGCGGCCGTTTTGAACATGCCGCGGCTCTTATCCGACGCTGCCCTCGAGGCTCACGCCGAGCAGTTTCTGCGCTTCGACGGCGAATTCCATCGGGAGCTCCCGGAAGACTTCCTTGCAGAAGCCGTTCACGATCATGTTGACGGCGTCCTGCGTGGAGATGCCGCGCTGGTTGCAGTAGAAAATCTGGTCTTCGCCAATCTTGGAAGTCGAGGCCTCGTGCTCGACCTGCGACGACGTGTTCCGCACCTCGATGTATGGGAACGTGTGCGCGCCGCATTTGTCCCCGAGCAACAGGGAATCGCACTGCGAAAAATTCCGCGAACCGGCCGCGTGCTTCATGATTTTCACGAGGCCGCGGTAGTTATTCTGGCCGCGCCCGGCGGAGATGCCCTTGGAGACGATCGTGCTGCGGGTGTTCTTGCCCACGTGAATCATCTTGGTGCCCGTGTCCGCCTGCTGATAATTATTGGTCAACGCGACGGAATAAAATTCGCCAATCGAATTGTCCCCCTGCAAAATCACGCTCGGATACTTCCATGTGATGGCGGAGCCCGTCTCCACCTGCGTCCACGAAATCTTGGAATTCTCACCGATGCATTTGCCGCGCTTGGTGACAAAATTGTAAATCCCGCCCTTGCCATTCTTGTCGCCCGGATACCAGTTCTGAACCGTGGAATATTTGATCTCGGATTTCTTGCCGAGGGCGACCAGTTCGACCACCGCGGCGTGAAGCTGGTGTTCGTCGCGCATCGGCGCCGTGCAGCCTTCCAAATAGCTGACGTAGGCGCCCTCCTCCGCAATGATCAGCGTCCGTTCGAACTGGCCCGTGTTGGCAGTGTTGATGCGGAAATACGTCGAAAGCTCCATCGGACATCGCACACCCTTCGGGATGTAGCAAAACGAGCCGTCGCTGAAGACGGCGGAATTGAGCGCGGCGAAAAAATTGTCGCCGGCCGGCACCACGCTGCCGAGATATTTCTCGACGAGGTCGGGGTGCTTTTGCACGGCATCGGAGAAGGAACAGAAAATGACGCCGACCTTGGCGAGGTCCTTCTGGAAGGTCGTGGCCACGGAGACGCTGTCCACCACGGCGTCCACCGCCACGCCGCTGAGTCGTTTTTGCTCGTTGAGCGAGATGCCCAGCTTCTCAAACGTCTTGAGCAGCTCGGGATCCACTTCGTCGAGGCTGTTCAGCACCTTCTTGGGCCGGGGCGCGGCGTAATAAATGGACGCCTGGTAGTCAATCGGCGGATAATGGACATGATGCCATTTGGGCTCGGTCAGGGTGAGCCAATGGCGGTAAGCCTTCAAACGCCAGTCGAGCAGGAATTTCGGCTCGTTTTTCTTTCGGGAAATCAGACGCACAACGTCCTCGTTGAGGCCCGGCGGAATGGTGTCGGTCTCGACGTTCGTGGTGAATCCGTATTTGTATTCCTTGTTTACGAATTCTTCGATTGTTTCAGTCGCGGTGCTCATCGTGCTTTATATCGTCGCAATCAAAATCGTTCTGTTTCCGGCATTTCAGCGCTTGTGCTGTCCGGCGCAATCCCGGCACACGCCGCGGATGGACACCTCGAACTGCTTCACCTTGAAGCCTTCGGGGACTTTCAACCCGGCCCGGTTGCCGGTAGTGGGGAAATCAACGTCATAAATGCCGCCGCATTCATCGCAATAAAAGTGGCAATGCTCCTTCATGTTCGGGCAAAAACGGGTGGCGGCCCGATCCAGATTCACATGCCGGATGAGCCCGCATTGGACCAGCGCATCCAGGCAATTATACACCGTCGCCATCGAGATGTCCGGCATCGTCTGTTTCGCGCGGATGAAGACCTCCTCCACCGTCGGGTGGTCGCGCTTCTGCATCAGCACATCATAAACGTGCTGTCGCTGCGGCGTGAAACGGAAGCCGCCCGTCGCCAGCCGTTCATTCAGGCGGCGATCAATGCTGGCATGTTCGGACGAACTCATGACCGACACACTGTAACCAGAGAGCCGGGGTTGTCAATATTTGGAATAATTCTAAATAACACCCCCCTCCCCGCCGGCAAATCAGCCGCAAAAAATTTGCAAAATCATTATGCGGGATTACGCGGGAATATCCGGGATTAAGCGGGAAGCGGCCAATTTTCGTCCCGCTTAATCCCGCTTAAGCTCCCGCTTATTCCCATCTTCGACCACTTAACAACCGCTTCAGCCCGTAGCCCCACCTTACTTGGGAAGGACGGCATAGTGCCCGTGTGGAAACACCCGTCCCTGATCTTTCGGCAATTTCGCGCTCCCGGATGCGGGAAATCAACTACTTACGTTGAAATGCTGGCGAATCCCCGCTCGGAGCACTGAGCATTGCTTCGCGATAATTCGGAAGCGACATAATGCGACATAATCCGACGTTTTCCGACGCCTAGGCTGGAAATCAACCACTTGCGTCGATTCCTAGCAATTGTTAGGACTCGCTCTCCGAGCGGGCCGTCGGCCTCGGTTCTTCGTTCCCTCGTTTGCTCTGTGAGAACTTTTTCCCACGGCCCGTTAGGCGATTTTACCCGATTTTACACGATTTTATCCGCTCCGCTGACCGTTTTCGGATCGCCTTTCGGATCGCCTAAATGCGCTTAAGCGCACCAGGAAAACGCCTCACGCCGACTCCGGTTTCGAGTTTACGACCCCCGAGCCTGACGCCTCGATCCTCGCCCCCGCTGTAACGTTTTCACGTTTCAACGATTTAGCGTCCGATTCAATTGTCAAAGATCATCCCTGCGCAAAAATGCGCAACAATCCCAAAATCATTGGGTCTTCCTCCTCCATTCCTGATCCGACCTCGGCTTCACGGGCCTTCCCTCAGCCGCTCAAAATTTTAGCCCAAATCCGCGCCTTGTCAAATCATTGGCAGGAATATTTCCGTTTGATTGCGTTTTCGAAATCGCAACAGTCGCCCACAAATGTCACGCATATGTGACACTTTAAAAATAATTTCGCTTTTTGCACAAATTGCTCTTGCAGCCTCTAACAGACTGTATTAAAAGGTGAAATGTCTCCGCCCTAACCGATCGAATGGGCCGCAAAGGACTGCGTTGGAGCACGAATTGAGAAAGGTTTGATTGACGATTTTGCCGTTCAACAAAATCAGAGGAGTTCCCACATCAGCAAACGACCCGTGCTGCTCGCGCATGTGGTTCTGGCTCCTTGCCGCCGCGCTCATTAATTGTGCTGCCTGCGGACGATCCGACACCAGCTTGGACGAACATGACAGCCCAGGTCGCCGCTGGAAATGTTTCCGGCGCTATTTCCTGCTTTTCGATAGCGTCGGCTGACCGGTATCGGCAAGCGTTTCTTTTAATTGGAACAACCAATGCCGTCGCTGCAATCAATCAGATTGGACCTCTCACACCGGTATTCATATACGACGATACCGCGGAGTATTATTTTACGAACACAGTCGCAGGCCAGATCATCACGTTTCCGGTGGATTTTAACAAGGAAAACGGAGTATGGAAAATCTCAGACTTTTAAATAAACACTCAACCTTATGACAAAAGCCACAAAACACCCAACCCGTATCAATCGGACCTTCGGTTTGATTTACACCATGTTTAAGGGTCGATGCATCCTCTACATTTTGCTCACGATCCTGCTTTGTGCTGGAGGATGCACCATCCAGACTGCGAATCCCATGGCAGGTTGGCAATTCTGCGAAAGTCAAGACCCTGCAAAAATGCCGAGAGCAATCGTAGATGACTATCAAACCTACATAAGCCAATTACCTGCTGAAGAGAAGCATTCTCTCGACGCATATAGCGAATTCTTTTTTAAGAATGACGCTGGTCAGCACGCCGTTAAGATAGAAGTCCCTTTACGTGGAACATGGTTGGAGCACCTCCTTATTTACGACAGCAATAATAGGAGGGTAGGCGTTAAAACATTTACGAATGGACATTATGCCAGCTAGATATGCGATTAAAACAATGGTCGGATGCCTGGTTCTCGTGCTGTGCTCGCTGCCATTCCAGATGGCGCTTGGACATGAGGTCGCTGTTCACCGATTATCGGGATCAGGTTAACAACTGACCCACAAACCCTTGAAGTGAAGATTGTGACGGTGCAACCCAATTCGCCTGCGTCCCGAGCCGGTCTCCTGCCCGGCTGCATTCTGCGCAAAATCGATGGCTTTCCGACGGATGGCATGAACAGCAGAAAGTGCGTCATCCTTACGCGTGGGCAGTTGGGGACCAAACTGCGGCTTGAATTCGTTACTCCGGATAAAAGCGCCACCAACAGCTATGAATTCACCAGAGAGGTGGTGTATTGAAATTCATATGATTCAGCGGGAGCAACTTGCACTCGCGGCAGGGCAACCGCATAATTGCTGCCTTGCAGAATATGACGACTGAACTAACCGCCGCCGCCGAAGCCCTCGGTCTTGAAAAATACCGCCGACACATCTTTTTGTGCGCGGACCAGACCGAACCCAAGTGCGCGCCCAAGGAAAAGGGGCTGGAATCGTGGGAGTATTTGAAGAAGCGCCTCAAGGAATTGAAACTGGCGGGCCCGGAACCGTTGGTTTTCCGGACCAAGGCCAATTGCCTGCGCGTCTGCGTCAACGGCCCCATCGCTGTTGTGTACCCGGAAGCCGTCTGGTATCACTCCTGCACCCCGGAAGCCCTCGAAAAAATCATCCAGGAACACCTCATCGGCGGACGCATCGTCGCTGAATTCGCCTTCGCAAAAAATCCCTTCATGTCGGCGGGAACCTAGCGGCCCAAAGCCACTTGGCGGGCCGGCGAAAAAACACCCTCTTCTGTAGGAGACGAGGTAACGAGTCTCTGACCTTTCCTTTGACAGCCGGAAAAATTTGAGACTCGTCACCTCGTCTCCTACTTCTTCAACAGGCTTTAAGCCCAACAGACATCTAACCGCCCTTCTGTCACACTAAGTTGTTTCCGCTTTCTCGCCCCCGCGAGGAATGAGCGGGGTAAGCCGCTTGTCCCGCCGAAGCCAGGCGGAGGCGGAGAGAGATGGGCTTTCCTAAAAAAATAAACAACTACAAAGCCTCCACCTTCCCGGCCATGACCAGCACCTTTCTCAACCTCTTTGTGCCGACCAACGTGGTCATCATGGAAAACATTCTGTCCGACTGCAGTTATTCCGAGCTGGCCATCAGCAATGCCATTCCGACACAGGAACCCGCCTTCGCGTTGGTGGAATTCCATAATGCCACCATCAGTTCCGACTATGTGCCCGGCGGTTTTGAGATTTCCGGCATTCGCATCCTTTACAACGCCTTCCTCAACTGGCGTCGGGCCCCGCTCACGCTGCACAACGCGACGGATGTAAACGTCATCGGCAATTATTTCGGTCCGCCGGTTACAAATGATGGATTGGTGCCACTGACCAATGACGTCATCGCCGACCTGTGGGTGTCGGATTATCCGAACCTGCGTTTCGTCAACAATGTCAATGCCACGACCATTTCCGATGGTGAGTCCATCAGTGAAGACGGAACCACTAACGCCATCGCGAATGCCTTCGAACAGCCCGTGGGTCCACGGCTGGCGGCCAGTTTGGTCGGTGGCAATGTCACCGTCAGTTGGACCAGCCCTTCGCCGGGGTTTGTCTTGCAGCAGACCGGGAGTCTCACCAACGGCGCCGCCGATTGGGTGGATGCCACGAACGAGCCCGTTCTTGCCGGCGCATCAAATGTGGTTAGCTTCCCGGTTCCGGGAGGAGGAACCAACCAGTTTTATCGCGCACGGCAGCGGTAGCCGGTACGGTTTTTTCAATTGTGAGGTGAGCGGCCTTGTGTCGCAATTCGCATTCAGGTTAGGCTTGACTGTGCTGCCGACCCGGCAAGGTTCCATCAGATTGTTCCGCTTCCAGGGAATCGATGTTTTCATTCACTGGTCCTGGATTTTTGTGGCGGTGTATCAAATTAACACCCGGCAGGGCGGCTATTCCTCTCTCGTCTGGAGCGTGCTGGAGTATTTGACGCTGTTTGTCATCGTGCTCATGCATGAATTTGGCCACGCCCTGGCGTGCCGGTCTGTGGGCGGGAAGGCCGATCAGATTGTGCTCTGGCCGCTCGGCGGGGTGGCATATGTGAATCCACCCCAGCGGCCGGGCGCCTACCTCTGGAGCATTGTCGCCGGTCCGCTGGTGAATGTCGCGCTTGCCCCTGTTTTCCTGGGCGTCTGGTTTGTCGGCTCGGGAATGGGGTGGTCCGAGTCCATGCCCGACCTTTCCAAATTCATTTTCCATATCAATTTTATCAACCTGGGCCTGTTGATTTTCAATCTCCTGCCGATCTACCCTACTGATGGCGGGCAGATTCTCCGCGGCCTGCTTTGGTTTCTGATCGGGCCGGCGCGCAGTCTGGTGGCGGCGTCGATTGTCGGGCTGGTTGGCGTGGTTGGCTTGATTGCGCTGGCGGCATGGCAGGGCTCGGTTTGGATTGGTGTCATCGCGTTGTTCATCCTGTTGAATTGCGGGCGGGGTCTGTTGCGCGGGCTGGCCATGGCCCGGCTGGCCAAGGCGCCGCGACGCCCGGGCTTTGCGTGTCCGGCGTGCCAGCTGGCTCCGCCGCAGGGCAAGTTTTGGGTGTGCGGCAAATGCAGTCACATCTTCGACGCGTTTGAAACCCTGACGAATTGTCCGAAGTGTGGTTATCAGTTCAACGCGACGCGCTGCCTGGATTGCGGCGCGTTAAATCCGATCAGCAACTGGATCGTGCCGGCTCCGTCTGCCGGGCCGGTTCCGCCAAGAGTTTGAATCCGCCTTGGCTTCAGCCCCATTCATTCTTCAAGGCAGCGGCACGTTTTCGATTTTGAAGGGCACGGTCTGGATGGCGTCGGGCGTGGCCAGGTAAACGAGGAGTTGGGTGTCGGCCGGCGGCGGTTGGGCGAAATCCTGGCTGCGCATTCCGTTTGAAGACCAACTGTTGCGGCGTTTGAGGGGCTGGCCGCCGGCATCCTGGTATTCCACGTCAATGACGCGTTTGCCCGGGTCCTTGACATACAGCAGCGCGGTGTTCGCGGAACTGGACGACATCATGCCGCTGAACATGCTGCTGAACATGTCGCCCAAACCCTGGCTCATGGCGGCGTCGGCGCCATTCCCTGGTTGCGCCTGCATCTGTTTCTTTTTCGCCTCGTAACTTTCCTTGGTGAGATAGGTCAGCTCGACGCCGTACTTCTTGAGCGTGTCGTTTGCAACCGGCTCGGCCGGGTGCTTGAGAATGTCCTTGATGACCAGTGAGCCGCCATTGGCCGCGGTCGGGCTGAAGAATTCCACCTCGCCTTCGATTAATTTGATGACGGCGGAGTGGCGTGACGGGTTGCGCAACACCAGTTCCGTGCTCAACGCGCCGCTTCTCGAGCCGGAGCCGGAAAAGCCCATGCTGGCGGACAAGGAATCCGCGTCTTTTTTGGGAACAAGGTCGCGGCCCAAATCGTCCACGGCCTGCTTGACGCGCACCTGGCGGACACTCATGGCGTCGGCGGCGGCATCGCCGGTGAATTTCAGCGTCAGTTTGCACTCGGAGTTGAACATGCCCGTGGTGCGTGTGTCGGTGATATCGCCAACACTGACGTTGACCGGAGTGGGGGAGTTGGCCGGGGGCTGCGCCCAAACGGCGGACGTCAGTGCGAGGAGGGGGAGCAACGCGGCCGGGATAAGTTTTATTTTCATGGATGTTTCGCTCCAGAAAATTCGTTTTCCCCTGGTTTGTCAAGAACTGGCCGCGCGCGCAAAGTGACTGAAAAGCAGCGCCATGCGGCCGGTTGACACGCGCGCCACCGCGCACCATATTCAGCGAGGAAGGAATATTTTATGAGCAAGCTCGCTGAAAAAGAATGTGTCTCCTGCAAGGCCGGCACACCCCCGCTCAAAGGCGGCGCCTTGTCCGTGCTTGCCGCGGAACTGGGCGCCGATTGGCGCGTGGTGGAGGAGCATCACCTGGAAAAGGAATATAAATTCAAAAACTTCGCCGACGCGCTTGCTTTTA
>Ga0207152_1225_pt1 | contig 10822 bp, 10 predicted proteins | sample Alteio_BWMinHeat_30_FD_153590 | JGI IMG/M metagenome (GOLD analysis project Ga0207152, IMG submission 153590) | Enriched cells from forest soil in Barre Woods Harvard Forest LTER site, Petersham, Massachusetts, United States -... | ecosystem: Environmental > Terrestrial > Soil > Temperate forest >... | reverse complement strand
ACTCGCATGCCTGCGAACCTACGCGATGCGCGTGCCTCCGACAACAAGAATTTCAGTCTTTCCTCATTCCCGTCTAATCTCTCTAATCTTTAGACTAATTCGCCGCCGTCGGCTGCTAAAATCCTCGCTCACTTTGCAACCTGGAAAGGACCATCATGATCGAACCCAAGCGCAGCCGCCCGTATTGGCCCGACGCCGTGCAAAACCCATCCGACCCGACCGCCGGCCTCAAGCAATGGTCATGGGCCCTCGAGCGCCTCGAAAAGTCTCACAACTATTGGATCTCCACCACGCGCCCCGACGGCCGCCCGCACCTCATGCTCATCTGGGGCATCTGGTGGCAGGATGCCTTCTGGTTCAGCACCGGCCCGCGCACGCGCAAGGCGAAAAACATCGCCGCCGACCCTCACTGTGTACTTGGCACTGAAAAAGCCGACGAAGCCGTAATCCTGGAAGGCGTTGTGGAAGAAATCAAAGACCGTTCTATCTGGAAACAACTCGCCCAGATCTACAACAAGAAGTACGGCGGCGACGTCGAGCCTCTTCTCCTCTCTTCCGGCGGCTCCGTCTTTCGCCTTAAACCTGAAGTCGCCTTCGCTCAGGACGAACACGCGGAAAACTTCACAGAGTCCGTCACCCGTTGGCGCTTTTGACCGCGCTCACCCGCGTACATTTCTCATGTCTCATGGCTTCGGCGCCGCGTTCCACATCTCCTGCTTCACCTTCCACTCCCCGTTTGCTTCGCGATGCAATACCAGCGCCATCTTTCCGTATCCTTCAATCACCGGTTTCCCGTCGGGCGGCTGCACCACTTGATGTTCCGTCGCCCACTCCGAAGCCCAATCCCCGCACACCTGAATATCGTGGAATTCCATGTCCTGCTTCAGTACTTTGTACCCAGGCATCTTGGCCACAATGTCTTCGACCCACGCCACAATCTTCTTCTTTCCGATCATCGGCGCGTCACCCGGCATCAGATCGACTCCGTCTTCCTCCCACAGCGCCAAAACCCCCGCCGTATCCATCTTCAAGTGCAACTCCACGTAATGCTTATTGAACGCCTCAATCTCCGCCACGCCCGTGGCACGGCCCGTCGCCGCCGTCATTCGAACAGCCGCCCAAGCCAGCAGAATTGCCAGTCCCGCGCCGACTCCCAATCTCGTCCAGACAAACATAGATGGCCTCCCCATGCCCCACTCGAAATCGCCCTCAATCTACCGCACCACCCCCGCCATGAACAGCTAGAGCACTCACCGCCGAAGTCTTCTTCTCTGTTCTTTGTTCTCTGTTCTCTGACCCCCAATTTGGCGAAACTTGACACTTCGCGTATGATAATAAATTGCCTCGCGACCTAGCGACGCGGCTGTAGCGCCCCAACCCTGTTGGGGAGGCCGTGCAGACCGGACGCGACAGAATGGAGTCTTTATGAAACCCGGTATCCACCCCGACTATCACCCCGTCACGGTGCACTGCGCCTGCGGCCACAATTTCACCACTCGTTCGACCATCAAGGGCAACATGTTGAACGTCGAAATCTGCTCCAATTGCCATCCGTTCTTTACCGGCAAGCAGAAGCTCATCGACACCGCCGGCCGCGTTGAACGCTTCACCAAAAAGTACGCCGACGCCGCCGCCAAAGTCGAAGCTGGCAAAACCGCAGCCGCAAAGAAGTAACTCTGCGCAATTCATGTGGGACGGCCCGCCGCCGCGGGCTGTCCTTTTTTGTTCTCGACTTTCAACTTCTCTCTTCCCTCCGCCCGTGTACAATGAACTTCCATCGTGGCTACGCAATCCCGCATGTTTGACGGCACCCGCCCCGGCGAATTAGTCGAATCCGCCCCGCCGCGCGTCACTCTCCGCAACGCCTTCGCGCACCCTTTCGATTCCGCCATCGCCGCCGCACGCACCTGCTACGCCCCTCGCCTAATAGGTCACGAAGAAATCACCGACAAGCAGCGCCTTAACATCGGCGCCGCCACTTTCTACAGCGGCCATCACACCGTCTACCAGCACGCCCATTTCGAATTCGGCCTCGAAAACATCAGCCGCCAATTCGTCTGGTCCTTCCTCCACGCGCACCCGTTCTACAATTCCGAGCAGCAAAGCCAGCGTTACGTCCGCCTCGACCGCCCGCAAGCCTACGTCCCGCAGGATGGCGAGCAAACGGCTCTTTTTTTTAACGAAGAGCACCGAGCCATCTATCAACAGGCCGTCGTAGGCGCATGGGATTCCTACCGCAAACTGTCAGCGATTCTCGTTAACGACGCTCGAGAGATTCTTAACGACATCTGGCACATCGGGCCGATGTCACACCCCAAGCGCCTTCAGAAGATCGAGCGCTCCGCCGAAAAACGCGCCATCGAAATCGCTCGCTACGTTTTGCCTGTCGCCGCTTTCACGACCATGGTGCACACGATCTCCGGCATCGTGCTACACCGCCTCTGGCGCATGTGCGAAGCCTCGGACACACCCAGCGAAGCTCGCTTGGTAGTCGGCCTCATGGTCGAGGAGGTAAAGAAAGTCGATCCTCAATTCTTCGAGAGGTTCGGTACCGAGCCTTTGGTGGAAAGACCAGAATGGCAAAATCCTCAGCGCGACGCTGATGGCGAGGCCTTCGCCCGTGAGTTCGACGCCAAGCTCAACGGCAAAACTTCCAAGCTCGTCGACTACTCCCCCAACGCCGTCCGCGTCATGGCCGAATCCTACCGTGCCGTCGCCGGCCTCACCGAATCCCAATGCTCCGACGCCGAAGCCATTGATCGCCTGCTCAACCCCGCGCGCAATCTCTACCGTCTCGAAACACTCAACGTCGGCGTTCACGCCCCCATGATGCGCGCCCTCCAGCACGCCAACTACACCTTCGCCAAAAAAATCAGCCACACCGCCGACAGCCAGGACCAGCGCCATCGCATGATCCCCGGTTCGCGCCCTCTTCTCACTCTCGCCGACACGCGCGAGCCCGACTACATCACGCCGATGCTCCTCGCCGCCAACCCGCGCGCCAAAGAAGTCTACGACCGCGCCATGCACGACGCCTGGTCCGCAAAAAATCAGCTCCTCGATCGCGGCGTCCCTCCGGAAATCGCGCTTTATCTTCTGCCCAACGCAAAATCCATCCGCCTCTACGAATCCGGCTCGCTCCTCCACCTCATCCACAAATGGACCATGCGCACCTGCTTCAACGCCCAGGAAGAAATCTACCAATCCTCCATGGATGAACTTGCCCAGCTCCGCGAAGTCCATCCCGAACTCACCAAATTCATCGGCCCGCCCTGCCACATCCGCGCCGGCATCACCACCCCCATCTGCACCGAAGGCTCCCACTTCTGCGGCATCAAAGTCTGGTTAGACTTCCCCAACATCACCCGCCGTATTTGAAACCAAACCTTCAATGTTACCGTCCAAATAACGCGAGGGTCGCATTCATAGGGAGGCGCTATGTTTGGGAAACTCAGCCTTTCGTCTGTTTGTTTCCTTCGATTTCGTCAGTCTCATCTTGCACTTGCTTCACTCCGCAGGGCGCCGCGTTCTTCGCCTCTGCTATTCCTTTTTTTCACTCTGAGCCTCGTCACTTCTGCCATCCTTCTCGGCGGCTGCGGGTCCGCCATGAGTACTCCCATCTTCCCGCCACCGCCTCCCGGACCCACCACCGTTGCTGTATTGCTCTCCAGCACTGGGAACGACAAGCTTACGAATTTCGACTTGTCCATCGCTAACATCACCCTGGCCGACAAAGCCGGTAACTCAGTCGTTCTTTACAATAACCCGAACGCTTTAGCGCCAGGGAGCCTCAGCGCTACCGAATTCATGCATCTGAATGGGGTTTCTGAACCACTGGTAGCCGTCAGTGTTCCGCAGGGCACCTATTCCGCGGCCACGGTAACCGCTGGTTGGTGCGATTTTACGAACGTCTTCAACACGCCGGCCAGTGGCCTTGAGCGTTCCACCTACGCCGAGGGCCAATGCGGGCAGGGCACAGGGAACACAACCGTGAATCTGCCCTCCCCAATCACGATCAGCGCTTCCCCAATGGCTTTATCTTTGAACCTGCAAGTGCCGCAATCCTATACGCTCAATGGAATGGGTGCTTCCGCCACCTACACCATATCGCCGGTCTTCACACTCACGCCGGTTCCGATCTCCTCCCCGCCCACCAGCGAACAGAATGGCAAGATCACAGGAGTCGACGCACAGATTGCCTCTATCAACACGACGGGTAACGGCTTCGCGGTGAAAACAGTCGACAGCTTTTCATTGAACGTAAAAGCGGACAACAGTACGGTATACCAGGGCGTGGCTGGATTTTCCACGCTCGCGGTCGGCACGCTCGTGAATATGGACCTGGCAATCCAACCCGACGCTTCCCTGCTGGCAACGCGCGTCGAAGTGAACGACATTGCCGCACCAACAGTTGAGACCGGACCCTTTTTCCTGCCCCTCGCCCAAGCAGGCTTATTCTCGACCAACCCCATCGAACACGAAGGTTGCGCCTTTCCGGCCGGTAGCATCCCGCAGTGCACCGCATTTTTTCAAGTTGACAGCAATACGGTCTTCATTGTCTCCGGCCAGCTTAGCAACTTGCTGAACCTGCCTTTTACACCGAACTTCTCCTCCGCAACCATTTTTACCGGCCAGAATCTTTCCGTTTTCTCATCCGGTACACCGGTAACCGGCCATAGCGAACAAATCGCCACGACCATCACCCTCACGCCGCAATCGCTCACCGGCACGGTCACTGCAGTTTCTAACAGCAATGGTTTCAATGTCTATACTGTGGCCCTCGCCCCTTACGATTTGATCCCCGCTCTCCAGGCATATTCGAACCCCGGCAACCGCCTCTCGAACCCAGACGCTGTTATCGTGTACGCCGACACAAACACACACCTCCTGAACTCCGCTCCCATCGGCATCGGCAGCGTTCTCAGATTCCGCGGCCTCCTTTTTGACGACAACGGCACCGTTCGCATGGACTGCGCCCAGATCAACGACGGCGTACCGGAGTAGTCCTTCGAACCTTCTCGACAAGCAGCGGAATCGAAACCTAACAAAACGCGCATTCGAAGCCGGCCTGCGCCTGCCATCCCCGTGCCGGCATCACCACCCCCATCTGCACCGAAGGCTCCCACTTCTGCGGCATCAAAGTCTGGTTAGATTTTCCCAACATCACCCGCCGCATCTGAAACCCTCGGCCCCTTCCATGCGTCCTAGGCAGCGAGAGAGTCCCAACCGTTAGGAGGCGTCATGCCAGGACTACTCTCATTTCCCTTCGTCGAATCAGTTCGTAGTAAGTTCCAAAAGTTATTGCAGTTAACGTCGCAGCGAACGCAGCGCAGCCTTCGCGCGCTATCTCCACACGTTCCCCTTGGCCTGCTCTTTGCCATCGTTGTGATCTTCTTCGCCGGCTGCGGCTCGAATTCTACCGCACCTATGCTCGCTTCGATTGACATTACTTCTTCTTCCTCCTCGATCATCGTCAGCACGAACACGACTCTCTCTGCAACCGCCAAAGATTCCCGCGGCCACATCCTCAACGGCGTGACCTTCACCTGGACCAGCAGCGCTCCCACTGTCGCTTCAATCGGCTCAAGCAGTGGCACCGCCATGGGTTTGCTCGCGGGCGCCACACAAATCACCGCCTCGGCAAACGGTGTTATGAGCCCTCCCTTCACCCTCAATGTCACACCCGGCTTTCTCCTCACTGGTGGTTTGGGCACCCCGCGTAATTTCAGCACCGCCACGCTCCTCAACAATGGCATGGTTCTGATCGCCGGGGGGAACGCCAACCTCCTCGCGTCGGACAGTCTCACGAGTGCCGAGCTCTATAACCCAACCACAGGCACCTTCACACCGACCGGCAGCATGAACGTTGGCCACAACTTCCATACTGCGACGCTTCTTGACAACGGAAAGGTTCTTATCGCTGGCGGCATCACCGACAATAACGCAGCCATTTCCACCGCCGAGCTCTACGATCCCGCCACCGGTACTTTCTCTCTCACCGGCAATATGAATTCTGGTCGCTATTTTCATACCGCCACACTTCTCCAAAACGGTACTGTCTTGATGGCCTCCGGCATCAGCACCAACACCGCGGAGATTTACGATCCTTCCACCGGGACTTTCTCTTCCACCGGCAGCATGACCGAACTACACGAGGCGGGCGCGGCAGTCCTCCTCAATGATGGCAAGGTGCTCGTTGCCGGCGGGCTGAACGCCACCGGTTATACCGCGACTTCGGAACTCTTCGATCCCGCCGTTGGCGCATTCACTCTCACCGGCAGCATGAAAGCCACCCGCGACCTCTTCACTGCCACGCTTCTCAACAACGGAAAGGTTCTGGTCGCCGGCGGTGTTTCGAATGGCGTTCCTTCCTCCGGCGCGGAGTTGTACGATCCGGCCACCGGCGTCTTCACGCCCACTGGCTCTTTGAACAGCGCCCACTTCCGCCACACCGCCACCTTGCTGACCAATGGCACCGTCTTAATCACCGGTGGCGACATGTCCAGCGTCTCCGTCGTCGGAAGCGCGGAGTTGTACGATCCTTCCGCCGGAACCTTTGCCATGGGCGGAAGTTTGAACACCACTCGTGCCAGCCACACGGCTACCCTACTCGCCAACGGCACCATACTCATCGTTGGCGGCACCACTTCTGAAGCCCCCAAAGTGGGCGAGGAGATCTATGAGCCCGGCTCGTTAACCCTCACCGGCCTTCAATCCATCACCGTTACCCCCACCAATGCCTCGATTTCCTCCGGCTCCCGCCAAAGATTCGTTGCCATGGGCACATTTGCCGGCAGCACGCAGCAACTCGCTTCTGTAGTCTGGACCCCTTCCTCCCCTGCTACCGCTTTGATCAGTAATGACATCTCCAATCGCGGTTCGATTCAGATTGTTTCTGCACCAACCGCCATTACGCCTGTCACCGTAACCGCTGCCGTCGGCTCCGTAACCGGCTCGGCCACCCTGAACGTCAACCCTTAACACCGTTCCCAATCGGCGCCCGTTCCGCTGTGAGCCAGTGGAACGGGTGCACAGCGTCGTATCCACAACACTGTGTTTCTACATCCAATACAATGGAGGTTGTTTCCAATGCGCTTCTCCACCCGTTCCCTCGCCATAGTCCTGGCAGCCGTTTTGCTCCTGTCACCTTCCTCCTTCGCCTTTGACACTCCGCTGTCCGACCAAGCCGTTCGCGAAGCCTATTTCCTCGGCCAGCGCCGGGACGAGTCCCTTGCGCACTTTCTCGCCAAATACGCAAAATCCCTCCCGCCACCCAAAACCGGCCCGCACATCGCGTCCATCACGTTCTTCACACCTTTCGCGCTCCTGGCTCAGCTCTCCAGCGAACATTCTATGGGCTACAGCGCCCAGCAAGCTGCGCTCGATCATCGCGGCCAGCAAGAGTCCGTGAAAATCATCGTTCAAGTCCTGCTGACGGATACTTATCCCGCCTTCATTCCTCGCCCCACCGGCTCTCGTTCCGGCTCTCCCATCGGCTTCGTCCTGCGTCCTTCTGACTTTTGGAAAGATTTTGACGTTCAAGTTTTCAGCGAAGACAAAGAGCTCATACCCCTCACCTCTTCTGGCGAGCCCAATTACAGCTGTTCCGATGACGGCGGTTGCATTCTCACAGGTGCTACCATCCAGCTCGAGTTTCTCGCGCAGTCCTTCGCTTCCAATTCCTCCACTATTGAGGTCCACCCGCCCGAAGGCGACCCCATCTCCGTCGATTTCGATCTGGTCTCCCTCCGTTAATACCCTCGCGCTCTGTCCGTCATCTTCTTCTGTATTGCCTGGCTTTCCTTTGTTCTATACTTAGCTTGAGGGTTTCACCATGCGTCACCTGCTACGCCTCCTTATCGGCCTACTTCTGTCTCTTTGTCTGTCTTCTCCCCCAGCTTTTGCATTCGACACCATCCTCTCCGACGAATCTATCCGCGAGGCTTATTTCCTCGGCCAGCGCCATGATGGAACCGTCCCGCGCCTTCTCGACAAATACACACGGCACCTCCCTCCTCCACATTCCGGTCCCCATATTTCTTCCGTCGCCTTCTTCACTCCCTTCGTCCAACTCGCTCTCTTCTCCGATGGCTACATCGGCAACTACAGCGCCCAACAGGCCCGTCTTGACCATCGAGGGCACCAGGATTTCGTCAAAATCTTCATTCACATCCAGCTCACCGATTCCTATGGCCGTTTCATGGAAAACCCCGCTCACGGAACTTCTGCCTCGTCTCCGTCGCTCATTCGGCGCCCGTATGACTTCTGGAAAGATTTCCGCGTCCAGGTCTCCAGCGATCACCAGTTCCTACAACCCTCATCCTTTCAAGGGACGGCAGAATCTGCCTGCGGTCGGCGCGGCAGTCCCTGCATCCTCACGGGTGCCACAATTGAAATCGAACTCCCCGCGGAAACTTTCTCCTCCGATTCCGCCACCATCCTGGTGGCTCCCCCCGAAGGAGATCCCGTCTCCGTGGAATTCGACCTTACTTCCCTCCGTTAAAGAGTATTCCTTGACTGTGCCGTCTCCCTGTGGAACACTTATCGTTGTAGATAACTGCATTTGGAGTGCGGCAGCCCGGCTGCAGCTCTTCTTTCGACTTACACCCACACGCCTAGCAAGAATCAAATTCCAAGCTACTGCCACGTTCGGCTCGGTCGAACCTCACGACCAGAGCCAAGCACAAACCTTTTAGAATCAACACTTATAGAAGTGCCTGTAAGTGTTGATTCTAAGCCACTTACATGAACGCTAAATCCTTTGGATGCAACACTTATGAAAAACAGGGGGGTGGGCCCCATTATGGTTAACTAGAAGAAGGCTCGCTTGCCATTCCCCAGCGAGTCGATTCGACCGAACCTCAACGCAATCCCCCCATACCAATTTGTGAAGCAGGGGGTCGGGCTCTTACTAACAACTTAGAACTCAAAACTAGGGACGGTTCACGACCGCCACCGAAGAGTCACCGGTCCATCCATCGGGTGCACCATCGCCGTGCCCGTACGCCGCGATTCCAGCAGGTTCGCCTTCAGCGCGAAATACCATTTCGCCTGCCGGTCCGCATCGTCGATCAGCATCAACCGCGGGTTGTACTTCAATCCTTCGGCCTGCCGGATCATCGTCAACTGATCCTGCCGCAGAAACTTCTTCGCAAAAGGACGAAAGATCGCGACGGGAATCGGCAAGTTCCACGCCGCCACAAAATCAATCCGGCACAAATCCCGCCGCACCGGCGTCACCGTCGCACGGCTCGAGAACCACAGCTTCCCGCTGCGGTCGATCTCCGTGCGCAGATTCGGGAGTACAAAATCAATTGTCGTCGTCACCGTTTCGCCGGTCATCTTCGCCAGCAGCCGGTATGGCGCGCTGTTCGAGCTTGGCTGGTGCGGGCTCATCCGGAATCCATTTGGGATCGGCTCAAACTGTTTTGCTTTTTCGTGAATGCTCGCGCGCTTGCGCCAGAACCACGATTGATGCACAAACGGCCCGTGCGCCGGATCCATCAACCCGATAATCCCCTGGTCCACATGCGAAGGCAGCTCGCAGGAAAGATGCGTGATCTTGTACTTCTCGCTGAAAACGCTAAGCGCTGGCGCCGCCGGAATCGTATCAGGCAGCCGAGAACCTGGACTGTTCATATAAACCCAAACATATCCATCCTGCTCCTCGCAAGGAAGGTACCCCGCAAAAATCCGCTCCACTTTCAACTTGTCCTGGCTCGAAAGTGAGGGAATCTCCACGCACTGCCCGCTGCAAGCATCAAACCGCCATCCGTGATAGCAGCACTCGAGAACTTTTCCGTCCAGCCGCCCATACGAAAGCGGAATCCCCCGGTGCGGACAAGCGTCCCGCATCGCAAACGCCTTCCCCTCCGAAGTCCTGCCAAGCACCAGCGGCACTTCCAGCAGCATCGTCGTAACAAGTTTTTGCCCGGCGATCTCCGCACTCCGCACCGCCGGATACCAGAACTCCCACAGAAATCCCGCATCCGCTTGAGTCCCAGCGTCCTGCGCCGCCTCAGCATCCATCCGCATCATCGTTCGTACCGCTTCGCTCATCGTTGGCATCGTAGTACAGCGTCTTGTATCTCAGCAACCGCCCTGCTCATCCAATTGCGTGTTATCCGATTCAGCGCTATTCTTAGTAAAGAGCAAATCGATGTACGCCGCTTTCTATTAGCCGACTCTCCCCCGCTCCAACCAGGAGCACAGCGATTCTTCCTATTTCTGTCTCCAATTTCGGTTTTCGTATTTCGTTTTCAAGAGGGATTTTCCATGGCTACATTATCTGAAAAACTAGACCAGCTTGGCGCGCGTTACGACGAACTTACGCAGGAGCTTTCCTCGGCGGAAATCGTCTCGGACTCTTCGCGCTTCCAGAAGGTCGCGAAGCAACAGTCCGAGCTCGGTGAAATCGTCGCCAAGCACCGCGAGTTCAAGCAGATCGAAAAAGATCTCGCCGGCGCGCACCAGATGTTTCTCGAATCGCAAGACGCCGAAATGAAACAGATGGCCCACGACGAGGAAAAAGACCTCGTCGCACGCAAGGCAACCATCGAGCGCGAACTGAAGCTGCTGCTTCTCCCTAAGGATCCTCTCGACGAAAAGAGCGTCATTCTGGAAATTCGCGCCGGAACCGGTGGCGATGAAGCTGCCCTCTTTGCTGCCGAACTTTTTCGCATGTATTCACGGTACGCGGAAACGCTCGGCTGGAAAGTGGAAATCCTAGAAAGCTCTCCGTCTTCGCTCGGCGGCTTGAAAGAAGTTGTCGCCGCCATTCAAGGCAACAAGGTTTATTCCAAGCTGAAATACGAAAGCGGTG
>Ga0207152_1221_pt1 | contig 10881 bp, 14 predicted proteins | sample Alteio_BWMinHeat_30_FD_153590 | JGI IMG/M metagenome (GOLD analysis project Ga0207152, IMG submission 153590) | Enriched cells from forest soil in Barre Woods Harvard Forest LTER site, Petersham, Massachusetts, United States -... | ecosystem: Environmental > Terrestrial > Soil > Temperate forest >... | reverse complement strand
ATAAACGCAAAAAGTATGCCATACTTGCCAACGAAGGCTAAAACGGGATTGTCTTTTTTCCCGAAGATAAAAACGTACGTAATCAAAACTACGATGGCAATTTGGGATAAAATAATTCCCAGTGAAAGCGTTTGGTTGGCAAGCGTAAGGAGTGTCATAGCTAATTCAACGTAAAATGTTAAGGTAATGCGCAGCCGGTTTTATCCGCTAATTCCCGCAAGGTCATTTCGCCCTCTTTGGTTGTGCCATCGCTAAATTTCCAGGTTGGGTACGCTGCGATTTTCTGGTCAATGCACACCTGCAGCTGGCCATTGGTGTCAGGAGTTGAGCACTCAACGTACGGAAGGTATTTCACGGAGCTTCCGAACAACTCTTTTTGAGCCTGGCAATGCGGACACCAAAAAGCCCCATAAAACTTTGCTCCCTTGCTGGCGATGCACTGGGCAAAAGCATCCATTTTTGGCGAACTGATAACCGCCTTAGGCCAAAAAATAACTACCGCAACCAGTATTGCCACTACAATCACTGCTGACACAATAATGATTCTTGTTTTTGTTTCCATGAGTTTCGAAAATTAATTACTAAATTAAACTTATTTGCGTTTTCAACGATTCTTTATTGATAAGCTTTCGGTAAGCGCAATGCTGGCAGTCTTTTCCTGAATCCGGAATTTCATTGGCATCAAGGCACTGTTTAATGTTGAAAATGGCCGGCTCAACCCACGCATCATCGGCTTCGTAGGGAATAATGGAAGATTCAAATTCCAATTTTCCGTGGAAGCCGGGCTTATTCCTGCTGGCGTTGGCAAACAAGAAATATCCGGTTTCTGAAACATCAAACCCCAGCCGGCGGAAAATCCACTGGTATACTTCCATTTGTTTTTTGTAACCGTCTTTGTATTTGCTGTCCAGCGATATTTTATAATCGGTGCTGGTGGATTTATAATCTACAATGTACAGTTGCTGCGTTTTGGTGTTGACCCAGATGTCGTCAATGATGCCGCAGATATTCAAATTGGTTTTTTTGTGCAGTACATAGGCTCCCAGTTTTTTGTTGGCATCATCGCGCCAGACGTGGAACTCTGGATGGTTAAATGGGACAGCGTCAATGCGGTGGAACAACATCAAGCGGTGCGGTTCTTTTTTTTCGCGCAGCAAGTCAAATTCATTTTTCAGCAAGCTATCAACGGCGCTGTTGAGCGACCAGCCTGGCATGTCCGGACGGACAATCCCCAACCGACGGTCTAAATAAAAGCACTGTGGGCATTCCAAAAAAAGCGCAATTTTTGACCTGCTGACATTAAAAGGAACTTCGGCATCGGGCGTATATAAATTTGTTCTTCTTTTTTGCTTCATTCGCGCGGGTTACCATGGTACGCAACAAGTTCATTTTAACAAAGAAAAAAAACAAAGTAAATCCCGCGCCATTTTCGATGAAAATGGCGCGGGATAAATAAAAAAGTGCGGCCATAGGTCGCACCTGACTTTTGAAAAATAATTTATGGTTTGGTAAACCGCGCAAACATTTCTACCTCCCATTCCCCGGGATGGTAGGGGCTTGGTACGCGCCTTTCGATTTCCACACCCAATATCTTGCGATACATTTTTTGCGCCCTCACATTTTGCTCGCCGGTGGTTACCTTTAGGGTAGCAAGCCATGCACCTCTCTTTTCAATCGACTGCTTGACGTAGGCAAAAGACTTGGTAATAAGCATCGAACCAATTCCGTTTTTCTGGTACTCTTCTTTGGTCGCCACCTGTTCCAGCTCAACGTATGCTGCTGGCCGGAATCCGCCATGCTCTGTCCACAGTATGTAGGCCAAGGTTTCATCTCGCAGCGGCAAACCATGCCAGTCGTCAGAGCTTTTCAACCGAGCAACAAAGTATTGAGATATCCGGCCAGAGGCGACTTTACCGGTGAACCATTCTTTTGCTTCCCGTTCATTTTTCATGCCCTTGAAAATTTCAAGGTATATTCCGATCATTTGTTCCATTCCATTATACAGGACCGGCAAGTCGGAGAACTTTTGCACTATGACATTGTCCAAATTTTGCAATTTAACTTTAGCTGTGACCGGCATGTTTAAGCTCCTTTCTGAACCTTGGTTTTCAAAGACCGAAAAATCAACACGCAGTTAATATATCAAATAGCTGCAAAAATGCAATCCCGTGCACCTATTGAGCGTGGCGCAGAGCCAAACAAAAAAGCCCCATAGCGGGACTTTTTTATAACTGCTACAAGCTGTTAGCAGCACTTGCACTTTTTTGAGCCAAGCTTTATTCCTCCTATAATGATAAGGAGAATCGGCCAAATGACGCTCACTGCCCATGGAGTCAAAACGATATTCAAAGCTCCCAGCAAAAACGTCAAACCGATAAGAATAATCATGATAGGCACCACATTATGATGAGGGCACTTGCAAACGTTTTTTCCGCCCTGCGCCTGCGCGCCGCCCATGTTTTGCATATTGTCCATAATTTTCTGATAATGAATAATACTACGATTCTGACCTTTACCCCATTAGAAGCCTTGAGCGAAAGTTAGATTTCGCGTATCTATCTGTAATATGCAAATTGAACGAGAATATGTAATCTTGTCCAGGCTTCTAACGGGGTTTACTACCATTGTACAATACAATGCCAGCGCAATGCAATGAAAAAGCCCTGACCTTGTGGTCGGGGCTCTGTTTGCCGCTCATGACGTTTTCACATGCACGCTCGTATGAAATCCGCACCAAAGTTATCAGGTGTCGAGATATTCAGCGAGGTGTCATCAAATACATTGACGGCAAATCTTTTGGTATCCAGTTTATTTTGGTAATGGGAGAAAATTACCATGAATGCAGTCAAGATGAGGTTTTGCTCCTTCGTAAGCCGCCTCTTTTTGGCATTGAGCGAGGCTTTCTTCTTTTCCACAAAGACTCTGCCTCGTTTGTAAATCACCACATTTGCTTCGTCAAAGTCAGTCCCTTCGTGCGAAAATTCAAACTCCTTATTGTAGATATTGAGACGTTCAATATCCAGAACGAACGTCCCTTCATAGTAATTCGCCGAGGGTTCAGATACATTTTTCACACTGACCCTGGTAAAAAACATTGCAACCGCCATACCAGACCTCCATTGTCAAAGACCAGAGACTAAAAACTAAAACCTATGTCGTATGTTAAACCTATTTATAAAATTGTCAATAGCACCGCAAACAAAAACTGCTCCGATATACATCGGAGCAGTTTTCTTACTGAAAAATTAAGCGCGTGTTACGTTTTTTGCGCTAGGTCCTTTTTCTCCGTCAACAACATCGAATGAAACGGCATCTCCAACTTTCAATTCGCTGAAAGATACGCCATTCAAATCATTGGCATGGAAGAAAAGGTCTTTTGCTTCGCCTTCGCGAGCAATGAACCCGAAATTTTTCTCGGTAAGAGTCTTGATAGTTCCTGTCATGAAATTTTTTAATTACTAAATATTCTACCTTGCTAATTTAGACCCGACCTCGTCTCTTTTACAAGTAAATCAATACTAACATTTAACGTGCCAGATGTCAAATAAAGCCGCGTATTTTACGTCAAACGGCTACTTATTCTAAAATCTTCTTTATCTTGTCAATCACCTCTTCTGACGTGAATAACGCCTTGATAATGTAGTCCACTGCGCCCAATTTCAGGCTTTTTTCTATGTCTTGCTTCTGGCTTAGGTTTGAAATCATGATAACCGGAATTGCTGACAGCGTCGCATCCTCCTTCAATTTGCGCAGCACCTCAAACCCGTCCATGCGCGGCAGGATAATGTCCAGTAAAATCAAATCCGGCCGTTTTACCTGTGCCGCCTCAAACCCGCTTTCGCCATCGGTTGCCGTCAAAATATCGAAATTCTCGCTGCTCAATTTCTTACTGACAAGCTCGCGCAAAATAATATCGTCTTCTATAATTAAGATTTTCTTTTGCATAGATTATATTTTTCAATATTGTATTGGATTCATTGTACTCTGTTGGATTGTAAAAAGCAACTCTTCCCGTCTTTTTTTAACATGGTATAATAAATAAATTGTTCAACCAACATGCATTTTGATTTTTACGCGCTTTCGGCATTTGTAAACTTTATCGTCAGCATCAGTTTCGGTGTTTTTGTGTACACGCGGGATACCAAAGACCACAAAAACATCGGCTTTTTCCTGTTGACGTTTTTCGTCGGATTCCTGAATTTCTTTTATTTCTTTTGGATTACCGCAGATACTGCGACCGCGGCGTTATTTTTCGTGCGGCTGTTGATGGCATTCTTGCTGTTTGTGCCGTCCTCTTCCTTATACTTTATCATAGCGGTTACCGGCGAGTTGGAAGGGAAAAAGAGATTTATTGTCTTAGACTACATGGTGTTTTGCCTCTTTTTGCTGGTGGCATTCACGCCGGCGTTTTTAAAAAACTTCCACCCGGCGGTGGGCATTAATTACTGGCCATCACCCGAACCACTCTTTACCCTCTTTTTGATCTTTTATTTTTTGAACGTCATTTACCAAAGCTACCTGCTGCTGAAAAATTACCGGACGTCAAAAGGAATTGCCCATCTGCAAATGAAGTACGTATCCATTGGCATCATCATTTCTTACATCGGCGGGTCATGCAACTTTTTGGCCATGTACGGCATCCCCTTCCCCCCGGTGCTCAACATCCTGACCTCGGTGTACGTCATTCTCATCGGGTACGCCATGACCCGTTACCGGCTGATGGATATCCGCATCATTGCCAGAAAGTTCCTTTTCTACGCGGGCTTGTCGGTTGCGGTGTACGCGATGTTTTACGCCATCTCGGGGCTGTACCTGTTAATTTTTGGAAGCGTATTTTCAACCGCGGGCTTTATTGTGGGATTGGCAGTAGCGCCTTTGTGCATCCTGGGTCTTTACCAAATGAGCGATGCCTTGATGGATTTTATCAACCAGCATATCTTCTATTCTTTGTACAACTATGAAGAAACGCTCTATAAAATTTCCAAAGAGCTCAATAACTACGTAAACCTTGATACAATCGTTTCTATTTTAGTCAATAACCTGCGCAAAGTGTTCGGCCTTGGCAAAATTGCGCTGTTCATCCTTGACCAGAACAACACCATTCAAAATTTAGATGCCGTAGGTTTTAACCAGGCGAGCGCCATTGCCGAAACTGATGCTTCGCTGTTGGTATATATTTTCCAGGAGAATAAAAAAATAATCGAGCAGGATGAAATAAAATCCCTGGTGGAAAAAGAGCAGGATGAAAATAAAAAACGGGATTTGTTGTGGCTGCAAAAGTTTTCCAAACAAACAGGGGCTTTTTTGTACGTGCCGCTCTTGAGCGCAGAAAAAATGATCGGCATCCTGATTTTGGGGGAAAAATTCGGCAATGAATCGTACGCCAAAGAAGACCTTGACCTTTTAAGGACAATTGCCTACCAGGCGGGAATCGCCATTGATAATGCCAAGCTTTACAAAACCATTGATGATAAAAATAAAAATTTGCAGGAACTGGTGAGTGCCAAAGACGACTTTATCCGCATCGCCAACCACCAGCTCAATACCCCGCTGTCCATCATGAAAAATGCCTATGCCATGGTCCAAGACAATACGCTGACCCAAAAAGAGGGCATCGGCTACTGGGGCAATGCATTAAAACGCATGAGCCAGGTAGTTGAAAATTTCTGGGACACGTTCCAGTCCGAAGGCCAGATGCAATCAAACCCGCAAAAAACCGATATTGCCGCTATGCTGCGGGACATCGTCAAAGAAAAGAAGCTGGCCGTCAAAACGCTGAAAAAAGACATTAAAATCCTCATCCAAAAACCTGACTTTGAAATTCCCACGGTCTTGTGTGACCCAAAACAGGTCAACAGTGTATTTTCAAACTTGCTGGACAACGCCACGTTTTACACGCCCAAAGGCAGCATTACCGTGTGGTATGAACTGGTCAAAAGTAGCGCGTTTTTAAAGGTGAACGTGCAAGACACGGGAATCGGGTTTTCCGCCGAAGAAAAAACCAAAATCGGGGGAAAATTCTACCGCGCAAAAAAAGCTCCGCTCTACCATACTGACGGGTCGGGATTGGGAGTCTATATCTGCAAAAAAATTATTGAAAACAACAAAGGGGAACTAACCTGCCAAAGCCCAGGCGAAAATAAAGGTTCGACGTTCAGCGTCAGCCTGCCCATCTTTGAATAATAGGTCTTGCAACCAAAAAACACCGCTTCTGCGCGGTGTTTTTTGCTACGTGCTTCAATAACCCGTATTGATATTCACGTTCGTATTCGTGCCGCTGGAAGTGCCTGGGTTGTTGGTTGAGTTTGATGTATTGCCGTTGATTTGTATCAACCCGTTTTTGATGCCAAGGTCCACGTTTGGGCTAAGCTTGAAGTTATCCTTTACGGTGCCGTCTACATCCATGCCAGCTGAAGCGGTAGCGGTAATAGTTCCACCGGATATGGTTATAAGTGCCTTGGAAAAAGTCACCGAGGCTCCGCTGCGGCTTTCAAAATTTACCACCGGGGCAAACACAAATTGCCCGCTACTGGTTTTGTGCAATGATTGGTCAGCCAATATATCGAGTGTAGCGGTAGAAGTTGTATTTGCCATAACATTAATGATTCCATTCATTTTAAAGTCTTGTGAAGGCATAACCGCCGCCTTGAGTTTTCCAGACTCAGTCACCATGACACTGCTTACATGAAACCATAATTGGTCATATGTGCCAACGGGTACGCTTTGTTGTTCATTCACTACCACGTTCTTGCCTGCTTTTAAATCAAGTAAATTGGATGTTTGGGGGTTTTGCGAAACAGTAAGCCAGCCCTGCGCCTGGCTGTGAACGTAGATTTTATCTACGGCCATATCAACGGCGCTAATGGTATTCATGTTAACCGCGGCATCGGTAAACGCAAGATATAATGTCCCCTGTTGCGGCGCGGGCTGGGTAGCAGCCGGCGTTGTGGTTTGCCCGCTAGTATTATAGCTAACGGCAGACGGAGAATTATAACTCCACCACCACCAAATTCCCAGCACCACCAATACGATGATAATAATTACGATAATAATTGAAGCTGTATTGTTCATAGTTTTATTGTTATGCAAACAGATACTACGGTTTGCACATTAATAATTATTTTTATGCTTCGACCTTGATGATATCTATATAACGTAACACCAACCTGCTACTTAGGATGTAGTATTTCGCGAGACCCCCTATAATTATCGGCCACTGTTTTTACCGTTTACTTTGTTTGCCGTTTCGTCAAGCACGGCACGTATTTGTTCGCTGACAACATTCGTATCTAAAAGCCCTTTGAGCGCGTTGAGCTGTTTGGGCAAAATAACCTGGTCGCACAGCTGCTCTACCCTGTCGGCAACTTTACCGGTGTCGTCAAACGATATGACCATATTTTCCAGCCCGACTTTTTTTAAAATTTCAGCGCATCCCATCGTATCGTTCACCAGTACCGGAACTCCCAAGCAGGCGGCTTCCATGGGAACGTTTCCAAACGTCTCAAAGGCCGAGGGGCAAATAATCAAACCCTGCGACAGGTAAAACTTTTTTAGCGCGTCAGCTTTCATTGACGGCAAAACGTTAATGGACTTTGGCATATTCTGTAAATCCGCATCGGGGTTGGTTACAAAAGAGGCGGTATGCCGCCATTTGCGGCGCTGCAGTTCGCAGTGCACCTCAAAAAATTTATCAAAATTCTTTATCCTTGAGTAACGCCCGACCGCCGCTATCGTCCGGTCTTCTGATTCATCAACCACGCTGGGGTCGGTAAAAATACTGGCCATGGGATTTGGGATAATGTGCCCATTTTTTACTTTCCTTTTTGTGACAAGTTCTTCAACGGTTTTCTTGCAGAGCTCGGAAGGGAAAATTATCTTTGAAGCATTTTTGACAATCTCTTTTTCTATCCATAAAAACGTTTTCCTGAATTTTGGCGAGCTGTGTTCTGTTTCCTTTGCAAGCACTCCCGAATACCACAACAATATTGGAATTTTTTCTTTTTTAGCGGCAATAGATATAATCCATGGCAAATAGTACGTGCCGCTTAGCAAAACCACATCCGGGCGGTTTTCCTTTAAAATTTTCCGGATGATTTTTATGGGTTCGCGATATGCTTTCCTGACTTCCTGCAACGAATTGCTTCGTCTCAAAATCTTATGAATTGGCAAATGGTGGATACTGATAATGTGGTGGTCGAATATTTCCGGCGCAAACGACCGAAAAAGCGCCGGGCCTTCCATGTGCACTCTGCTTACTAATTCTATCCCGATAAATTCGTAGTTTAATTTATACAGGTAATTTATCAGGTTGATGTTGGACGAGGTAATCCCTCCCACTTTTTCCCTCGTCAGGTTGATGGCTACTTTCATAATGTGATTTTTATTTGCCGGTTATGTATATTCTTTACGTTTTGCTATTCTACGATGAATTTACTTTCCACATTTATTTTAACATAAATAAATATATAAGTAATACGAATGTCATACGTCTAAGATAATGGAAGCCGGTTTGGTCGTATCGGCTCTGCCAGGTAATCTGCATTTTAGAACATGAATACAACATTATCGTTAAAGAAAATAGCAGTTGCAGGGGTAACTATTTTGGGCATAGCATTAATGGCTGCAGTGACGTTTACCAGGTAGCTGTAAGATGTTGCGCAACGGCGCGTCGTATAGGGTGAGGCCAAAGTCAGTCGCTTGGCCCAAGAATTTATAAACTATAAAAATAAAAACATGAACAACATAATCACATTGAAAAAAATAGGTATAGCGGGCGCAATCGCGGTAGTGGGGCTGGCTTTAGCCGCCGGAGCCGTATTTGCCCAGTCTTCAGCAAATACGATGAGCCTTTCCATTAATAATTCCGGTTCGGTTGACCTGACAGGAACCGTATCCTTGGTTTCGGGGTCTGCAATTTCAGTATCAAGCTGGCTCGGCACCTGGGTTGTAAACGTAACGCCAACAACCATGCTGCAAAACGGGTTAACGCTTTCAAACATTAAAACAGGAGATACGGTAAAGGTTTCGGGAACTTTGGGAACTGGAATGTCTATTAACGCAACGAAGGTAAAAGATAGTGCGGTGTCTCTACATAATTTCACAGGAACAACCAGCAATGTAAATGCCACAGCGCAAACCTTTACTTTAACTACCCACAATAAGGGAAGTTACAACGTTGTTGCTAATTCCAACACCCAAATAGTTGTTAATGGGAACTTGGCAACTTTTGGCAACATATCCAATGGAGTACAGGCAAGCGTATTCGGGTCGTTGAATACAACCACGAGCACTATTACCGCAACCACAATAAAAATTCCTCCAATGGTAAAAAGCAATAACAAGGAAAATAGCGAAGGACACGGCAAAAATAAGTAAATGAAAAGCCGCCCCGATGTGCATCGGGGCGGCTTTTACGTTATGCGGTTTTTTCTTGCATAATTTTAGTAAGCAGCTTTTTTACCTTTTCAATGCTATTGGCATCAACGATAGAGATAGATTCTACATCCTTACCCCCGCCTGCAACGCTTTCGGCATAGCCGATGCGGGCAGGTAATTTTTTGAACTCTTGTTTTACTTTTAAAACAACTTCTTGGGAAACCTCATCACTTTTGCTTAAAAAAATATATTCTGGTTTCTGCAGCAGCGACTTGTTGTACAACTCCAATTCAGCACGCACGGTTTTGTAATCTAAAACCGGGTCTGCTGAATCAGCCGCAACCAAATGGAATAACACTTTGGTCCGCTCCACATGCTTTAAAAATTTAATGCCAAGGCCTTTTCCCGCCGAAGCCCCTTCTATCAGTCCGGGAATATCGGCCAAAATCAAATCGTAATATACGCCCAAATTAGGTTCCAGGGTAGTAAACGGATAATTAGCAACTTTGCTTTGCGCGTTGGTCAATTCGTTGAGCAAGCTGGATTTTCCAACATTCGGCAAGCCGATAAACCCCACATCAGCAATCATTTTTAATTCCAGGCGCATTTGAAAATTCTGTCCCAGCTGTCCCTTTTCAGCTTCTTTTGGCGTGGTATTTACCGCCGACCTGAATAAAAAATTCCCTCTGCCGCCTTTGCCGCCTTTTGCAATCAGTTCCAGCTGGCCGATTTTGGTAATTTCTATATTTTTTCCGGTTAAAAGGTTACGGGCTATGGTTCCCACCGGCACCAGCAAAATTAAATCCTTGCCGTCGTGCCCGTCATTTAGTTGGAATTTGCCGGTCTGCCCGTCATCGGCCTTATTCTCTTTTTTAAACCGGAACTGCCGCAAAGCGCCCAAATCCGAAACTCCCTGCAAAAAAACATTGCCGCCGTTTCCGCCGCTTCCCCCAGTAGGTCCAAGCGACATTTTTGTTTTGTTGAATCTGACAACCCCGTCTCCGCCGTTTCCCGCGGCAACGGTAATTGTGACATCGTCTATGATCATGCGATCAGTTTTGTTTCAGGGTAATTTTTAAACAGTTGTTTTTTGGATTTTCTAATATACTTTTTCTTTTCGGGCGGCAGCGAAGAGAGCCAAATGATAAAGGGCATGCGCAGTTTATCCAAAACCCACTCATTCTTTTTCAAAAGAGGCTTTTTTTCTATCTGAAATTGGTCAAGCAACGCCAGCGTCGCCTGCAGATGCGACGGGGACAGCCTGTTGTGCTCTAGTAAAAATTGTTCTTTGGTAGACATAAATATATAGGGCTTAGCCGCCTTTAGTATACAATAATTTCCACAAAAAATCAACATCTATTTTAAAAATAGCCTAACTACTTCTTCCTTAATTTTATAGCCATTACAGTGCTTTAAAATCCCAAAATACGATTGCAGAGTTTGATGAAATGATTTTTCCGATATTTCACCCTCTTTAAATCCTAATATCTTAGAATTTATCTTTCT
>Ga0207152_1223_pt1 | contig 10974 bp, 8 predicted proteins | sample Alteio_BWMinHeat_30_FD_153590 | JGI IMG/M metagenome (GOLD analysis project Ga0207152, IMG submission 153590) | Enriched cells from forest soil in Barre Woods Harvard Forest LTER site, Petersham, Massachusetts, United States -... | ecosystem: Environmental > Terrestrial > Soil > Temperate forest >... | reverse complement strand
GCGCGGCGACAACCAAATCCCGCTGAAGACGCTGAGCCCGAAGAAAGGCATGATCCACCGCTATGCCGAGATCGCCTCCGTGGCCGACACCTACATCTCGCTGATGAATCCGCGGCCCAACACCGTCGAACCCAAGTCGCCGGACGAAGCCATGCGCATCGTCATCAAGTCGGCGGGGACGCATCTGAACCGCGCCGTGGTGGACGCCTTCATCACCATCGTGCCGGTGTTTCCGGTGGGATCGCGCGTCGTCATCGTGGAAGACAAGAAATACCGTAAGTACACGGGTTACTCCGGCGTGGTCGCCCGTTGTAGCGCGGACAATCCCGAGAAGCCGGTGCTGCTCATCATTTTCGATCGCGAGAAGAAGAAGATCAAACCCTGGACGCTGGACATGGCCGAAGAAGACGGCTTCAAGATCCAGTTCGCGCGCCTGCAGTAAGGTTACGCCTGAATCGCGCGCATCCGGGATGCCGTAAAGCCGGATTTACTATTTTAAGCGGGAGAGAAACGGATTGACCTCCATGGACGTATCCGCCCCAGCGCTGCCGAACGCGGTCGAGAGTTATCTCGATTACCTCCGCGACGCGCGCGGTTGTTCCCCGCATACCTTGTCTGCCTATCGCCGCGATCTCGCCAAGCTGATCGCCTGGTGCGCGAAGAAGGGCCCCTCGCAAGTGGGCGAACTGTCCAAACGCGATTTGCAGATGTTCCTTTCCGCGCAGGCCAAGAGCCTCTCCGCCAACAGCCAGAGCCGCCTGCTGGCCTGCCTCAAGGGCTTCGGCAAATACCTGGTGGCCGAACGCGGCCTGGCGCGCAACCCGGCCCAGACCATCGCCTTTCCGAAGCGCGAGAACAAACTGCTCACCGTGGCCGGCGAGGATTTCCTGGAGGAGGTGCTCGACGATGAGCCCGAATCCTTCCAGGCCGCGCGCACGCGCCTGTGCATCGAGATGTTCTACGGATCGGGCCTGCGCCTGAGCGAATTGACCGGACTCAAGTGGACCCAGATCGCCCGCGACGGCGCCTGGGTGCGCGTGCTGGGCAAGGGCAGCCGCTTCCGCACCGTGCCGCTCACCGAGTCGGCCCGCGAACGCCTGTCGGAATACCGCGCGCTGTGCGCCCAACACGGCCTGCAGACCGCTTCCGGACCGGTGCTGGTTTCCGCCAGGGGGAAACCCGTGGGGAACCGTATCATACAACGTACCGTAACGGACACGTTACATGCGGCGGGCCGCCGGGGGAAATCGTCCCCCCACGTGCTGCGCCACTCCTTCGCCACCCATCTGCTCGACAACGGCGCCGACCTGATGGCGGTCAAGGACATGCTGGGCCACGCTTCGCTGTCGACGACGCAGAAGTACACCCACGTGTCGGTGAAGAAGCTCAAGGAAACCTATGCCAAGGCCCATCCCAGGGCCTGAGGGAATCGCGTGATGGATTCGCCCATGGATTCTGAGAAGGACACGCTGCGGCGCAAGGTCGCGGAGCTGGAAGCCCGGCTTGCGGAGCAAGACGCCCGGCTTGCGGAGCAAAGCGCGCAGCTCAAGGACGCGGAGGCGCGGAACACGGAACTGGAACAGCATCTGCGCCCGTTCCACGTGCTGGCCGACAACATTTCGGACCACATCTATTTCAAGGACAAGCAGGGCCGCTTCCTGTGGGTCAACAAGAACATGTACAAGCTGCGCGGCCTGGAAAACCGCGAGGCCCTGATCGGCAAGACCAGCTTCGACATCCACGTTTCCGACCGCGCCGAGCAATCGACCGAGGACGATCGCAAGGTGATCGAAACCGGCGAGTACATCCTCAACAAGCTGGAGTCGGATCATTACGCGGACGGTTCGCCCATGTGGGTGCTCACCACCAAGATCCCCCTGCGCGACTCCAAGGGCGACATCATCGGGCTGTGCGGCATCTCCAAGGACTTCACCAAGATGGTCCAGGCCGAACGCATCCTGGCGACGGAAGGCGCGCTGCGCAACGACCTGCTCGAGAACATCCCCGACGGCGTATGGTTCAAGGATCGCGACAGCCGCTTCACCTGGATCAACCGCAGCGTGTTCCGCGATCTCGGCAAACGCGATCGCGACGACATCATCGGCAAAAGCGATTTCGACTTCTTCTCGCGCGACCACGCCCAGCAGGCCCGCGAAGACGAGCTGCGCATCATGGAGACCGGCGAGCCGCTGATCAACAAGCTGGAGCAGGACAATTACGCCGACGGCACGCCGCGCTGGGTCTACACCACCAAGATCCCGCTGCACGACGTTAACGGGGCCGTGGTCGGCACTTGCGGCGTCACCAAGGACGTCACCTCGCTCAAGAAGGCCGAAGACGCGCTGGCCCGCGAAAGCGCCCTGCTGAACGATCTGCTCGAGAACGCGCCCGACATCGTCTACTTCAAGGATCGCGAGAGCCGCTTCACGTGGATCAACCGCGCCATGGTCGTCCTGCTGGGATCGCACGGCAAGACCGAAGTGCTGGGCAAAACCGACGCCGACTTCTTCACGCCCGAGCATGCCGCCGAAGCCCGCCAGGACGAAATCAGCATCATGGCCTCGGGCGAACCGCTCATCAACAAACTGGAGATGGACAATTACGCCGACGGCAAGCCCCGCTGGGTGTACACCACCAAGATGCCCCTGCACGATCGCAACGGCGCCATCATCGGCACCTGCGGCATCACCCGCGACGTCACCGCCCTGAAGCGCATCGAAGAAGCCCTGGCCCTGGAGAGCAACCTGCTCAACGCCATGCTGATCAACATCCCGGACGCCATCTACTTCAAGGATCGCCAGAGCCGCTTCGTGCGCGTCAGCAAAGGCATCCACCTGGAAGGCCTCACCAGCCTGGAGGCCGCCATCGGCAAAACCGATTTCGATTTCTTCACGCGCGAGCATGCGCAGCAGGCCTTCGACGACGAACAGGAAATCATGAAGACCGGCATTCCCATCGTCGACAAGGTGGAGCGCGAAACCTTCGCCAACAACCGCCCCGACGCCTGGGTCTCGACCACCAAGGTTCCCATCTACGGCAAGGACGGCAACATCACGGGAATGGTCGGCATCTCGCGCGACGTCACCGAGCGCATGCAGGCGCAGGAAGCCATCCGCAAGGCCAAGGAAGATCTGGAAGTCCGCGTGCAGGAGCGCACCGCCGCCCTGGTCCAGGAAATCAAAGAGCATCTCCGCACCGAGCGCGCCCTGCGCGAAGGCGAGCGCCTGCTCCAGGAAGCCAACAACCGCCTGGAAGGGCGCGTCAGCCAATTGCACTTCCTCAACTCCGCGGCCCATCGCCTCTCGCACTTCACCCATCGCAAGGATCTGTTGCCCGCCCTGCTGGAAACCTTCGCGCGCAGCTATCCCGGCAGCGAAGCCGCCATCTGCGAGATGGGCAAGGAAGGCTATCAATGCCTGGCGGCCACCGCGCGCCTCGCCGACGCCGCCCACAAGAAAGCCTGCGAAGCCGCCCTGGCGGCCCAAGGCGTCGATCCGCTCACGGTCCCGGTGCTCATCGCTGATCGCAAATCCGATCCGCTGCTCGGCAAGATCGAGTGGTCCGGCCTCGACGGCTTCCCGGCCTACGCCGCCGTGCCTTTGCAGGTCGAAGACAAATCCCTGGCGGTGGTGCAAATCTTCGCGCCCGCCGCCTTCGCCAACTGGTTCGAGCAGGAAAAGGTCATCCTCAACACCTTGGCCGCGCAGGCCGCCGTCTCGCTGTCGAACGCGAACAACTTCCAGGAGTTGGAAAAGAAAGCGCGCCTGCAGGGCGAGCTCGAAGTCGCGCAGGACATCCAGCGCCGGTTCACGCCCCATGAAAAGCCGTCCATCCCGCGCGTCAACCTCAAGGGCGTTTACTATCCGGCCTACGAAGTGGGCGGCGACTACCTGGATTACTTCCAAACCGATTCCGGCAACTGGGTGGTCGTGATCGCCGACGTCAGCGGCAAGGGCATTCCCGCCGCGCTGGTCATGACCATGCTGCGCAGCACCTTCCGCGCCGAGGCCCGCTACGAAACCTCGGCCAAGCAATTGCTCTGCGCCGTCAACGATCTCATGATCCTCGACCTCGACGACAAGAGCTTCGTCACCGCGCTCTGCCTCATCATCGACAAGGACGGCAAATCCATGTCCTACGCGCGCGCCGGCCATCCGCCCCTGCTCCTGCAGCACGCCCGCAACGGCGTCGACGTCATTCCCCTTTCCATCAGCCCCAAGGGCCTCGCCCTCGGCATGGTCTCCGGCAAGGACTTCTCCGATCGCCTCGAGGAAGTCACCATGGAATTGTCCTCCGGCGATCGCTTCCTCATCTTCACCGACGGCCTGCTCGAAGCCATGGACTCGGATCGCAAGTTCTACGGCATCAAGCGCCTGCTCAAACTCATGGCCGGCGACAAGGCCAACGGGCCCGAGAAGGTCCTCAAAACCATCCTCGACGACGTGCGCGTATTCATCCGCTCCGAGCCCTACCACGACGATCTCACCATGCTGGCCATGGAAGTTACCGGGTGAGGGAGCGGAAGAGAGAACTCAAAAATCAAATTTCAAAAGTCAAAACGCAAAAGGGAGATGGGAATCCCGGCTGTCTTTTTGCCTTGGGTAACCTGCTTGTTACGGTAGCGCTACAGTTACTCTAGGAAAAGCGGATGGGCAGCTTCGCCGTCGGCGGGGCCGGTCGCAGGCCGCTTCCAGGGGTCGTGATGGCGGCATGGCGCGCCCGCCCGCGGGCGTCTGTCATTGGGCGGCGCAGCCGCCACTCTAAAGTTTTGACTTTTGCGTTTTGAGCTTTGCCTTTTGACTTCTATTTCAAAACGCTATCCAACACCCCCAGGAACCGCCGGTTCTGATCCGGCGTCCCGATGGTGATGCGGATCCAATGGTCCAGCCCGAAGCTGCGGAGGGCGCGGGCGATGAGGCCCTGCCTGAGCATGTCTTCGCATACGTCCACGGCCGGGCGCGGCACGCGGAAGCAGATGAAATTCGCCTGGGTCGCGATCGGTTCCAGGCCGCGGCGCTTGAGTTCGGCGTCCAGGAAAGTCCGGCCCGCGAGATTGTTGGCGATGGACCGGGCGCGGAAGTCCGCATCGGCCAGGGCGGCCAGGGCGGCGGCCTGCACCAGCAGGTTCACGTTGAAAGGCGTCTTCACGCGCGCGCACTCGCGGATGATGAGCGGATGCGCGAAACCGTATCCCAGCCGCAGTCCCGCCATGCCGAAAATCTTGCTGAAGGTCCGGCTGATGATCAGGTTCGGATGGGTCTTGAGCAATTCCAGGGAGCGCGGGAAGTCGGCGGCGTCGGCGTATTCGCCGTAGGCTTCGTCGACCACCACCAGGGTTTTGGCGGGAGCCGCCTGCAGCAGGGCTTCCAGCTCGGCGTGGGTGAAATACGATCCGGTGGGATTGTTGGGGTTGCACAGGAAGACCAGCTTGGGCTTGCGCCGCAATCGCTTGCGGAACCCGGCGAGATCATAGCGCATCCCCTTGAGCGGGATCTTCACGATGCGCCCGTCCATGACCCGGCCGGAGAATTCGTATTCCGAAAAGGTGTTCTCCGAGACCAGCACGGTTTCGCCCGGATTCAGGAAGGCCGCCGCGATCATGAGCAGCACTTCGTCCGATCCGTTGCCGACCATGATCTGCTCGGGCGCCAACGCATGCGCGTCCGCCAGGGCCTGCCGCAACTCGCGGCTGGCACCGTCCGGGTACAGGCTCATGCGGGGCAGGGCGGCCCGCACCGCTTCCATCACCTTGGCGCTGCCGCCCAGCGGATTCTCGTTCGACCCCAGCTTGGTGATTTCCGGCGGATGGTATTTGGCGCGCACCTCGTCGATGGACTTGCCGGGCACATAAGGCTTCAAGGCCTGGATGGACTTGCGCGCGACCTTGAGGATCGACGTATCGTCCCATCCCGCGGCCGTCGGCCGCTTCGCCGGGGCTTCGCTCTGGGTCCGTGCGTTCTTTTTATTCGGCTTGGGCATAGGGAATCAGAGCAAAGTAATTAATATAATTTCAGGCGTAGCCGGGGTTGCGGGGAACCCGGCATGGCGGGGCGAAATGCGTTGGTGGGCACGATTGGAGTTCCATGGGGAGTAACTTGAGAGTTACCTTGGCGGCGCTGGCCGCGGCCGCATGCGCACATGCCTTCAATCCCATCCACGAAAGTTCCTACAACCTCGTGCCCCGCGCCAACTATTCCACCGCCACCACCTTGGCCGTGGGCGCCATCCTGGACGATCGCAACACCGACGAATATTCCTTCCCCGCCTCCATCGCCCTGCAGGCCACTCCCCGCATGGAGCTGGGGGCCGGCCTCACCACCCGCGTCGTCGACGGCGATCTGCACGTGCCTTACATGGTGTTCGGCGTGAAGTGGCTGACCTTGCGGCATACCAGCTTCCAGGCCGACTTGCTCATCGGAACCGATCTGGGCACGGGCAAGGGATTCTCGCTGGCGTCCTACCATCGCTTCACCTATTCGGAGCTGTTCTATTCGCGGCTCGCGGTGCGGGCGGGCTTCATGGAGGCCCTGGTGAACGACGATGCGCTGATGGCCTTCGAAGCCGCCTGGTATCCCGGCCTGATGCTGTTCCGGCCCTTGTCCTTCGAGCTCGGCCTGATCGGCTCCAGCCAAACGCGGAACTTCGAGAACAACCTGGCCATGGACATCCAGCCGGCCTTGCTGGTCCAGTTCGCGCGCGAGTCGATGCTGCAAACCGCCGTCGCCATGGGGCTGGCGGGCGACCACAAAGAGCATTTGCGCGTCAGCGTGACCCTGATCAAAGGCTTCTGAACCGAGGGACGCCGCGCGCGTCGGCGGCGGGGAATTTTTCCGGGGCGTCGGCCGCAGGGTATTCCCTTGCGGAGATCCACGGGGGGTAACTTGGGTGTTACGGTCCCCGGTTCGGCACCGTGGCCGCGGCCTTCTTCGCGGCGTCCAGCACCAAGGTCAGCTTCTCGCGCAGGTCCCGATCGGTTTTGCGTTCTTCCAGGATCAGGCTCACGTAGCTGGTGATGCCCGTCAGCGCGTTGTTGATCCGGTGCGCGGCTTCGGGTCCCACGGCCAGCCCGGGCGCGTCCGGCGCTCCCGGCGGGGCTTCGCGGATGCGCAGGGTTTCTTCCAGCCCGTCCGCGGAAGCGATGCGTTCGAAGCGCAGCGTTCTCAACGTATAGGCCGAGAGCAGGGCGGCATGGTAGACCAGCCAGGCTTTTTCCATGAAGCCGTTCAAGGTCTTGCGCTGGATCGCCATCTCATTGTCGATGAAAGGCAGCTTGAAAGCGCCCAGGGGCGCGGCCTCGATCTCGAAGGCGAAGCCCGCCGCGCGGATGAACTCGATCAGGTCGGAGGAAAGGCAGCCCTGGGCCTTCAGGTGCAGGCCCTCCAGATAACCGCTGTCGGCCAGGATGGCGCCGATGCGCGCCGGCAGGCCTTCCGGCCCAGCGGGACCGGCCTCCGCGGACTCCCCGTCCATGGAGCTGTGCAGCGATTCCAGATAGCCCAGCAATTGGGTGAGATACCTTTGGGATTTTTCGAAGGAACCGTTTTCCATCGTCACGCCGACCCCCTCAGGGAAAGGTAAAAAGCCGCGGGGCCTTCCCGGGCCCGGGCATCCTTATTACTGTTCCGAAATATGAGCGACGGCGCCGGCATCGATGCGCGCGGAGCGGAGGCCCCGCGTCTGGGCATCGCGGAGATTTTCCATTCCATCCAGGGCGAAGGCTTCCACGCGGGAACCGCCGCGATCTTCATCCGCGCCTCGGGCTGCAACCTGGCCTGCGATTTCTGCGACACCGACTTCTCTCCCCGCGAAAGGCTGACGCCCGCGCAAGTGCTGGAACGCATCTCCGGCTTCGCTTGCCGCTTCGTGGTGCTGACGGGGGGCGAGCCCACCATCCAGCCCCGCGGCATGCGCGCTTTGGTGGCGCTGTTGCACGAACGCGGCTATTACGTGACCATGGAAACCAACGGCAGTTCGGCCGACACCTTGGGCGTCGACTGGGTCACCGTCAGCCCCAAGCTGTCGCAAAAAGGCGAGTGGGTGCTCAAGCGCGGCCAGGAGCTCAAGCTGGTCTACGAATCCCAGGATTTGTCTTTGTACGAAGCGTCGCACTTCGATCATTATTTCCTGCAGCCCAAGGAGATCCGCACCGCGCCCTGGGGCGGCGGCCTGCGCGACGCGGAACGCACGCGGGAAGAATGGCAGAAGACCTCGCGCGCGGTCATGGGGCGTCCGCGCTGGAAACTATCCATCCAACTGCACAAAGAATTGGGGATGCGATGAACGCGCAAACGTTGGCGGATCGTTCCTGCCTGACGGTTTTCTCGGGCGGGCAGGATTCCACCACTTGCCTGCATTGGGCCTTGGCGACCTTCAAATCCGTCGAAGCGGTTTTTTTCGACTATGGCCAGCGGCATGCTTCCGAGATGCAGGCCGCGCAGAGCATCGCCGATCGCCTCCAGGTGCCGCTTAAGATTTTCCGCCTGGATTTTTTCCGCGAGCTGGGCGGCAACGCCCTCGTCGATGCGACCTTGGCCATAGCCCCGGTCACCGAAGGCGGAGGGCTGCCCAACACCTTCGTGCCCGGCCGCAACTTGATCTTCCTGACCTACGCGGCCAGCTATGCGTTCACGCGCGGCATCCGCGACCTGGTCACGGGGGTGTGCCAAACCGACTATAGCGGCTATCCGGATTGCCGGGATGCGACCTTGAAAAGCCTGGAGCAGGCCTTGAGCTTGGGGCTCGGTTGGAGCGAAGCGGGACGCGATCCGCAGCCGCCGGAGGCCTTCGCCATCCACACTCCGCTGATGTTCATGTCCAAGGCCGAGTCGGTGAAATGGGCGGCTGAACTCGGCGCGCTGGAATCGCTGGCCTTCAGCCATACCTGCTATGAGGGCTCGTTCCCGCCCTGCGGCCGCTGTCCGGCCTGCCTGTTGCGCAGTCGCGGTTTCGCGGAAGCGGGCGTGCCCGATCCTTTGGTCGCGCGCGCGGAACGCGGGAAGAAAACCTAGCGCCTAGCGTCGAGAGCGCGTTGAAACATCGGCCTGCGGCCGGCGACCCACGGCCTATGCGCCGTGAAGGTGCGACCTACATGCGGTAGTGGCGGGCATGCTCGAAAATCACCTTCCAACTTTCGTCGGAGTCGCCGGTGATCTTCTCCCCGTTCAGGAAAATCTCGATGATGCCCGTGACGGATTCTCCGCCTTTGCTCAGCCCGATCAAAATGGCTTCGTCGGAGCCTTTGGGCTTGGCGCGGAAATGCTGATTGTCCGATGAGGCCTTGAGTTCCCAGCCCTCCGAGTATCGCTGCAGCATCAGCAGGAAGCTGTCGAGGGCCCAGCGGTTGGGAAAGCTCAAGGTGGTTTTGGGATTGAATTGTTTGCTCATGGTTCCTCTTCGGCGAAGGTGGCGCGAGGGCTTGTTTGCGGTCGTGACGAAAAATAACAATAAGCAGGTAACCTCGGCGCTTCGGTGGAAAGCCGGAGGCCGGCGTGAAACCGGATCGCAAACTGGAATTCGTCCTGCATAAAAGGTATGCTTGGGAAATCGCGACGGAGAAAATATGGAAGGCAACAGCAAATACGACGTATGCGTGATTGGCTCTGGGCCGGGAGGGTTCGCGGCCGCCATGCGCGCTTTCGATTTCGGCAAATCGGTGTGCCTCGTGGAAGCGGGCAACATCGGCGGGGCCGGCATCATGCACGGGGCCATGACTTCGAAAACCCTGTGGGAGCTGTCCAAGGACTACGCGGGCGCGGCCGCCGTCGATCGCGGCTATCGCGCCATGGGGCTTTCGGTCGACTATGAGCAGGTGCGCGACACCGTCATCCAGGCCGCCAAGGAAAAGCAATACCAGATGCTTTCGCAGATCGAAACCTTCACGCCGCCGCGCTGGAAAGGGCCGGGCGCCATCACCCTCAAACGGGGCTGGGCCAACTTCGCCGACAATAAAAGCATCGAGATCGCCTACGCCGACGGCGCCAAGGAAATCGTCAAGGCGGACTTCTTCGTCATCGCCACGGGCTCGAAGCCGCGCGAGTTTCCCGGCATCGCCGTCGATCATAAACGCGTGCTCAACTCGGACGACATCCTCAGCCTCAAGCAGTTCCCCAAGCGCTTCCTGATGATCGGCGCGGGCGTGATCGGCTGCGAATACGCCACCATCTTTTCCAACTACCATCAGACCAAGGTGCATCTGCTCGATCGCCAGTCGCGCATCCTTCCCCAAGAGGACGAGGACATCAGCGAGTTCGTCAACGCCAACCTCACCGCGCGCGGCGTGGAAGTGCATCACAACGCCATCCTCCGCAAGATCATCCACCACGACGATTTCCTCGAGGTGGTGGTCGACTACGAAGGCGGCCGCACCCAGGTTCTCGAAGTGGACGTGGCCCTGGTCTCCGTGGGCCGCATACCCAATCTGGACAAGCTGGGCCTGGACAACGTGGGCATCAAGATCAATTCCCGCGGCGCTTTGGACACCGACGCCGATTGCCGCGTGAAGGGCAACATCTTCGCTGTGGGCGACGCCACCCAGCATTCGGCCCTGTACAACGTGGCCGAAATGGAAGGCCGCTACGCGGTCAAGTCCATGTACCTGCGCAACAAGTACCCGCTGCGCTACGCCAACATGTCCACCATCATGTTCTTCAATCCCGAAGTCGCGGCCGTGGGCCTCAACGAAACCCAATGCCGGGCCAACCACATTCCCTACCAACTGGCGTATTACTCGAACGCCCTGCTGAACCGCGCCATCGCCATGCGCCGCACCGACGGCTTCGTCAAGATCCTCGTCAGCGACGACGGCCAGGATCGCATCCTGGGCATGCGCGCCGCGGGCCCGCAGGCGTCCAACACCATCATGGTGATCGCCCATCTCATGGATCAGGACAAAGGCGTGACGGATATCATGAAGTCAATCCATCCGCATCCGTCCATCACCGAAGGCATCCAGGAATGCCTGCGCCTGCTGGTGAA
>Ga0207152_1222_pt1 | contig 11036 bp, 8 predicted proteins | sample Alteio_BWMinHeat_30_FD_153590 | JGI IMG/M metagenome (GOLD analysis project Ga0207152, IMG submission 153590) | Enriched cells from forest soil in Barre Woods Harvard Forest LTER site, Petersham, Massachusetts, United States -... | ecosystem: Environmental > Terrestrial > Soil > Temperate forest >... | reverse complement strand
CTGGCATCGCACGTACACCCACTCTCTCCTCTTCACCTTCCCGCTCACGCTGCTCGTCACTCTTCCCTTTTTACTGCGCAATCGCCGCTCGCCCGAAAACAAGATTCCGCCTCTTTCAGTATTCAAGCCCGCCCTCGCCGCCGCCCTCCTCCATCTCCTGATGGACACCTGCCAATCCGCAGGCGTCGAACTCCTCTGGCCCTTTTCCACTCGCCGCTTTGCCTTGGATTGGGTCGCCCACCTCGACCTCTGGATCATCGCCATTCTTCTCGCCGGAATTTTGCTGCCGATGCTGAGCGGTTTGGTCACCGAAGAAATCGGAGCAAAATCCAAAGGCCCCCGTGGCAGAATAGGCGCGTCACTAGCACTCGCAACGTTGGTTCTCTATACCGTCGCGCGTTTTACATTTCACGGCAGTGCTGTGGCCACTATGGAATCGCAAAAGTATCGTGGAGAACGCCCGCGCCGTGTCGCCGCATTCCCCGAATCCGGCTCCCCTCTCCGCTGGCACGGCATCATCGAAACCGAAAGCGCCCTTCACGACGTCGAAGTCAACGTCGGCCCAGCCGCCAATTTCGACGCCGAATCCGCCATCGCTACCTACAAGCCCGAATCTTCGTCCGCACTCGACGCCGCCCACAGCTCCACGGTCGCCCGCCGCTTCCTCCAATGCGCCCGCTTCCCCAAAGCCAGCGTCGAAAAAACTCAGGAAGGTTTTCGAGTCCTCCTCCGCGACCACACTCCCGACTCGGCTTTCGGTTGGCGCATTGAAGCCCTTATCGACACCGATCCTTCGGGCAAGATCCTCTCCCAGAAGCTGATCTGGGACCCCTTTTCCCGCATGCTCCATTAAAGGTGGCTTAAACCCGGCGTTCGCTCGCAATATATGGAGTGCGGGAGCTTGCTCCGCTTTTCTTCCGTCCACCCAACCCAACCATCAGCTCGGTTTTTCCTCCCGAGGTTTGTGTCGCAGAATCAATCGCGAAAATAAGTAGCTCCCGGCCGCCAGCACAATCACCACGCCCGTAACCTGCCATTTATGTCTCATCAGGTACGGCAGCGCATCCGCCCCATAGCGGATCGCCAGGTAGCCAATCCCGAAGTAGCGTATTACTCGCGCCAAGGTGACTGCCGCCGTAAAGCTCAGCAGCGGCACCTCGAACACTCCCGCAGCCACGACGAACACCTTGAACGGGGTAGGCGGCGGCAGCAGCGCCGCCACCAGCATCCCCCCGAATCCGTTGTGCACCACCCAGTTGTGAATCGCCTGCGCCCGGTGCCCCGCGTGCTTGTGAAACAGCGCTTCCCCGCCCTTTTCCGCAATGAAAAAAAGCAGCACGCACCCAAGCACCGACCCCAGCGCCGCCATCGACGCATACAGCGGCATTCGTGCCGGATGCTGCATCGACAGTTCAATCAAAAGCAAGTCGTTGATAACGGGGAACGTCAGCACCGAAGAATCAAGGAAGGAAATCAGGAAGAGTCCGGGCGCGCCCAATGCGCCGGCAAACGTCACGATCTTTTGTTTCCATCCGCTCAAGCCTGATGGCAAATGGAATTCCTCCCATTAGTGTCGAGCAACTTACGCGTCAAGTTCTGGGCCTGGCTCCGCCGCCCTTTGTCATCCTGAGCGTAGCGAAGGATCTGATTTGGATGTGGCATTGGCTCCTAACGAAGCCGAAAGACGCACATTTGGAGTGCGGGAGCTTGTTCCCGCTCTTCTTCCCTCCCAGCCCGCTGTTCGTAGAAAACGCTTTGATCCGGAAAGGCATGCCACCAGACAGAACTATTGCGCAAAGGCCGCGCGATCAAAATGATTCATGAAAACTTGCATCAGCGCGGTGCGATGGAGGTTCGGCAGCTTGGGGATTTCACCGATCACGCGCACGTGGCCAAACCGCTCAATGGTTTCGCGATTCTCGCGATTCTGATCTCCGATCAGCACCACGCCGTGCACCGGAAGCTCCGCCGCATGCAGCGCCGCCAGCGTCAGCATCGTGTGATTCACCGTTCCCACCCCGCTGCGCGCCGCAACGACTACCGGCAACTTGAATTTCACCATCATATCCAGCATGAATTGCTTCTGGTTGATGGGCACCAGCACCCCGCCTGTGCCTTCCACGATCAGCCAGTCGTTGATCAAACTGGTCGGCATGTTGATCCGCCCCAGGTCGATTTCCACTCCAGCCCAGCGCGCCGCCAGGTCCGGCGAAACCGGCGGCACAAATTTGTAAACTTCATCCAGCGTTCGATCCGTTCCGATCCCCGCAAGCCGCATCACCGTCACGCGGTCCGAGCCTTCGAGCGTCCCCGTCTGGATCGGTTTCCAGTAAACCGCGTCCAGCGCGGCGCACAGCAGCGCGGAAAGAGTTGTCTTCCCCACTCCCGTATCCGTCCCCGTGATAAAAAAATGGTGCCTCATGCGCGCCAAGCCCTCGCGATTCGGCCCGTAGTGCGCAGCGCCGACGCCGTGCTGATCACAATCGTCCCCTCGTAGTTAATAGGATGCTCCTTCACAGCGACGCTCGCGCAAATCATCGCGTTGCCGCCGTAAGCTCTTTCCAAAAGGGGATGGAAGTCGTTTGCGTTCAGCGGCGCTTCCAGCTTGGACTCGTTCTGCATGGACTCCCGATTGGCTTGGATAGTTACGCCGTCCCTGATTCTGGCATGTTACCATCGGTTGGCAAGATCATATCGTCGACGTATCTAAGGCGATACGGTACAACCCTCATCGCACAAGCTTCAATTTGACCGGCTTCCGGTAAAATGTTATAAATCTGCGGTTTGTGCTAGCCTGTGCGCCTGGTATGCAGGGTGCTGCCTCGGCGGGTTTTGGGGTAATCTCAGAAGCTGCGGCGGCCTCTTCCCGAAGGAATTTGAACAATTTGCGAAGTAGTCGCGCCCCCTGGCGCTCGCCCGAAAAAGTGTGCCGGAAGCGGTCTTGCAGCGAAGCAACTGCTCGGTGAACGAATCCTGGATGGAGGAACGTGAATGAGAGTTTGGTTTGCAAAAGCCCAATCTCTGGGCCAAAGATTCACCAAGTTTGGCGCCGCTGCGTCGTTTCTGACGATGCTGTCCACCGTATCGGCCAAGGCTCAGGAAGCGGGTGGCGAAGCTAGCCAGAAACTTCCCGATCTCTCCCAGGTAACCTTTCTCGGAATCGACGGCCACAAACTTCTGCTTTTCGGCATTCTCATCTGCATCTTCGGGCTGGCTTTCGGACTGGTCATCTACAGGCGCCTCAAGAACTTGCCAGTTCACAAGTCCATGCGCGACATCTCCGAGCTAATTTACGAAACTTGCAAAACGTACCTCTTCACCCAGGGAAAATTCCTGTTGATGTTATGGGTCTTCATCGCCGTCGTCATCGTGCTCTACTTCGGTTGGCTCGCTCCCGTTCCGGGCAAGCCGGTCGCGCTGACTCTGCCAATCATTCTGGCTTTCAGCCTAATCGGCATGGCTGGGAGTTACAGCGTGGCGTGGTTCGGCATTCGCGTTAACACGTTTGCGAATTCGCGCACTGCCTTCGCGAGCCTTCGCGGCAAGCCCTATCCCATCTACCACACGCCACTGGAAGCTGGCATGAGCATAGGCATGATGCTCATCAGCGTCGAACTGCTCTTGATGCTCTTCATTCTTCTCTTCGTCCCTGGCGATTACGCCGGACCCTGCTTCATCGGCTTCGCCATCGGCGAATCCCTCGGCGCGGCCGCGTTGCGCATCGCCGGCGGCATCTTCACCAAAATCGCCGACATCGGCTCCGACCTGATGAAAATCGTCTTCAAAATCAAGGAAGATGACGCGCGCAATCCCGGCGTTATCGCCGATTGCACGGGCGACAACGCCGGCGACTCCGTCGGCCCTAGCGCGGATGGCTTTGAAACCTACGGCGTGACCGGCGTGGCGCTTATCACGTTTATTTTGCTCGCGGTGAAAGACCCTACCTTGCAGATTCAATTGCTCGTCTGGATCTTTGTCATGCGCATCGTGATGCTCATCGCCAGCGCCGCGGCCTACTTCATCAACGGTGTCATCGCCAAAGCGAAATACGGTAATGCCGACAAAATGAATTACGAAGCGCCGCTGACCTCGCTAGTCTGGATCACTTCTTTTGTCTCCATCGCCCTGACCTACTTCATCTCCTACAAGATGATCCCCACGCTTGGTGGCAACGCCACGGTCGCGGGCGATCCAACCCAGTGGTGGAAGCTGGCGACGATCATCTCTTGCGGCACGCTCGCCGGCGCGATCATCCCCGAACTCGTGAAAGTTTTCACGTCCACCGAATCGCGCCACGTGAAGGAAGTAGTCACCTCAGCCGAAGAAGGCGGCGCATCGCTCGGCATTCTCTCCGGCTTCGTGGCCGGTAATTTCTCCGCCTATTACATTGGCCTCGCCATGGTCCTGTTGATGTCCGTCGGTTACCTGATCAGCACCATGGGACTCGGCGATCAAATGCTGGCCCCGGCCGTGTTTGCCTTCGGGTTGGTGGCCTTCGGATTCCTCGGCATGGGCCCGGTGACGATCGCCGTCGATTCCTACGGCCCCGTCACGGACAACGCGCAATCCGTCTACGAACTCTCGCTCATCGAACAAGTCCCCAACATCAAGCAGGAGCTGAAGAAAGACTACAACATCGACGTCAACTTCGAGCGCGCCAAGGAAATGCTCGAAGCCAACGACGGCGCCGGCAACACGTTCAAAGCCACCGCCAAGCCCGTGCTCATCGGCACTGCCGTCGTCGGCGCCACGACGATGATTTTTTCCATCATCATGGCGCTGACCCACGGTCTGAGGGAAAACGTCAACAACCTCTCGCTTCTCCACGCTCCGTTTGTCCTCGGCCTGGTCACCGGCGGCGCCATGATTTATTGGTTCACCGGCGCAAGCACACAAGCCGTAACCACCGGCGCTTACCGCGCGGTGGAGTTCATCAAAGCCAACATCAAGCTGGACGGTGCCGCCGCAGCCAGCGTCGAGGACAGCAAAAAGGTCGTCGAAATCTGTACCAAGTACGCGCAGAAGGGCATGCTCAATATTTTTATCGCCGTCTTCTTCGCCACCTTGGCCTTTGCCTTCGTCGAACCCTTCTTTTTCATCGGCTACCTTTTCTCCATCGCCATCTTCGGCTTGTACCAGGCCATCTTCATGGCCAACGCCGGCGGCGCATGGGATAACGCCAAGAAAATCGTCGAAGTCGAGATGAAGCAAAAAGGTACGCCGCTCCACGACGCCACCGTCATCGGTGACACCGTCGGCGATCCCTTCAAGGACACTTCCTCGGTCGCGCTCAACCCGGTCATCAAGTTCACCACGCTCTTCGGCCTCCTCGCCGTCGAACTCGCCGTGAGCATGACCGCCACGCAAGGCGCGAACCTGACTCACATTCTCGCCGCCGCCTTTTTCGCCGTCTCCTTCGTCTTCGTCTACCGTTCCTTCTACGGTATGCGCATCCGCGGCTCCGCCGCCTAGCAGTAGTTTTCAGTTTCTAGTTTTTAGTTCTCAGTCAGAGAGTACGAGTGCGACAGGTTGGTAGCCGACCTTGAATTATTGGCGGAAGCGCGTCCCGGAGAGTTTGCGGGCGTCGTAAGAAGCTCTTGGAGGCACAACTCATGAAGAGATCCCTAAGTGTGTTGGTGTTATTTGTGACTGCTACCGGTGCATGGGCCCGGCCGCAGTCCACCGATGCCCCCAGTTTGAAAGCACTACAGTTTCTTGAAGGGAAATGGGTGGGAGAAGGCTCCAGCGAGGCTGGGCACGGTGGAGGATTCGCGAGTTTCGAGAAAGACCTCCAGGGGAAAGCGATCGTACGTAGGAATCACGCGGAGTATCCGGCAGCGCAAGGCCGGCCAGCTTACGTTCATGACGACCTCATGATCGTGTACGTTGATCCGGGATCAAAAGGCATCCGCGCGTTTTACACGGACAATGAAGGCCATGTGATTCACTACACCGTGCATGTTTCCGCCGACGGCAACACGGTGACTTTTCTGGGGGATAGCGGGCCGGCGGCCGCGCAATACAGGCTCAGCTACACCCGGCTCGGGGAAGACAAGATGTCGATTCTGCTGGAAGCAGCACAGCCAAATGAGGCGGGACACTTTGCAAAGATTGTGGAAGGACGAATGCGCAAGGCGGCCACCGCGAATTAAGGACAGCGCGCAGCCGTTCGATGAACGCGCTTGCGAATCCAGCCCTCAGGAGCGGATGAGGCCAGGAAATCTGAGGGAGTTATTGTCGAAGCCGGGAAATACAGCGCTCAGCTCTTTGACGCCGATGTGCTTTGAGAGGACTTCGCCGACGACGGAACGGAAATCGGTGGTGAGCGCAAGGTCGCGGCCTTCATTGAGCTGGTGGTCGTTCAGCCCCGGCCATTTGCCGTAAACCTGGCCGCCGCGCACGTCGCCGCCCATCAGGAACATGCAATTGGCGTGGCCGTGATCCGTGCCGCGATTGCCGTTTTCTTTCGCCGTGCGCCCAAACTCGCTCATGGTCACGACCACGATGTCCTGCATGCGGTCGCCCAGGTCCTGGTGAAACGCCGCGAGGCCGGAGCCCAAATCCTTCAGCAAATTCGAAAGCTGCCCTTGCACGCCGCCTTCGTTGACGTGGTTGTCCCAGCCGCCGCAATCGACAAAGAGAACTTCCACGCCGATATTGGCTTTCAGGAGTTGGCCAATCTGCTGCAGGCTTTGCCCGAGCTTGCTGGTCGGATACTGCGCGCCGTTTTCCGGCTGATACTTCGCCGGGTCGGCCTTGCGCAGAAGGTCGATGGCTTCAAAGGTCTCCGCGCCCGTACCGTGCAGCGCGTGATCCACGCTCTGCGCATACATCGCTTCGAATCCGCCTTCAACCATCTGGTTCATTCCGGGAGCCTGCGACATCACCTTGAACTGCTTCAGGTCCGGCAACGCGATCGCCGGAGCGCTTCCGTGCAGCACGCGCGGCAGATTCGGCCCCATGGCCACCGCGCGGAAGGGCGAAGCATTTTCTTCCGGAACAATCTCCAGCGTGCGATTCAGCCAGCCGTCTTCGGTCGATTTCAAGCCCGGCGTGCCCGATTCCATGAAGTCCTGCGCGTCGAAGTGCGAGCGCGTCGGATCGGGCGACCCCGCGGCGTGCACGATCGCGAGCTGATTCTTATGAAATAGCGGCTCGAGTGGCGCGAGGCTCGGATGCAAACCGAAAAATCCGTCAAGGTCGATGGCCGCATCCGTATTCAAGCCGGGGTTTGCAAGTGCAAACCCCGAACCCCGGCCGCCCCGCTTGGGCTGCGGAATCGCAATCGAAGGGCGCAGGCGGTAGTAATTCGATTCGCCAAACGGCACGACGATGTTCAATCCGTCCGCCGCGCCACGCTGAAAAAGCACGACAAGCTGCTTTTTGTTGGGCATGGGCGTCGCCGCCACGGCGCGCTGCAGGAACGCCGGCATGGCGCTGAGGCCGACCATGGCCACGCCGCCTTGCTTCAAAAAATAACGCCGCGAAAATTTCAGCCCTCGCACGCCTTCGCAACATTTATAGCTCATCGCGACCTCTCTCGCCCTATGGGAGTGCGGCGGCTCGCCGCCGCTTTTCTTCCGGCCACGGTTCCTGTTGCACTACAAAAGTCCCAGTCGCCGGAAAAGCGGGAGCTCCGCTCCCGCACTCCAAACTACCTTCTCTGAAACTCTGGCGCTCCCAGCACCAGTCCCGCAACAACACCCAGATCCACTTGCTTGCGCGGATCGTCGAGCTTGGCTTGCAGCACTTGCGGATTTTCGAGCTGCTTCTGCAGCGTCTCCACAGTCGTCGGCCCGGCCTGTCCACCGAGGAAAACCTGCACGGCGCGATCCAGCGCCGCCTTCGGATCCGCCGCCGTATCCATGCCCAGCAGAGAAGCAACATCGGTGCGCGCGCCGCGCATTTTATTTCCCGCCAGCGCCAGCGAATAATTCAGCCGGTTCAGCAGCGCGCCAGTGTTCACCCAGGCGTCGGCTTTGTCCGAATAACCGGTCGGCGGCTGGCATTGATAGAGCGGCTCGCCGATGCGCCCGACCCACTGCACCAGAGGCATGGGCGTATCCACGTCCGTGCCCATGGCTCGAGCCGTCGAAACCACCAGTTCGAACGGCGTCTTGATCTTCGCGCGGTACGTTTCCCGCGACCAGAATTCCGGTGACCAGATCATGGTCTTCAGCACCGCGCGGATGTCACCGTCGGTGGATTGAAATGTCTGCGCCATGCGCGCCACCAGCGCCGGGGGCGGAGTGTCCGAAACAAAGCGCCGCGCCAGCTTGGTGGAAATGAATTTCGCCGTGTTCGGATGATGCGCAAGCAAGTCAATCACTTGCTCCCCGTCTTTCATGCCCCCGGCATGAATCTTTTTGCCCATCACGAATTTCGCGTCGGAATCGTGAACCCGGTCGTCAAATTTGAAACTCGCTTGCTGCCTGGGCTTGTCGATGGTCCAGCCCGTAAAGCAGCGCGCCACTTCGGTGACATCTTTCTGCGTGTACCCGCCGTCCACACCGAGCGTATGCAGCTCCATCAACTCGCGCCCGTAGTTCTCGTTGAGGCCGCGTTCATTTTTCTTCGCCGCTTGAGGATTTACCGGCGGCCCGCCAAACCGGCGGTTGCGCATCTGCTGGCGCATCTCGCGTTCCATTGCCAGGCGCTGCGCGGCGCGCGGATCGGCGCTCAAAAAATTGTCCAGGTAGAAAAGCATCGCGGGGCTCTTGGCCGTGGCTGTCAGGAGATCCTTGAATTTCCCGAAGGCGTGCGGCTGGATGACGTCGCGCTCGTACGAAGTAATCAGCCAGCGGTCATCGCCCTTGGCGGCATAGACATTGAAGTGGTTGAACCAGAAATCATCCATCACCTGCTGGAGCTGCCGCTCGCTGTAAATCGCGCGCGTCACTTTGGCCATCGACAATTCGGCCACCACGCGTTGCGACCGCTTGCTGTCGTCGGCGATGGCGCGCGGTATATTATTGGGATCGCCTCCGCCCAGCGCATTGGGCCGACCTGCACCGTTAGGCCGGGGATTGCCCTGCGACGGCTCCTGCTTCATCGGCGCGGGTGCATCGTTCATTTCTTGTTTGGAAGGCGTACTCTCCGCTGTTTCCTGTGAGGCATCCGCGGTCTGCGCATCGCGCGCACCCTTCTGTGTCGCCATGTCCCCGCGCATCTGCTCCCGTTCCGCCACAGCGACCGCGCGCTTTTCCGCCTGCTTCTCCGCCTGCTTCGGTTGCGGATACTCGCTCAATAATCTCGCGCTGGACATCCTCAGCGTCGGATAGCTTTCCAAACGCGCTTCGAGCGCCTTGTCATCCAGAGCGCTGGGATTCAGTTGTCCATCGATCCACTTGGCCAGCCCCAACTGCCGCACGCGCTCCACGTCGCCAGGCCGCGGTCCATACGCCAGACGATTGAGGGCGTGAAGAATGGCCTCATCGGCGCTGAGCTCGGTGATTGGCAATCCTTTTACGGATGCATCCTGCTTCAGCTTTTTGTCTTTTGCGGACTCAGGGATCGCCGCGACGGCGGAGACCTCAAGGCCGAGCGAAAAAACGCACGCTATGGCAAGAACTGTCGCGAGGAACGCTTTAGGAGTCGCGGAGACTTTGGGAAAGTTGGGAAAAAATGGCAAGGCGGGGCGATCTTGCAGCCTCATAACACTCTCCTGCCGGGTGGAATGATCAGCGAATTGCCGGGCACCTACAGAATAACCCTCGCCGGGCAAAGAAGTTGCGCAAGTCCAAGGGCCGTGTCGAATGCTTACCACCGCCGAAAGTACAGGTGGGAAACGACTTACACTGGGCGGCAAGACTGTCTTGGCCCGACGCTCCCGGAGATCGCCCCGCAGCTTCTTGAACGGGCTTCTAGAGTATAGCCTCGAAGTTTCTCAAAGCGATTCGCGACGGCTTACTCCGTAATGTCAAAATCGACTATGCGGTTCGGCGCGCTGTTCTTGGCGCTGTCCACTGCTTGCATCATCAAGCGGTAGGCGCCGGGCTTCAAGTCGTCCACTTTCACTTTCATTCCAACGGGGATGACGGAATTCCCCTTCTGGATGTATTCCTCGCCGGGCTGAACCCCGGTGAAGAAGATTTGTTTGTTGCTGTCACGCTCGAAAATGCGGTAGCCCAAGCCAATCCTCGGCGGATTCTCCGAAGTGAGCAACGGCTCATAGATCTCCGTGTACAGGATCACGGTGTCGGTATGCTTGAAGCGGTTGGTCCCCGACGGAATGATCTGCATGCCCTTCACGACAAGAGGAGTGCGATCCTCGAGCAGGACGGAATCCAGTCCGGTCGGAGTGGCGCTCAAACGCTGCGCATTGTTCGTCAGCGCCAGCCCGCTCAGGTGGAAGTGCTTCCCGTCGTACTCATCGATGGTCAGAGGCGTTTCGAATTTTCCGAACGAATCACCGCCGCCGCTTAGAACGACCGTAAGCTTGTAAGTGCCCGGAGCGGCGTCGAACTGGTTTTCGTAGTGATACGGCGTCTTGGTGAACTCTTTCACATCGTCCTTTTCGAGATCCAGGTTGACGGTATCGCTGAAGCGCGCTCCAACTGTTCCATCCGGCCGGTAGGCGATGCCCAACACATTCAAGTTCGCGTGATATTTTCCTTTGTCCTTGTTGAACTGCAGCGACTCCGAAGGAATTTCCATCGCCAGGTTCACGCGCGCCGTATTCGGCGCGGTGTAGAAATACGGCGCCTCGAGCGCACCATGGATCGAGCCCGTTTGGGTGCCGGTTGCGCGCGATTCGAGTTGCTTCTCCAACGGTTTGCCTTCGAGGACGTTGGAGGTCTTGGTGTTGCAGTATCCGCTGCGCGAGCGAACGTTCATCCCGCCGCGATTCAGTTTTACTTTCTGGGATATGTGCCGGGAGACACGCCGGAGGGAAGTTGCGTGTGGCAACTTCCCTCCGGCGTGTCTCCCGGCACATATCCCAGAATGTAAAACTCATTCTGTTCGCGCCCGATGCGCTGCAAGCCGCCGAGCAAATCGTTGGTATTGAAAATAGTGAAGCCGCCGGTTCCTTCCGC
>Ga0207152_1220_pt1 | contig 11146 bp, 9 predicted proteins | sample Alteio_BWMinHeat_30_FD_153590 | JGI IMG/M metagenome (GOLD analysis project Ga0207152, IMG submission 153590) | Enriched cells from forest soil in Barre Woods Harvard Forest LTER site, Petersham, Massachusetts, United States -... | ecosystem: Environmental > Terrestrial > Soil > Temperate forest >... | reverse complement strand
GCATCGGACACACTCGAAACAAAATCAATCGACGCGATTTCGAGATCGGGCCTGGGATTGTCGAACGTGGATTTATAAAGACGCAGGGACAATTCGGGTTCTTGCTGATTGATGCGAGGATTGCCGCCGGTCCATGCCAGCTCGGAGCCGGGCGCGGTTGGTTTGCGCGCGTTCCAGCCGGCCGCGGTTTCATATATCGGCCCCCACCAGTCCCGCACCTGCTCACCGGCGACGATGGGAATGCGCGCCTGCGAACCGTCCGCATAATGAATGACAAGGCTCGCGATGTTCCGTCCGTCCATGTCCTCCGTGATGCCGTCGGCGCCATGCAGCAGATGGATCCGGGCGCATTTCGCCGCGATTATGACATGCCGCACCCGCATGGGTAGCGATGTTGAGGTATCAAGCAACTTGCGGCCCATGAGCTGCAGCCGGCCTTCCACGTCGAACGGAATTCCGCAGAAAATGTGGACACCTTGCGGCAACCCGGCCAGGTTGTTGCTGCTGGCATCGTCTGGACCGCCCAGGGAATCCGTGAGTGTAGCGTTCAGCCAGGGTTTCAGATTGATGGGTCTGGCGTCCGGAACCGCGCTGGTCATCTGCCGGGATTTGAGTTGCTGCTCAACCGCCGCGCGTTCGGCGGGCCAGACGGTTGCGATGCGCTCGCGGTGGATGGCGGCGCGCTGCAACCCCGTTGACCGCAGGTGCAACACCGTTACCACAATGGCCGCCACGGCCACAAACGCAATCACGCCACTGGGAGTCAGAAATCCCGTCCGCGGCATGACCATTTGCCGTCGGAATGCGCGGACGCCGCCCGCCGCGCCCGCGGGAACCGGATATTGCTTTAACATTTGACGCCGCCGCCACCACACACCCGCAGCGGCTACCAGCGGAACGAACAACGGGATCCAGTTCAGCGGGATCCAGTCGGGATGAAACAACGCCGGTGGGAAACCGCAGCACAAGGTCACCTCTTGCGGATGCAGTTGAATGCCGGCGCAGCAACTGTAAAACGAACAAACCGCGCACGCCGTCAACGCCCATATCAGGCCGCGGGCGGTATGCTGCGCCAGCCAACAGAAGAAAATCGCCGTCAGGAGGACCATGCCGCACCACGTGCCCAGCACCACCGTGTTCAACAGCGCCATTCCCGCCCCGGTTTCCGCCAGCAGCGACACTTCCCCCGTCTTGAAATAGAGCCGGGTGGCGAGCGCATCCACTCCCAGGCCCAGGGCCATCATGAGCAGCATCCCCACCAGCGGAAGCAGGCAGAATGTGATCACCGGATGACGCCCATACCAAGACGACCGCCGAAGCACCGCGGAAATTTGGGCGGCCAGCGCGTAGGGTTCGCCCAGCAACTTCTCCGCGCGCGCCTCGGCGTCGGCCTCCGACATCCCCTCCTCCAGAGCGGCTTGTTTCAAATCTTCGTGATGTTCGCGAAGCTCGCGCGCGCGCGAATGCAACCGGGCATCCCGGAGGCCGAACTCCGCCAGCCGGCGCTCAAATACTGCGATGACCGTGGAATCACGCATGCTGTCCGCCCATCACCAGCGAAATGCCCGCGGCCACACGGTCCCAGGCGCCCGAAAGTTCTTCGAGCCGTTTGCGGCCGCCGGGCGTCAGCCGGTAATAGTTCCGGCTCCGACCCGCGACCTCCTTCCGGCTGCTACTCACCAGTTTTTCCTTTTCCATGTAGTGCAGGTATGGATAAATGCACCCCTCGCCAAAAGTGAGGACTTCATTGGTCTGGACCTGGATGGCCCGGACAATTTCGTAGCCGTACATTTCGCGGCGGGAAAGCAGTTTGAGCACGAGCAGCTCGGGCACACCGTTCAGAAAGCTTGGATTGGTTTTATGCATTGGCGCCACCATACCTTTAAGCGAAAGGTGTTGTCAACCTTAAACTGTAAGGCATCCCGGTATGCGATCTTGACCGGGCGGGGTGCCACTGCACCAAGGACGCCCGGCGAAACTATTGCGTTTGGCCCAAAAACGGTCATCTTTAGGCGTCGGTATGAAGGAACAATACATCGCGGCAAAGGAACGCTGGGCGCGCAAGATGGCCGGGAAGGAAAAACCATCGGCGCGCTCGCACGACCGGCTGCCGCCCGGCCAGCGGCAGGTCCACAATTTCCCTGTGCTGGACCTGGGCGTGCGGCCGGAAATGACGCTGGACAAATGGGAGTTGAAAATCGGCGGCCTGGTCGAAAGCCCCGTCACGCTCAACTGGACGCAATTCCTCGCGCTGCCGCAATTCAAGGACGTCAGCGACTTCCATTGCGTCACGACCTGGAGCCAGTTCGACATGGAATTTGAGGGCGTGGCGTTTTTCACGATTGCGGACCTGGTCAAGCCCAAACCCGCTGCCACTCACGTTTTCTTCAAGAGTTATGACGGCTATTCCACAAACAACCCGCTGGACGTGTGCATGGATGACGACGTCCTCATCGCCCATAAATGGCGCGGACAGCCTTTGACGAAGGAGCACGGCGGCCCGGCGCGCGTGATCATCCCCAAGCGCTACGCGTGGAAAGGCGCAAAATTCATCCGGGAAATCACGTTCCTGGACCGCGACATCCTCGGGTTCTGGGAATTGCGCGGTTATTCGAACACCGCCGACCCGTGGACGGAAGACCGCTTCTCCTGACGGGCTGACCGCCCCATCGCCAAAGTTCATTCGGTGCGCACGATTTATTTTGATTATAACGCGACCACGCCGCTCGACCCGGCGGTGCGGGAGGAAATGCTGCCGTTTCTAGACGGCATTTACGGCAACCCCAGCAGCGTTCACCACGTGGGCCGGCAGGCGCGGGCGGGGCTGGATGACGCCCGGGACCGGGCGGCGCAGGTGCTGGGCAGCAAACCCAGCGAAGTCATCTTCACCAGCGGCGGGACGGAGAGCAACAACCTCGCCATCTTCGGCGCGGCCCGCCAGCTCAAGCCCCGGGGCCGGCATTTGGTCACCTCGGTCATTGAACATCACGCGGTGCTGCATTGTTTCGATCATCTGGCCAAAAAAGAGGGTTTTGAAGTCACCCGCCTGCCGGTGGATGGAGAAGGACTGGTTTCTCCGGATGATTTGAGCAAGGCCCTCCGCCCGGACACAATCCTGGTTTCTGTCATGGCCGCCAACAATGAGATCGGCACCATACAGCCCGTCGCGGAATTCGGCGCAATCTGCCGCGGCCGCGGAGTTTTGTTCCACACCGACGCCGTCCAATGGTTCGGCAAGGAGCCGTTTGAAAACATTCATCAGTTCAATGCCGACCTGGTCTCCATCTGCGCGCATAAATTCCACGGCCCAAAGGGCGCCGGGGCTTTGTTCATCCGTTCCCCTTTGCTGCCAGATCCGGTGATGTTTGGCGGCGCACATGAGAATGAACGCCGCGCCGGAACAGAAAATGTGGCCGCCATCATCGGCTTGGCGTCCGCTCTGGAGCGCTTTGTTAAACGTCCGGTGTTCAACCGGAAACAACTCTCGCCCCTTTCCATCCGCCTGGCTTCGCTCGCAGACCGCCTCCCCAGCGTTCATTTTGCCGGTTCGCGCGACCATGGACTGAGCAACACTGTTTCGTTGCTGGTTGAGGGCTCGGACAGCATCACGCTGCTCGCAGGCTTGGATTTGGAGGGTATTTGCGCTTCGAGCGGCTCGGCATGCTCGGCCGGGTCTTTGGAGCCGTCTCATGTCATTTTGGGATTGGGCGTCGACAAAAGCCTGGCCAAATCCCTAGTTCGCTTCTCCCTTGGCCGGGATTCGACGGCGGAAGAGGTCTCGTTCGTGGAATCGGTGTTTCCGGGCATCGTAAAAAGGGCACAACAGTTCCAATAGACTTGGGGTTTGGTGTTAATAATATGATGACGATGTCAACAACCGGGGGTTTTGAGAGTTCTCAAGACTTTCATAGTTTCTTCCTTCCATTTTCAGTTTCTGTAACTCTTTGTCCCATCCTTGACACCGGGGGTTGTTTGCCTTATTCACAACCCTTAATAATAAGAGTAATTGTACGTACAGACAGATACTATTAAGGGCAAAATGAATTTAACCATCGCCAAAGAGCAACTGATCAACGGCCTGCAAGCCGTGCAAAATGTGGTCAGCGTTCGCACCACCTTGCCCATCCTCTCGAATGTGCTGATTCGCGCCGAGAAAGACCGCGTCGAACTCACGGCGACGGACCTGGACGTGACAATTTCCTGCACCGTTGAGGGCAGCGTCAAAAAGGCCGGCGCCGCCACGGTTCCGGTGAAAAAACTCTTCGGCATCGTGCGCGAGCTGAACAATCCGGAGATTGAGATCGAAGTTGACGAGAAAAACACCTGCAGCGTGCGCTGTGGCGCTTCGTTTTATAAAATCAACGGCCTCGCCGCCGAGGAGTTTCCGCCATTGCCCAAGTTCAAGGAGGAAAAAAAGGTTACCCTGCCACAGGAAAAGATCCGGGGAATGATGAAAAAAACCTCTTTCGCCATTTCCACGGACGAGTCGCGCTACGTTTTGAACGGTATTTTCATCAGCCTGAAGGAACATAAGATGACCATGGTCGCCACGGACGGTCGCCGCCTGGCGCTTGTGGATGAGGACGTGGATGTTTCCGAAAAAAGCCAGGGTGAATTCATCGTTCCCGCCAAGGCGGTCAACGAGTTGAACCGTCTCTTGCAGGACAAGGGCGACGTGGAAATCCGTTATTCTGACAACCAGGCCTCCTTCACCTTGAAGGACGACAAGGGCTCGTCCGTGCTTGTCATCACCAAGTTGATCGAGGGCAATTACCCCAATTACCGTCAGGTGATTCCGGGCGAGGCCAAGGAACGCGTCGCGCTGGCCCGCGAGGAATTCTGCCACGCCTTGAAGCGCGCGGAAATCATGACGAGCGAGAAGTCCAACTCCGTGAAACTCGCCTTCACCAAAAACAATCTCGCCATCACCGCCAATTCCCCCGAGGTGGGCGAGGCGAGAGAGAGCCTGGCCATCAATTACAAGGGCAAGGAAATGGCCATTGCCTTCAATCCCAAATACATGATTGAACCGCTGAACGCGCTCACCAACGAGGAAGTGTTCCTGGAGTTGATTGACGAATTGAGCCCCGGCGTGTTGAAAATCAATGGGCCGTTTCTTTACGTCGTGATGCCGATGCGGCTGAGCTGAGCATCGATTTCCGACGCAACGCCTTGATGGTGGAAAAATAGATCTCACATCTGCTCCAGCGTCTCGATCCCCAATACGTCCAGCCCCTGCTTCAAAACGCGCGCGGTCAGGTCGCACAAAACCAGCCGGCTGGCGCGTTCGGCCGGTTCAGCCTTCAAAACCGGGCAGTTCTCGTAAAACCGGGCGAAATGGCCGGCGAGTTCGTAAAGATAGTTGCACAGAAAATTCGGACGGTATTCCTCGGCAACCGCCTCCAGCGTCAGCCCAAAATTCAACAAATGCCGCGCCAGCATTAGTTCCTCCGGCGCAACCGGCGCGACCTCCTGCAAGTTCGATTCCGCGCTCTGGATGCCGCCCTTCGTGAAAATGCTCTTGATCCGCGCATACGCGTATTGCAGATACGGCGCGGTGTTCCCGTTGAAAGCCAGCATCTTGTCCCAACTGAACACGTAATCGCTCTGGCGGTTCGGCAGCAGGTCGGTGTATTTGATCGCGCCCAGACCGACCACGCGCGCGATTTCCCGCCGCTGCGGTTCCGGCAACTCCGCGTTCTTCTCCGACACCACGGCGTAAGCCCGCTCCTCCGCTTCGTCCAGCAGCTCGGCCAGTTTCACCGTCTCACCCGAGCGCGTCTTGAACGGCCGGCCGTCGTCGCCAAGAATTGAACCGAACCACACATGCGCCAGCTTCACCCGCGCCTCCGGATGCCAGCGGCAGAACGTCGCGAACAATTGCTGAAAATGAAGCTGCTGCCGTCCGTCGGTCACATAAACAATCTCATCCGGGTGCCAGGTTTCCAGCCGGTAAGCCAGCGTCGCCAGGTCCGTCGTGCCGTAATTCGCCGCCCCGTCGCTCTTTTGAATCAGAAACGGATTGGGTTTCCATTCGCCGTCCTCGTGTTTCAGAAAAGGATCATGCTTTGGCGGCTGCGAACCACCGGAAAAGACTGCAATCGCCCCCTCGCTCTCCCGCGCGACGCCCTTGTCCCGCAATTCCTGGACCACACCCTTGAGCCGCGCATTGTAGAAACTTTCGCCGTAGGTGTGGTCAAACTTCACTCCGAGCCGCCCATAAATGGTATCGAACTGCGTCTCGGACAGCTTGATCATTTCCTGCCAGATGGCGAGATTCTCCCGGTCGCCGGACTGAAGTTTTACCAGCTCCTGCCGGGCCTGGGCTTCGACGGCAGGATCGGCCTCGCCGGCGGCGTTCACAGTCTTGTAAAGCCGCTCCATCTCGCCAATCGGGTCCGCCGCGAGCGCCGTACGGTCCAGTTGTGTTTTCCAGCCCACCAGCAATTTCCCAAACTGCGTGCCCCAATCGCCGATGTGATTGTCCGTCACCACCCGATGCCCCAGCAACCGCATCGTTCGCGCCAGTGAATCGCCCAGGATGGTCGAACGGATATGCCCCACGTGCATGGGCTTGGCGACATTCGGCGAACTGAAATCAACCACCACCGATCGTGGCGTCGCAGTTTTCTCGAAGAAAAGATGCGCCCCGCGCGCGGCCGATTGCAGGGTCTGCGCCAAGGTGGATTGTTTGAGCCGGAAGTTCAGGAAGCCCGCGCCCGCAATCTCCACCTTCTCGCACCACTCCGCCACATCCAGTTTTGCGACCACGTCCGCGGCGAGCTGGCGCGGGTTCATTTTCCGTTCCTTCGCCAGCGCCATCAGAGCGTTGGACTGGTAGTCGCCGAACTTCGGGTCCGGGCATGGCCGCACCAGCACCGCCCCCGTCTCCGCGCCGGGCAACACCGCCGATACCGCCGCCTGCAACCGCGCTTCGATGGATTTATGGGGCAACACAGATTTTTGATGAGTGGCTCGATGCCGGGCGCGAAACTCCTTCTCCGCCGTCCCGCTTGCGGGAGAAACTCACTTGCCGCCGAATTCCCGGATGATTTTGAACATCGCCGCGCCGTCCGAGGCCTCCTCCAGCGCCTGGCGGAATTCCCGCTTGTGGAGCAGCTTCGCGATGTTCGCGAGCGTGTGGAGATGCTTCTGGAACTGGCCCTGCGGCACCAGGAAGAGCATCACGAGGTTCACCGGCTGGTTGTCCAAGGCGTCGAAGTTGACCCCCGTCTTCGAGCGGCCAAGGCACCCCACCACTTCATAAATCAAATCCGTCGAGGCGTGGGGGATGCCGATGCCGAAGCCGATCCCCGTGCTCATCGAAGTCTCGCGTTTCTTGACCACAGCGGCGATGGCCTCGCGGTCGGCGGCCTTGATTTTGCCCGTATCGACCAGGTTGGCGATCAGCTCGTCAATGGCATCCCAGCGGTTCGCCGCCTTCAGCTCCGGCAAAATATTGTCCGATCCGAGAATGTCGCCCAGGTTCATAGCGCGTTACGCAACCCGCCCATTTCGCCTGAACCGGCCCGGCAATTCAAGAGCAATCCGGCAGGGTATTTCACGGATATTTGGTAAATTCTCATAAAGGGCCCCTCCATCTCAACCGGACATGGCTCGCCCTCACCCTTTCCCTCTCCCCCATGGAGAGGGTATGACCGTCTTCCGACCGTCGCTCTCCTGTTGCGCGTCTGGCAAATCCAGCGGTGGAATTTTTAACGACGCTGAAATCGTTTCTCCCTCTCCGCCGCTTGCAGGGGGAGAGGGCTGGGGTGAGGTGGTTCGTTCTCGTTCTTCGCTTCCTATTCATAATCCTTCTCCTCTTTTCAAAACAAACACCCTCTTTCCCTTCTCGGAATAACCTGAATCGCAAACGGCGTCGGCGCGCTCGCACCCGCCTCCAATGCCAGCGCAAAGCTCCAAAAATGGTCCGCATGTCCCGCTTCATCCCGCGTCGCCGCAATGCTCACCCGGCCGCCCGGCGTCGTGATCTTCTCCGGCTTCCGCAAATCATCCCGCAACCGCGCATCCGCCGGATGCTGAATCCGCCGGTCCTCATACGCCTGCAACAACTCCATCGCCATTGCCTCCGTCACCCGCACCGTCTCGCGCTTCCGACCCTCCATCGCCACCGCGCGGGTCACCGGGACGGTGGCGCTGAAATTGACGCCGAGGATGCGATAATAGCCGAATTGTTCTTCTGCGTATTCAAACAAACCCAGGCCCAAACCCGTCATGTCAATCGCCGCCCGACGGAACTTCGGCAGCCGGCAGATTTCCCCCAACCGTTCCTGTTGTTCCGGCAATCGCATGTTTTGAATCCGCAAAATCCCCCGCACCACCTTCAACCCGTTCAAATCCTCCATCACCGTGATGACTGACAAATCCACCTTCCGCCCCACATCAAAGCCGACGTACAGATTGCCCTTCGCCTCCCGCATCATGGCCAGCACGCTGGTGTTCCAGTCTTGTTCGCAGATGAACCCGACATCATTCCGTTCGGCGGCGCTGATGAGTTCATGGGACAACAGAGTCAGATTCTCGTCTGCGAACGCGCATTCATAATTTTGGTCGTACGCCTTCTTGTCCAGGGCCTGCGCCCGGGCCTGCTCCGGCGTAATCGCCTCCCGCGTGTTTGAATCATAAATCTTCACGCCCATTCCGTAAGCCTGGGTTCTGGTAATCCGCGAAACACAAAAGCCTTCGGAACTGAAGAACATACCCGGATCGGAATCCTTTACAGAAGCGAACGAAGTTAACGAAGAATCCAACTTTGTTTCCTTCGTTTCCTTCTGTGAATCTTCCGCCTTTGTCCCCGACACCGTGGTCGGGTAATAGGAATCAGGCTGGGGGTTGACCATGGACTCGGAACTGCTGAACACATCCGGAAGGGAGCTTTTTACAGAAGCAAACAAAGGTAACGGAGAGCCCGGCGGCTCGTTGCATGCAGCTGAGTCTGATTCTTTCGGCGGGACGCCGAAAGTAACGGGCGGGACGCCCGTGCTACCCCCCGCCACCATCCGGTAGAACAAATTATGCTTTCCATTCCCCGTGGACGCCATGCGACACAGGAAATCCGGATTGCTCGCCAAAATCGGCTCCGCCGCCTCCCAGATCGCCGCGCTGTCCTCGTGAAACGCAAATTCATCCAGGATCAGGTCACCCGAGAACCCCCTTGCCGTGCGTGGATTCGCTGCCAGCACTTTGATGCGGCCGGTTTTGCCCTGTGCCCGTATCCGCACCTCCATCCGCATGTTCTGGAACCGCACCCCCTGCGATTTATCCACCGATTCATACTCCGTCCCGTTCAAATGACAGACCTCCGCGCATTTGGCCACGAATTCCGCGCCGTTCTCCCGTGAATTGGACAACACCGTCACCAACCGTCCCGGCCTCGACAGCAGCCGGTCCACCGCCCATGCCGCCAGCGTGAACGACTTCCCAATCTGCCGCGACCAATGCAAAATCAATATGCCCGAACTCCGGTCTTTGAATACCTCATCCTGATACGGTCTTAGCGCAATCCGCACCCGCTGGCCGGAACCTTCCCGGCCCCGATTCCGAAGCCTTTGTAATTCCGGTTCCACCTTTCCACGACACCGCCCCAGATATCCCGGCACAAACCCGCTGGTGGCCCTCCCACACGCCGCCGGCTTCAGCTTGACCCGTTTCAGAACCACCGGCTCCTTTTCCCGGACTGGAAAATCTTCAATCATCGTTAGGCGGGTTTATCCGAGTTTACGCGAGTTTACCCGAGTCGCTCCCCCAACTTGATTCGCATATTTCGCTTGGTTCGCGGTGATCGGGATGGGAGCGCGGAGGGCCTCTTCGATTGTGAAGCGTTGCTCGGCGTTCCGGTCCCATGACGCGGAGGTCCTTCCGGACTGGCAATGGAGCTCCGCGCTCCTCTGCTTTTGCCCTCCTTCGTTCATTCGTCGCTTGGTTGTTCAATTGGCCCCCTTTTATTCCGGCAAATCCGGCCCAAACAATTCCTCCCGGATTTTCAGGATGCGCTGCCCGTCATCCAGGGCCTCATCCTCCACAATGCACTGCACCCGGACCTGATGCACCAAACACGCCGTCGCCGCGTCGAACTCGAACTTCTCCCGCGTCGTCGTCGCCCGCAGCGCCTGGTTGGCCTCCTGCCGCGCCGTCACGAGGACACGGGCATATTCCGCCAGGGTCTTGGGGTCGTTTCCGATTTCCACACGTTCCAGCGCCCGCAAGGCCGCCTCGTTCATGCCTTCCAGCAGGGCGACATAACCGCTTCCGACCGACATTTTTCGTCTGGCCCGGACGCCCTGCTCCTGTCGGCAATAACGGCCCACGCCGCTCTTGTCTAGGCGGACCCCGAGTTCGCTCAGGCATCGTTCCGACACCTCGGCATGGGAAAGTTGTTCGTCAAACAGCCACCCGTCCACCTTGGCCTGTTGCTCCGGTGTCAGCCGACGAACTGCCGTATCACTCCTCGGCCGTCTGCCCTTATTCCCCAATACCTCCTCAGCCGTTGCGGCGCCGCGTTCCTTCGCCTCGGGCTGTTCTATCTCAATTCCGCACGGCTCGACTGAGCTCGCCGAAGTCTCCGCACTCCGAATTCCGCATTCGCTTTGCCCCGAGCCTACCTTCAACTCTACATTTTCAGTTTTCATCCCTCCATTTTGTCAGAAAAGTTCGAAAGTAACTTGGTACATGACACTATCGAACTTCAGTGCCGCAACTTTCCGTGCTGTTTTGTTTTGCTGCTGCTTATCGCCACCGAAATTATTCTTCGTCCAGTAAATCATTTGAAAGACCTTTCCATCCTTGCAATCCAATACGAGCACGGCGTCATAATTGACGAACTGGTAAAACAACCGGGTTGTCATATTGCCTGCTTCTGTGTTCGCGAATTCGACTTTCGGCGTAAACTCCTTGCCGGAGAGTCTTCCGATGAGGCCAACTGCCGTGGTGCGATCCATCCCAATGGTGATGCGTGCTTTTGGATTCAGCATTATGTCCCCTATGTTTACCGACCCTTCACCGTATCCAGCGTCGAATCCATTAGCGTCATAGTCCGGGTGTGAGATTCCAGCAGACCAGTCTTTATTTTGAGGCCACCAACCTTCGGGAGGAAGAGCGAAAATGTGGTGATTGCGCGTTTTCTTAA
>Ga0207152_1218_pt1 | contig 11194 bp, 10 predicted proteins | sample Alteio_BWMinHeat_30_FD_153590 | JGI IMG/M metagenome (GOLD analysis project Ga0207152, IMG submission 153590) | Enriched cells from forest soil in Barre Woods Harvard Forest LTER site, Petersham, Massachusetts, United States -... | ecosystem: Environmental > Terrestrial > Soil > Temperate forest >... | reverse complement strand
GCCCGGGTTGTATTTTATCGGCGAAGTCGTGGATGTAACCGGCTGGCTGGGCGGATATAATTTTCAATGGGCCTGGGCTTCGGGCCATGCGGCGGGCCAATTTATATGAACGAGACGGCATGATGTATCGGATAGACATTGTCCTGGGACTTTTGATGGCCGTGGCGGCGCTGGCATTACTGGCGCGGAAAATCTCGGTCCCCTACCCCATCCTGCTGGTGCTGGGCGGATTGGGCCTGGGATTAATTCCGGGACTTCCGAGAATACGTTTGCAACCGGAACTGGTGTTTCTATTTTTTCTGCCTCCCCTGCTCTATCCCGCGGCGCTTTTTACTTCCTGGCGGGATTTCCGGGCGAATTTACAGCCAATCACACTGCTGGCCGTGGGATTGGTGCTTTTTACGACCTGCCTGGTGGGACTTTTTGCACATCATCTGGCGGTGCAATTGCCGCTCGCGGCCGCGTTTGTGCTGGGGGCAATCATATCGCCACCCGACGCAGTTGCGGCGACGGCGATTACCGAACGGCTGCGTGTGCCACAACGTATTGTCACGATCATCGAGGGCGAAAGCCTGGTAAACGATGCGACGGCGCTGGTGGCCTACCGCTTCGGAATTGCGGCCTTGATGACCGGCACCTTCTCGCTGGCGGAGGCGGGAGTGCGATTTGTCATCGTGGGTGTGGGGGGAGTGCTGATTGGATTGGCCGTGGGATGGCTGGCGTCGCATGTGCAACGCCGGCTGGACGACCCGCCGGTGCAAATCACGATTTCGATTCTCACCCCGTTTGCAGCCTACCTGCCGGCGGAACAGATCCATGTGTCCGGCGTGCTCGCGGTGGTGACGTGCGGCGTGTATCTGGGATGGCGGGCGCCGGAAATCATCAATTCGCGGATGCGTCTGCAAGCCTATCCAGTATGGGAAATGATCGTGTTCCTGCTGAACGGGCTGGTCTTCATCCTGATTGGGCTGCAACTTCCCGAAGTCGTGGAAGGAATCCGCGGCCAGCGCTTTTCGGTGGGGCGAATCGTCTGGGACGCGATCATGATCAGCGGGGTAGTGATTGCAATCCGGTTTGTCTGGGTCTTCGCAGCGACATATTTGCCGCGAATGTTGAGCAAACGGGTACGGCAAAAGGACCCCCACCCGGCGTGGCAACAGGTGACGATTGTGGCCTGGACGGGAATGCGCGGCGTGGTGTCATTGGCGGCGGCGCTGGCGCTGCCATTCACGGTGAAGGATGACGCGCCGTTTCCGGACCGCGATTTGATTATTTTTTTCACGTTCGTGGTCATACTGGTCACGCTCGTGATACAAGGCTTAAGCCTGCCGTGGCTGATCCGGCGATTGAAGGTGGTGGATGGCGGCGAAACGGAACAGGAGGAGCGTGATGCGCGGTTGAAGGCGAATCTGGCGGCGATGGCCCGGTTGTCGGAATTGGAAGAGGACAAAAAATTTCCGACGGAATTGTTCCAACGCCTTCGCGTGGAGTACGAGGACCGCATCCGGCAATTAGAGGCGTGCGAGCCGTCCGAAGGCGTCCCGAACCGACGGCTGTTCTCAAACGAATACGCACGCTTGCAGGAGGAGGCATTGCGAGTGGAGCGACGCACGATATTGCATTTGCGCAACGAGCGGGCCATTAATGATCACTCCTTGCGGCGCATCCAACGCGACCTGGATCTGGCGGAGGCGCGATTGGAAGAGCCATAATTCAATATTTCAGCACCCGGGCCAGGAAATCGCGGCCTTGGGGGCTGGCCGGGTGCTCAAACATCTGGCCAACCTCGCCGACCTCCGTGATTCGTCCGTCCGCGAGCAACGCAACCTGATCGGCAACCTGCCGGGCGAAGCCCATTTCGTGCGTGACCAGGATAAAATCGCGCCCCTCATCGCGGAGTTCCTTGATCATGTCGAGGACTTCGGCGGTCATTTCCGGGTCGAGCGCGGAAGTTGGTTCATCGAAGAGAAGAAGGGCCGGTTTGATTGAAACGGCGCGAGCGATGGCGACGCGCTGGCGCTGTCCGCCGGACAATTCGGCGGGGCGTTTAGCGGCGTGGTTTTCCAGGCGGAAGCGCGCGAGGAATTGGCGGGCGATTTGTTCGGCGTCGGCAGCAGAATGGCCGTGGACTTTTTCGAGAGGCAGCGTGATGTTTTGCAGAGCAGTCAGGTGGGGAAAAAGATTGAAAGCTTGGAACACGGTGCCCACCGTGCGGCGATGGCGCAGCAGGTTTTCCTCGCGGAAGGCCACGGGCTGGCCGTTGATTTCGACATCGCCGGAATCGGGAAACTCCAACCCGGCGATGATTCTAAGGAGGGTGGATTTGCCGCCGCCGGAGGGGCCGATGAGGACGAGAGTGTGGACTTTTTCGAGGTCGAGTGAGACGGCATCCAGCACGAGATGGCCGCTGAAGGACTTGGAAAGCCGGCGCAGGCTAAGTTTCATACGCGTGGCGTTTTTCCAAATGGCGCGTCCAGAGAGAAATGGGCAGCGTGAGGACAAGATAACCCGCCGCGAGCGGAAGATAACCTTCGAAGGCGCTGTAAGTCAGCGAGCTGACCGCCTGGGCGTTCCAGGTGAATTCACTGATGGAAATGACGGAGAGAAGCGAGGAGTCCTTGATCAACGAAACGAATTGTCCCGCAAGCGGCGGCAAGGTCTGGCGCAGGGCCTGGGGGAAAATCACGTAGCGATAGGTTTGCGAGCGGGTGAGGCCGATGGCGCGGGCGGATTCGAGCTGGGATTTGCCGACGCTTTCGATGCCCGCGCGAATTATCTCGGACAGGTATGCGCCGCTGAAGAATGAGAGAATCAGAATGCCGGCGAGGTAGCGGTTGGTGACGCCGATGGCGTCGAAGACGACGTAGAAGAAGACGAGAATTTGAACGAGCAGTGGAGTTCCGCGGACCACTTCGATGTAAATTTTGCTGAAATAGCGCAGGGGCAGAAATTGGCTGCGCTGGGCCAGGGCAAAGAACAAACCGATGATCGTGCTGAGCCCCAACGCGGCGAGCGAAATGAGAATGGTGGCCAGCCATCCGTGGAGAAACATCTGTCGGTATTGATAAATGGAATTCCACCGCATCTTGTAGGCAAGGTGATGGAATGAAAGATAAAAAACCAGCGAGATGGCCAGAATGACGGCGATGAAATTGAGGACCCGCACGCGCACCGACGGTGGCGGGGCGCCGGGTTCATTGGAGGCGACGAAATAGCGTGACCAACTCACGGTCAGAAGTAGAATGGATAGCCCAATTTTCTGAAAGCCTCTTTTTGGTCCTTGAGATATCGGCCGCCCAATTCATCGAAGCCGCCGCGAGCCTGATAATCCTTGAGGAACTGGTTCACCTGTTTCAGCAAGGCATCGTCGCCTTTGCGCAGGCCGATGGCCCAGGATTCCTCCTGAAACGGTTTCAGAATGGGACGGGTCGTATCCTGGTTGCGCCGCCAGTTCTCGTAGGTGGAGATTTGATCGTAGATGAAGGCGTCGGCCTTTCCCTGAATGACTTCGAGGACGCAGGCGTCTTCTTTTTCGAGAACAAGAAGCCTGGCGCGCTTGATTTTGTCCGCCGCAAAGACGTGGCCGGTGGTCCCCCTTTTAACGGCGAGCGTCTTGTCCGACTGGTCCGCGTCCTGAATGGATTGGATCGGGGAGTTTTTTCCGACGAGCAGGCAGAGACCGGTTTTCAGATAGGGATCGGAAAAGGAAATTGATTTCGCACGTTCAGCGGTGGCGGTCATTGAGGAAATAATGAGATCGATTTTGCCGGTTTGCAGGGAGGGGATGAGACCATCGAAGGGAATGTTCTGGATTTCGACCCGCCGCCCCAGGTATTGGCCGAGCGCGTTTGCCAGGTCCACGCTGACGCCGGCGGGACGGCCCTGCTGATCGGTCATTTCAAACGGCGGATAGGCCAGTTCCATGCCGACGATCAACTGGTCGTGCGATTTTTGCGCGCACCCGGACGCGAGGCACAACAATGCGAGAACCGCCCGCAAGACGTTTTTCATGACTTGCTTTTAATGAAACCGGGGGAATTGAACAGAACAATTCCAACGCGGACGGATCGTTGGGGCCGTTTATTTTCGGACCCAGGCACTGGCTTCGGAGATGCCCAGTTGAAATTTGCGGGCGTGTTCGCGGATCAGAAACGGGAGGTTCTTGCAAAGGGAAAGTTCGAAATGCGGCGAAAGGAGATCCTTCAAGGCGTCCAACGTTTTGACCCGCGTGCCGTTGCGTTCAAACCCGCCAAGCCAGTTGTCGCGTGCGGTAAATTCCCGCAACCAGGTGTAAGGCGAAGTGATGATCAATTGGCCGCCGCGTTTCAGCAATCCGGCCATTTGTTCGAGGCAACTGCGTGGGTTGGCCAGGCGGTCGAGCAAATTAGACATCATGACCACGTCGAAGCTGCCAAGATCACGGCGCAAATCCATGGCGTTGCCCCGTTCGAAGCTGACGCGGGTGCGGTCGATTTCCGCCGGCACCACGGCCTGGCACGGAAAAGTCAACTCGCCCTCTTCGACGCAGCCGAAGAGAAACGAACCGTTTTTTCGCAGATGGCCGGCAACCGTGACGAATCGTTCGGAATAGTCCACGCCAACGACCTGGGGGCACAGGCGCGCAAGTTCGAAGGTTGAGCGGCCAACCGCGCAACCGAGGTCCAAGGCGCGCGGTTGCGGGGGAAGCCGCGCCGTATCGACACATTCCGTGACGCAGCGGACTGGGAAATCGAGAGTTTGAGCGGGAAGCAGACCGGGCGGGAGCATTTGCTCGTTCAAGCCGTAGTGGAAAAGAAGATATTCGGCGGCGGCGCGATCAGTTTCGTAATAATTGTCGTGCATAAAACAATTCGCTCAGCCGGCGAGGAGGCCGCGGAAGTAGGCGGAGGGCCGGTAGTTTTCGATGACGATTTCACTCCGGCCGTTTCGATGCATTCGGACGCGAGTGACGGCGATCTCCGGGGTCTTGGTCGGGGAAAACAGAATATCGTCGTGCGTGGCGTTTTTGGCGCTGGCGAATTTGTCCGGCGTCAATTTGCCGCCGAGATGATCGCTGCGGCCGGTCGCCACGTGCAGGGTGCCGAGGATTTTTTCGTCCTGAATGTCACGGCCGGATGGCGGCAATTCCTGCGTGCCAAAACCAAGCTCGCCAATTTCTCCAGTGACGGGATCGGATTTAAGTTTCCGGTTGTGGGCATCGACCGTGCTTTGTTTGCCGCGCAGCAAGGCGGCGTTCTGGATGCGGCCATGGGCCACGTGCATGAGGCCGAGAGTGCCGTCTTCGTAGCGCATGGGAAAAACGCCCTCGGCGCTTTCCGGAACAAAATAAATTTCCCCCGCCGGCAGGTTGGCGACGTCGGGTCTTTCGCCGCGGCAAAGGCCATGGCTCTTCTGGGCTTCCTGCCGGTTGCATAAGAGCTTCAACGTATGCTTTTGGCCATCGACTTCGAAATCGATGTCGAAGGAATCCGCGCGGGTCAATCCGAGGCGGAGTTTTTCGCCGTTGCGGCTGACTTCGTTGTAATCCACCGCCAAGCCCGTCCGCAGGATGATGTCATTCAAGCCGTGCAGGGTGGCGCCGCGAAAGCCAAAACGCCTGGCGAAGGCGGTCAAGGGCGCGGTGGCGGAGAAGGTGGAGATGCAAAGAATGATGTCGTAGTGCGGGTAGATGTCCTTCTCCAGGCTCAATTGACGACCGGTGGGATCAATCGCAGCGTCGGGCAGGTCAAGATTGCTGCCGCCGGTGATTTGATAAGCAAACAGGTCGCCGCCGGCCAGCTTCAGCGCGGCAAGCCCGCCGTTTTTCAAGCCCTGATAAAAAACATCATGGGCACGGCGCTGAATGCCGAGCGTGTCGTCCTTCAGGAACGCGAAGTCCTTCATAAGCTTCGGGTCGGGAAGGTCGATGAGTATGGCGATGCGCTCCCCCGGCTTGGGGGCAAAGACGGTGTCCAGCAGCCTGGTAAGATTGAACGGGGGAAATTTGTGTTTATCCATGGGATGATTTTATGGTTAAGGTTGTTCGGTGCTAAAATTGACTCATTCCGCCGACAATGCAACTCCGTGGCCATTATTTTGAACTTATGAACGGTGCCATTATAGTTTCACATGCGTTATTTCGCAACCCGTCCGCATGAAACAACCTCAAATCTTTTCTGATTCTGTCAAGGAACCATTTTTCAAGGGCTGGGCCAAGCCGGGGCCGGCGGCGCCGGGCGGGGTTGAACCTGGCGAAGGAGAAACGCTGGATGCAATCAGCGGGCATTTTCGATTATTTCAACTTTGGGACGGGCACCGGTTTTCGACGGATGACGTATTGACCGCGTGGTATGGCACGTCGTGGTGTCCGACGGCACAGAGGGCGCTGGACCTGGGCAGCGGGATTGGTTCGGTGGGCATGATTGCGGCATGGCGTCTGCCGGGAGCGCGCTTTGTGACGGTCGAAGCGCAGGAAGAAAGTGTGCGGCTGGCGAGAAAGTCGGCGAGTTACAACGGGCTCGAGGCGCGCTATGAGATTCGCCACGGAGATTTTCGCGAGCCGGCAGTAATTGGTGCGGAGGAAAAATTTGACCTTATGCTGGGCAGCCCGCCGTATTTTCCGTCAGGAACGGGAATTGAGGGCGACCATCAGCAGAAAATTGCCTGCCGATTTGAGCTTAGGGGCGATATTGGGGATTATTGCGCGGTGGCAGCGCGACACTTGAATTTGAGTGGATGGTTCGCTTGCGTGTTCCCGACCGAACAACTTGCGCGGGTAGAAGCGGCGGCGGGCAAGGCGGGCCTAGCCATTGTCCGGCGAAGACCGGTGGTGTTGAAGGAGGGCGACGAACCGCTGATTTCGCTGTTTGGGATGATGGTGGCGGAGCATTTGCCGGGGTGGTTTCGGGATCAAACGTGGGTGGAACCGGCGTTGATTATCCGGCGCAAGGATGGGCAGGTTCACCCGGAATATGCGGCGGTGAAGCTGGCGATTGGATTTCCACCGTAATATACTGTAAGGAATAGGCGGTCTGGCGCGACATAATGTCTGAAGTTAAGATATGAAAAGCGTTTATATTACTCTTGTGCTGGCCAGCCTGTTTGCGGCTGGATGTGCGGCGGACGACGCCAAAACCAATAAAATGAACATGACTGCCACGACATCAAAAATTCCAGAGAATGCCGAATATGTGACGTTGGGCGCGGGCTGTTTCTGGTGCACCGAAGCGGTGTTTCAACAAATTCCGGGCGTGTTGTCCGTGACTTCGGGTTACATGGGCGGCGCAACCAAAAACCCCACGTATGACGACATTTGCACGGGCCAGACCGGCCATGCGGAGGTTTCGCGCGTGGTGTTTGATCCGAAGAAGACCAGCCTGGAGAAGATTCTGGCGGTCTTCTGGGAGGCGCATGATCCGACCTCGCTGAACCGGCAGGGCGCGGACAGCGGCACGCAGTATCGGTCGGCGATTTTCTACAACACCGAGGCGCAGCACGAGATTGCCGAAAAGTCCAAAGCGGAAGCGGGGAAGAAATTTTCCAGGCCCATTGTCACCGAAATCACGAAGGCGGGGGAATTTTATCCCGCGGAGGATTATCATCAGAACTATTATCGCCTCAACAAGAACTCGAATCCCTATTGCAGCATGGTGATTGCGCCAAAACTGAAAAAACTGGGCTTGAAGAACTAGCAACTGACAATCGAAAGAAAATACCATGACAATTTATTTTGTGGTTTTAAGCAGCATAAGTTTTGGAGTTGCGCTGGCGGCATGTGCGGCGGATTCGAGCGCCCCGGCGAAATCCGATACAGCAGCAGCGGCAGCCAAGGTGCAGGTGCGGCTGCTGGATGAGACTGGCAAGGTGGGGCCGATAACCGCCGTCCCCAGGGTCATCAAAACCGACGCCGAATGGCGGAAGCAACTGACTCCCGAACAATACCAAATCGCGCGGGCCAAGGGCACGGAACGGGCATTTTGCGGCGCGTTATATGACCAGAAGAAGCCCGGTGTGTATTACTGCGTTTGTTGCGACCTGCCGCTGTTTACCTCGGGAACGAAATTTCATTCAGGCACAGGCTGGCCGAGTTTCTTTGCGCCGATCGCGGCGGAGAATGTCGTCACGAACCAGGATTCGAGCCACGGCATGGAGCGCTCGGAAATTCTATGCGCGCGTTGCGATGCGCACCTGGGGCATGTCTTTGATGACGGCCCGAAACCGACCGGCCTGCGGTATTGCCTGAACTCCGCTTCGCTGGTTTTCAAGGACAAATAACGCCTGGCGACGACGCCGACTTTATCAGGGCAACTTGAGAATGAAATACTGCTGCGGGATGTTCGAGCTAAATGCGTTGGTAATGGTGAAGGTGCCAAACCCGTCGAACAGGTTCGTCGCGACTGGATTCCAGAGTGACACCGGGGTGGTCAGGTTTGTCGCCGAATACACAACGAACGTTGAGTTGGATTGACCCCCGACGCCGCTCAGCTTGAGGTTTGTGCCCGAGACGACCGGAATGCAGGACTTCATTCCGTCGGTCAGCCCATTCACTGTCAACCGATAGGTGCCGCTACCGGAGTAACCGCCGCTGAAATCAGTCAGCACCAGCAGATAATTGCCAGTGGCCGGGGCGCTACGGATGACTTGCGCGGTGGATGCGCCTGAAATCGTGTTGAGCAATGTGCCGTCGCGACCGTAGAGACGAATCCAAGGCGTAAACGGACTGCCTGTCAGTTTATCCATTTGTAGCAGAAGGTTGTCGCCAGCGCAGGCGGTGAACGTCCAGAGGTCCAGGTCACCGACATCAATGGTTCCACTATAAACACCCGCGCCGGTCAGTGACCCGCCTTCATCCCCCGGAGCGATCGCCACCGGACTGCCGGTCTTGGCCAGCATCAGCCGATATCCGCCCGAACCACTATAGCCGCCGGAAAAATCGCTTGCGACCACCAGATAGGTCCCGGTGCCGGTGGCTGTCGCGACGACCTCCGCCGCCGAGGCAAAGGAATTGTTGCCCAATTGCGCTCCGGTGGGACTATACAGGCGCAATTGAGGAGTCAGAGTGTTGGTGGGGATCGTTTTGCCCATGCGTACAACAAGGGCGTCCCCGGTATTGGCGGTGAACGTCCAGAGGTCCAAGTCGCCGACGTCAATCGTGCCTGTGTGCATAAACCCGTTGGTCATCGGGCCGCCCTCGTCACCCGGTGAAATGACCACCGGATCTCCCGTCTTGGCCAGCGTCAGCCGATATTCGCCCGAACCACTATAGCCGCCCGAAAAATCGCTTGCGACCACCAGATAGGTCCCGGTGCCGGTGGCTGTCGCGACGACCTCCGCCGCCGAGGCAAAGGAATTGTTGCCCAATTGCGCTCCGGTGGGACTATACAGGCGCAATTGAGGAGTCAGAGTGTTGGTGGGGATCGTTTTGCCCATGCGCAAAACCAGGGCGTCGCCGGTAGTGGCGGTGAAGGTCCACAGATCAAGGTCACCAACGCTTATTGTCCCGGTATGCATCACCCCGTTGGTCATGGGGCCGCCCTCGTCGCCCGGCGCAATCACCACCGGGTCCCCAGTCTTGGCCAGCATCAGCCGATATGCACCCGAGCCACTATAGCCACCGGAAAAATCACTCGCCACGACCAGATAAGTCCCATTGGTGGTGGCAGTCGCAGCGACCTCGGACGCCGTCGCATATGAAATGTTGCCTAAAAGCACTCCATTGGGAGCGTAGAGACGCAACTGCGGGGTCAGAGCGTTAGTGGGGATCGTTTTGCCCATGCGCAAAACCAGGGCATCCCCGGTAGTGGCGGTGAAGGTCCACAGGTCCAGGCTGCCGACTTCGATGGTGCCCGTGTGCATAAACCCATTGGTCATCGGACCGCCTTCTTCACCAGGCGCAATCACCACCGGATCCCCGGTCTTGGCGAGCGTCAGCCGGTATCCGCCGGAACCAGTATAACCACTCGAAAAATCGCTGACCACGACCAAGTAGGTCCCATTAGTGGTCGCTGTCGCGGTAACCTCCGCCGCCGTTGCATATGAAATGTTGCCCAAAAGCGTCCCATTTGGAGCGTACAAGCGCACTTGAGGGGTCAGCGTGTTGGTGGGGATGGTTTTGCCCATGCGCAAAACCAGGGCGTCGCCGGTATTGGCGGTGAAGGTCCACACGTCCAAGTCGCCGACGTCAATCGTGCCTGTGTGCATAAACCCGTTGGTCATGGGCCCGCCCTCGTCGCCGGGCGCAATCACGACCGGGTCTCCCGTCTTGGCGAGGGTGAGCCGGTATGCGTTGGTGTGAGTGTTGGCACTGTCACTGATAACGACGGAATAGGTGCCGTTAGTCGAGGCGGTAACCACTATCTCGGCTGCTGACGTTCCCGAGCTCGCAGTGACCAGACCGTTGGTCGGGTTCAAAAGCTGGATTTGGGGAGTAAAAGCGGTGTTGAAGACTTTGCCGACGCGGAGCACGATGTTGTCTCCTTTGTTGGCGTTAAAGGTCCAGGTGTCACCCTGGCCCGGGACGGCGATGTTGCCCTGGTAAGTCCAGCCGTTGGTGAGGGCGCCTTGCGCCCGGGCGCCTGAGGGCGTGAGCATTATCGCGACGGCCAGTGAATATAGAATGCCCGCAAGACATCCGATCCGGTTGGTTATTCCTGCAATTGATTTCATAAATATCGCCTTTCGTTGCCCGGCATGGCCCATTTGCAATTGCCTCGAAGAACCGCCACGCGGTCGCAAACGCGCTGTGGTTTATCATCAATACTCAAGCGACACGGAGGAATGCACTGGGGCCGTTGAGAGACTAAACCAAGACTTCGTTTATTGCACGTGGCGGAGCGGTTTTGCAAGCTTTTATTGCCGTCTAGCGCGCAAAAAAAAACAGTCCGTACTTTCCCTGATGTCAGAGCATTGGCAACCAGGCGGGAAAGGAGTAGATGCAATTTTAAATTAAAAATCCGGGTGGACAGCGGATGTCCAACCAGCGGTGGCAGGATGGAGGGATGAAGAGTAAAAAAGTGGAGTATCGGAGTAAGGGAGTGATGGAGGGACATGCAGTATCAGAGCGGTCGGGTAATGAGGTGGCCACGGATGGAGGCGAATTTTTGATTTTTGAGTTCGATTTTTGGTTGGAAGCGAGGAAGGATTCAGGTTCGACGAAAAGGCGGTCTGGAAAGCGGGTCTTCCTGGGAAAAGGTGGGAAGCTGGTGAGAAAACAAAC
>Ga0207152_1216_pt1 | contig 11226 bp, 6 predicted proteins | sample Alteio_BWMinHeat_30_FD_153590 | JGI IMG/M metagenome (GOLD analysis project Ga0207152, IMG submission 153590) | Enriched cells from forest soil in Barre Woods Harvard Forest LTER site, Petersham, Massachusetts, United States -... | ecosystem: Environmental > Terrestrial > Soil > Temperate forest >... | reverse complement strand
AAAACATTGCGAGTACAATATTTCTGGGCGCCCGATTCCCAGATGATCTATGTAAAATTTGTATCGATTGCTTCGCATACTCCGTACGACTCCGTGCATATTGCATTCGAGGAAGGCCTGGTAAACCAGGGGCAGATTTATTATACGAAAGGATATTTGGACGGCACATCGGCATTGCAGGTAATGACGAATCCTGCGCTCTGCATATCCGATCAATTAAATATTTGTCAGAACCACTGCCCTGCAATAGCGATCACGCCCAATAACACGTTGGAAGTCGTCTGGGAATCCGTCAATATGCTTCCCCTTCCGGCTACGATGGAAATTATACGTCATAATGCCGTTCTCCGAAGCAGAGGCGGATCGGCGGCATGGATTCTCAATCAAGGTGGCTGGGGAGATTATACGACATTTTCCTCGCGTTCGATATGGACAACTCAGGGCAGTGCATATACCGACAGGTTATATGTAACTGTTTCCAGCGCGAATGTCGATGAAAACGAGGTAGTATCCGATATTAATAATCATGTTCCATGGGAGAAATGGCCGGATGGCAAACGCCTTATGTGGAGTAACCTCGATAGCGGTAATATAGAATTGGCACGATTCGGAGATATGGTGGGAAAGACAACTCAGGAATGGGATAGATATACCTATACCGATCCTACACAAGAACCTGCCTTACCGACTCTTTCTTTCGGAGACAGCGTCTCCCATAACTTTTTGTGCAGAAGTATTATTCATCATGAAGACGGTTTATACGATGCGCGGATGCCCCTATATAATTTCCCCTTAAATCCGACAGGCAACGGGCAATCGTTTATGATATTAAAGGCATTACCGCACACGAAAGATACATGCCGTCCTTTTATTATTGTGAAAGTAGGCAATATAAAAATCCAGCCGTTATCTGTGGGGCCGGGGAAGCCTATTCCGTTGCATGGAATTGCCGATTCGGTATCCGATCCGAATCAATTCAGATCGATAACATGGAATGATAAGAAGAGCGTGAGGTCGTATCCCTTTCATTTTTCTTTCGGCGATACGCTTAAATATCAGCGTGAATTTCATGTCGGAGCGTATCAGGCAGGAGATACTGCTGCTGCTGCGGATTCCCTTAAAGGATCAAGTGATTATATCCGGGGGAGAATTTATCTTCGCAAAGCAACCAACGACAGTATTCTTGCTATTCTGGACTCTGCATTGTTAAAACAATCCGGTTTCGTGCAATCGGGAAATTTACACGATAGCTGCTGGAGGCGAATTCCGATGACGTTCTCCGATAGCGCTTATATAACTATGGAACTATCAAGAGGCGATACAACGAATGGATACCTTATATCAAGGATTGAAGCGCATGACGATTATTTCTACGGCGCAGCGCCGGTTAATGACAGCCACTCTTATAAGAGAGAGTCGTCGCCATTTATGCCCGGTCAAAGTATCAGTCCGCCGGATCAGATAAAAGTATCGGTCATCCCGAATCCATTTAGTACATCGACACTTGTCAGTCTCGATGTTCCGAAGGATATACCGCTCAATGTGACATTGTTCGATGTTTTAGGAAAAGTATCGCTTGTCTTATCGGATAATTTGGCAGATAGGGAGCATTATGAATTCACGATTCATAGAGGAGAAATACCACAAGGATCGTATTTCCTGAGAATCCAAAGCGGAGGTGAAGTAGTAACGCGAAAGATTCAGCTTGTAAAATAATAAACTCACTGAGACAGACAAAGCCGGAATGTAATCCTTCACCATTCCGGCTATTTTGCAACTATTGTATGATGACTACAATAATGATTTGCATTTTTTATACTTTTTGGACTTTCAGGGAAATAGTAAATAAACGAGAAGTTAATGGGCTATTGTGTGCAGTTGAATCGCGTCAATAAGGTTTTAGTCATATAATCAGCATGGAGCGTGGGTTTCCCCAGTTAATTACTCAAGAACGACGGGAGTAAAAATTTTCAGTGCTTTTTTTATGGGACGTTGAGGTCTTCCGAGGGGCTTGAATTGACTACAGTCAGTTCAGCCTGAAAAGAAAATCACGGAAAATAAATTATTTTTCGCGTTTTTCGGAACTACGGGGCGTATGTGAAGCGTTATATGCGTCCCTTGTAAAAAGGGAAAGTTTATTGACAACAGATGCGGCGTGAAATTTCGACTATTCGGCTGTAAGTAGAACAAGCAACTCTTGCTTGTTCAGGGAGAAACAAAGACTGTCTGCTTGGAGACAAGCAGTAGTTGCTTGTTCTACCGTTACCCAAACCGGTAGCATCGGAACCGCGCAAGAATCAAATCGAAAATATATAGATATTTGTGGAAGACGGTGACAGTAGAATGGACGCAAGTTCATTTTGCAATCATGACGTCATCACAAGCATCGAGCCAGGACAATTGACTAATCAGTTGACAGTCGACAGTAAACAGTTGGCAGTCAGCTTGATAAAAAATCAGTCCATTCGTATCGGCAGACGTGAGTCAGCCGATGAATTTGAAAAGTATCGACGTGAGTCGGAATTTTTTGGAGAGAATGACACTGAGTTCAGTTGCCCATTATATGCATAGATCATGAGATCAAGATTTAGTTTTCAATTGGCGGCTGAAAGCTGTCGACTGTCAACTGTAACCTTCGATTTCATAATTTATCAAACACTGTAGTGATGCACTTTGGTAGTAAGGTATGAATAATACTTTGCACCATATACTTGTATTATGAAAGTTTTTGGTGAAGTTACAAAGAGCGTATGGGGGATGCCTTGGCACTGGAAGGCGATGAAGGACGTGGTTACCTGCGATAAGCCTGGGTGAGTCGGAAGCTGACTTTGACCCCGGGATCTCCGAATGGGAAAACCCACTAAGGGTAATACCTTAGTACTTTCTACTGAATACATAGGTAGATAGAGCAAACCCGCTGAACTGAAACATCTAAGTAGGCGGAGGAAGAGAAAACAAACGTGATATCCTGAGTAGTGGCGAGCGAAACGGATATAGCCTAAACCATCTGTATTGTCAAGCGTGCAAGCGTTGATGCAGGGGTGTTATAGGATGGACCGATGACCTGCACTGTCATCAAAGAGTAAAAAATCATTATCATAGCTGAAGCTCCTGGAACGGAGCACCATAGAGGGCGATCGTCCCGTAAGCGAAATGGTAATGACTCTTGTCTATATCCTGAGTACGACGGAATAAGTGAAAGTCTGTCGGAAGTTGCGAGAACCATCTCGTAAGGCTAAATACTCTCCAGTGACCGATAGTGAACTAGTACCGTGAGGGAAAGGCGAAAAGAACCCTTTAGAAGGGAGTGAAATAGTACCTGAAACCGTGCGCTTACAAACGGTGGGAGCGAGACCGGATTTATCCGGAGGAGTGACCGCGTGCCTTTTGTTTAATGAGCCTACGAGTTACTCATCCGTTGCAAGGATAAGCAATTATGTTGCGAATCCGTAGCGAAAGCGAGTCTGAATAGGGCAATTCAGTAACGGGTGGTAGACGCGAAACCTTGTGATCTAGCGATGGCCAGGATGAAGGCTGGGTAAAACCAACTGGAGGTCCGAACGGGTACGGGTTGAAAACTGTTCCGATGAGCTGTCGTTAGGGGCGAAAGACTAATCAAACTGGGAGATAGTTCGTACTCCCCGAAATGCCTTTAGGGGCAGCGTTAGATAAGATTCTTCCGGAGGTAGAGCACTGATTGGGCTAGGGTCGTCACAACGATACCAACCCCAGACAAACTCCGAATTCCGGTAAGAAGTTTTCTAGCAGTGAGGCTGTGGGTGATAAGATCCATTGCCGAGAGGAAAAGAATCCAGACCATCAGCTAAGGTCCCCAAATAATAGTTAACAGAGAAAGGATGTCTCGTTGCACAGACAGCTAGGATGTTGGCTTAGAAGCAGCCATTCATTTAAAGAGTGCGTAATAGCTCACTAGTCAAGCGACGTGGCGCCGACAATAATCGGGACTCAAACTATTTACCGAAGCTATGGATGTATAGTAATATACATGGTAGGGGAGCATTCTGATCTGCGTTGAAGGTGGTGGCGTGAGCCCTGCTGGAGCGTTCAGAAGAGAAGATGTAGGCATAAGTAACGAGAACGCATGTGAGAATCATGCGCACCGAAAATCTAAGGTTTCCTGAGCTACGTTCATCGTCTCAGGGTTAGCCGGGTCCTAAGTCGAGGCCGAAAGGCGTAGATGATGGATAATCAGTTAATATTCTGATGCTTGTCTAGATGAGTTCGATGTCAAGGAGGGACCCAGAAGTGAACCACCCGCGCACGATTGGATGTGCGTTGAAGGTCGTAGGCGTTGAGAGGCGTAGGCAAATCCGCGCTTTGAGCTGAAAGCCGACAGTACGGGGAGTTTCGACAAACCGAGTGGTGGCTAAGCAGGCTGGCGAGAAAATCTTCGTGACTATTATCTAGGCAATCCGTACCGTAAACCGACACAGGTAGATGGGTTGAATATACTAAGGTGCTCGAGTGAGCCGTGGTTAAGGAACTCGGCAAATTGACCCTGTAACTTCGGGATAAAGGGTGTCCGCTTCGGCGGATCGCAGTGAAATGGGCCAACCGACTGTTTAACAAAAACACATCTCTATGCCAACCCCATTGAGGGGATGTATATGGAGTGACACCTGCCCGGTGCTGGAAGGTTAAGGAAGGGGGTCAGCCGCAAGGCGAAGCTTTCGACCGAAGCCCCAGTAAACGGCGGCCGTAACTATAACGGTCCTAAGGTAGCGAAATTCCTTGTCGGGTAAGTTCCGACCTGCACGAATGGTGTAACGAGTTGGCCACTGTCTCAACCACGGGCTCGGTGAATTTGTGGTACCGGTGAAGACGCCGGTTTCCCGCATATGGACGGAAAGACCCTATGCACCTTTACTGCACCCTGGCATTGACTTTGGTTGATGCATGCGTAGCATAGGTGGGAGTCGGTGAAGCGGGAGCTTTGGCTTTCGTGGAGACACAAGTGAAATACCACCCTTGCTTTAACTAGATTCTAACCCGATTCCGTGAAACCGGAAGGGGAACAGTGTCAGGCGGGTAGTTTGACTGGGGCGGTCGCCTCCTAAATTGTAACGGAGGCTCTCAAAGGTACTCTCAGCATGGTCGGTAATCATGCGCAGAGCGTAAACGTAGAAGAGTGCTTAACTGTGAGACATACACGTCGAGCAGATGCGAAAGCAGGAGTTAGTGATCCGGTGGTGCCGTATGGAAGGGCCATCGCTTAAAGGATAAAAGGTACGCTAGGGATAACAGGCTGATCTTGCCCAAGAGTCCACATCGACGGCAAGGTTTGGCACCTCGATGTCGGTTCATCACATCCTGGGGCTGAAGAAGGTCCCAAGGGTTCGGCTGTTCGCCGATTAAAGTGGTACGTGAACTGGGTTCAGAACGTCGTGAGACAGTTCGGTCCCTATCCTATGCGGGCGCAGGAAATTTGAGGAGCCTCGACTTTAGTACGAGAGGACCGAGTTGACCGGACCGACGGTGTGCCTGTTGTTACGCCAGTAGCATCGCAGGGTAGCCGTGTCCGGAAAGGATAAGCGCTGAAAGCATCTAAGCACGAAACCTACTCCAAGATGAGATTTCCCTGAAGGATCGTAGAAGACTACTACGTTGATAGGACTAAGGTGTACGTACAGCAATGTACTCAGCCGACAGTTACTAATAATCCGTTCGACTTCATTTAATTTTTTTTCCGGTAGGATGGACGCAAGTCCATCTCAAAGAAAGAAGATAAGCGAAAGCGAAAAACACAAAGCTGGAAAATTTATTTTCTAGCAAAACGTTTTGAAAAGTTCGCACCAAACTTCTGTAATACAGTGATATGTGGCAGAGTAACTCTGCCTTACTACCGCATTACTACAGTGTTCGGTAAATTATAATAATTCACCTATGCATAATTTCGCCAAGATTCTTGCATCACGCCGCACGTTGTCTTTAATTTAATTTTTGTTCATTAAAAATTTGCGCCTCGCGCAAAAGGTATTTCGTGCAGCTACTGTTTACTGTCGACTGTAAACTGTTAACTACCCATGATTTTCCTTTTGGTGACTATATCCGAGGGGATACACCTCTTCCCATTCCGAACAGAGCAGTTAAGCCCTCGAGAGCCGATGATACTTAGCCAGTCAGGTTTGGGAAAGTAGGTCGTCGCCAGGGGTTTTATTATGACCCGCCATCGCTCTGCGTTGGCGGGTTTTTTATTTTGTTAATAAAATTATCGTAATTTTGTCAAGTTATGAGTTCTATTATCGTCTAATGAGTAAGTACTTACCGCTGATATGCAGTTGAAAAAGACACTATTCCTATTTCTCTGTTTTCTACTCTCATCTCCTGCTTTGGCGCAATGGATGCCGTTGCCGGGATTTCAGGGCGGGAATGTAACTGCGCTTCTGGTTGAAGGGGGATTAGGTTTTGCTATAACCGGAGGACAACTTTTTTCTGCACCTGTCGGAACGACCTGGAACCGTGTTGCAAATTCGCCTCAGAAGATTACGGATCTCTTGCTTATCGGGAGTTTCCTTCAGACAAATTCAAAACTTTTTGCTGCGACGGAAAAAGGTGAGGTCTATCTTTCCACTGACGAAGGCTCGTCCTGGAAGAGTGTCAGCAGCGGGCTATCCGGTAATTTTCTGACTAAGTTTGCTTCTATTCCAGGTTTCCCGAGCAGCACTATCTTCATAGGTACAGAGGACAGTGGCATTTACCGCACGACGAATGATGGTGCGAATTGGGCTCCCGTAAATATCGGACTAAAGGGTAAGGCATTGATCATTCAAGACATTACCTATTATAATGGAATCTCAGGTCCGGTGCTAATCGCAGCAACGAGCGATGGAATGTACGTTTCAACCGATAAAGGTGATTCATGGTCAGTACATAACAGCGGGATAGCGTACACGACGATCTATGGAACATTCATGAATCGTGTTGCTTCGAATGATAAATATATCTTCGCATCTACCATCGATCTTGTTCAGAGAGGAGAAGGTCTCTATCGATCATCAGACGAAGGAAAAAGCTGGCAGCAAATAAATTATGGTTTGTCGGATTCTGTCATCGAGTCTATTGCATTTGTTGGTTCTTCAATTTTTGCCGGGACAGCGCATCATGGAATATTTCAATCTACCGATAATGGTTCTTCCTGGAATAGCGTCGGTGCAAATCTAAAATCACGAAGTGTTCATTGCCTTATCTATTGGAGCAATCGTCTCTTTGCCGGTACTGAAGGTGGATGTTATGTTTCCTTCGATAGCGGTGCCTATTTTCAAATCCTGGCAGGAGGCTTATCTGCCGGGACTATCTCTGTGAAGACGATCTTCATAAATGATTCCATGATGTTTGCAGGTACAGGGTTGGATGGGCACACGAATTCTGGTCCAGGAGGTTACCTCTCTCGAGATAAGGGTGCAAGTTGGACACCTTTAAGCCTACCTCCGCCAAGCGGAGGAGTAATGGCCTTTGCTCAATTGGGCAATACTTTTTTTGCAGGGACCAAGGATTCCTTTCTATACAGATCGACAGATAATGCTAAAACCTGGAGTCCTTGCAATACTGGCGGTCTCTCTTCTACGCTTAGGGTTATTGGTCTCGGAGTGCTTTCGGGGCGAATTTATTTATGTACGACGTGGCCTGCTCTTCCGGGTCCGGTGGTGTATTATTCTTCGGATACAGGTAGTACCTGGCAATATAACGGTATCTACGATATCTCTGGCGATGGGAATGAAATCCGTTGTTTTTTTGAGGACAGTAATTACTGGTTTGCAGGTGGCTACGGCATGGTCCGGTCAAAGGATTCCGGTAAGTCCTGGCAGTTTGCCGATACCGGATTTATCCCTTATTCGCCCGATGTAGCAGCCATTATGAAAGTAGGATCGTATTTGTATGAAGGTTCGAACGATCCGGGAGGAGTTTGGAGATCTTCTGACGAAGGAGATCATTGGACGAATATCAGTAATGGTTTTCCCATCGTGCATCCTGATACATTACATTCGCAGGTTATGGCGATTCTTGCTCTTGCTTCGTCCGGTGGCCATCTTTTTGCCGGAGCAGGCAACGGAGTATATCTCTGGGTTGATTCGCTCCACTGGTGGAAAAATGTCAGCGATGGATTCGATGTTTCGAAGCGACTTGTACAGGCGCTGGCAGTAAGCGGAAATAACCTTTTGGCAGGTCTTGACGGTGGAGGCATTTGGTCTCGCTCGATAGATGAAATGGTTGCCGAGTATGCATCGGTATATGAAGCTCCGAAGTTATCCGGAATAAAAGTTATGAATTTTCCGAATCCTTTTTCCGGGCAAACGAATATTCTCGTTAACTCCGAAGAGCAAGGACTTACAACAATCGAAGTATATAATATTCTCGGCGTGAAAGTGAGTACTGTTTTCAGCGGCGAACGTGATGCAGGCGATCGTCTATTTTCGTGGAATGCGGGAAACCTGCCTTCGGGAATATATTCCTGTGTCGTTCGGATGAATTCGCAGGCTCGAACAATACCGATGATACTTAGCCAGTCAGGTTTGGGAAAGTAGGTGGTCGTCAGGGGTTGTATTAATACCCGCCATCGCTCCGCGTTGGCGGGTTTTTTTATTTTGCTTGCCCAAAATTTTTTCGTATATTGTTCTCACAACAATAGGCACCTGACATGAAAGATTCTATAATTCCATTCGGAGAATATAACATACGAAGAGTTTACGATAATAAAACCGAAACATGGTTTTTCTCCGTGGTCGATATTATTGCCGCATTAACCGAAAGCGAGAATCCTCAGGTGTACTGGCGAGTTCTTAAGAAAAGGCTTCTGGATGAGGGAGCAAATGAAACCGTTACAAAATGTAACGGTTTGAAAATGCGGGCAGCAGATGGTAAAATGCGCCTTACCGATGTTGCCGATCCGGAAACTCTCTTGCGCCTGATTCAATCCGTCCCAAGCCCGAAAGCCGAGCCGATCAAGCTGTGGCTTGCAAAAGTCGGGTACGAGCGGATGCAGGATATTGCCGATCCTTCCCGCTCGCTCGATAGAGCGCGCGAATTCTGGAGACAGCGCGGACGCAGTGAGAAGTGGATCCAGCAGAGGATGATGGGGCAAGAAACCCGCAATAAGCTGACCGATTATTGGAAGGATCACGATATAAAGGAAGGAGATGAGTTCGCAATACTCACCAATATCATTCATAAAGAGTGGACCGGAATTTCCGTCAAAGAGCACAAGGATCTGAAAGGACTGAAATCTCAAAACCTTCGCGATCATATGAGCGAAGCAGAGCTCATCTTTACTGCTCTGGCGGAAATGAGCACGCGCCAGATCGCCGAAACCATGCAGGCAAATGGAATGGAGCCGAATAAAGTCGCAAGTAAAAAAGGCGGTGGCATCGCAAGAAATGCGCGTTTCGAACTCGAAGAAAAAACAGGAAAAGGAGTGATCACCGGACAAAATTACCTGCCGCCAAAAAAATAATCCTCTCCAAATCCCAAAAATCCCATGAATCACGGTCGGTTTTATGATACCCGCCATCGCTTCGCGTTGGCGGGTTTTTTATTGCCAAAAACCCCCTCTCCTTTTCAAGGAGAGGGCTGGGGTGAGGTTATTCTTTATGCCGGAAATTATCGAAATACTCCACGATTACACCACAAATACACCAGGGTCTTGAAGAATCGGCTCGGTAAGGAAGGCAGTGAAGTGGTTACAAAATGTAACCAGTTGAATTTAGCCGCTCTCCGCGTTGGCGGGTTTTTTATTGTTGGGAACATTACTATCTTTTTTTTGCTTCTTAATTTTATGGAAAGCGTAATCATAACTCCGAGAGATGAAGCCCAGCTCAACGATCTGAAAAAATTCATCGCAACCTCACATATGGAAGCAAAAGTACTTACCGATGAAGAAAAAGAAGATTTGGGACTCCTTATGCTCATGTCGGAAGCAGATATGAGCGACCTTGTTCCTGAAGAGGAAATTATGAAAATTCTTGCGCAGTGAAGCTTCTCTATTCCTCCCGGTTCGAGAAAGACCTCCGAAATATTGTCGATGCATCTGCAAAAGCAGATATTGCCGAAGCTCTCACATTGTTAAAGTCCGCAACTATGCCGAGCGAAATACCTAATCTGAAAAAGATGCAGGGCGCGAAGAATGCATTCCGTGTAAAAGCAGGTGAGTTCCGATTAGGATTTTACATGAATGGCGATACAATTTCTCTAGCGCGCTGCGTAAATCGCAAAGATATTTATAAGTCTTTCCCATAATTTGTAATCCCTCCCAAATCCCCAAAATCCCATGAATCACAGACGGTTTTATTTAACCCACCATCGCCCTCCGCGTTGGCGGGTTTTTTATTTGTACTTTTGCAGGACAACTTTCGTGACTATGCGACAATACCTGCCTCTGATGTTATTTATTATCACAACCGGCTGTACCTCCGGTCTTCTTTATGCACAAGATTATGATACGACACTGATAAATAATCAAAAAAAGTTTTACATAAAGACTGAACCTATTAGTGACGAATTGTCCTTGCTTACTGCCACTTCTGAGACTAAGCGAATCATTATTGATACGATCGAGAAGCAAGAACTTGGATATATAGAATATCCTGATTTTAATAACGATGGCAACGCCGATATTCTTGTCGATTACCGAGCAAATTAATCAACGACGCATTCGGTAAATTCGGGGCATACAAAAACCAGCTCGAACTCCTATGCATCGCGAAAAGAAGCCGAGATCAAGCGCGAAGACCGCCGCAAAAAATATCTTCAGTGTGGTATGTATACGTTCTGAAAATCTTTGTCCGTATAAAATTTCACTGGAAGGCTGTATTTTACAATCAGATCCATTACTTGCATACTTTCTTTCGGAGGTTCTTTCGCAGCATTATCTCTGGAATACCAGACTCCTCCACCTTTTTTTGCTAATTGGCGCAACACCGTATCTAAGTTCGTGAGATTTATTTCCTTTGCGTCGGCTGTGATTTTCCCTGCAGCATCAACGTAAATTTTGATATGCATAGTATCGTTAACTAAGTTCTGTTCGGTACTCTGATCCTGCATACTACTCTCGTTTTTATGCTCTTGCTTTTCTTCGCAAGAAGAAAAGATGCATACTGAAATTACGAATAATAAAATTTTGTGCTTCATCAAGTATAGTTTGGTGTATCCCCTCAGCGCCTTATTTGAATTTTTCATAATTCTTATTCCAATATTTTTTGATGAAAACCCATT
>Ga0207152_1215_pt1 | contig 11304 bp, 9 predicted proteins | sample Alteio_BWMinHeat_30_FD_153590 | JGI IMG/M metagenome (GOLD analysis project Ga0207152, IMG submission 153590) | Enriched cells from forest soil in Barre Woods Harvard Forest LTER site, Petersham, Massachusetts, United States -... | ecosystem: Environmental > Terrestrial > Soil > Temperate forest >... | reverse complement strand
TACCAATTCCCATTACTCCGGCTAAAGCCCTAATAATTATTATAAAGCTATGCGAGTACTCTTCACACATTCTTATTTTCTGAGGTTCGATCCGAAACAATGGAGCCTGCAACAGCCTTATGCACCTTTGGGTACTATGTATGCTGCTTCTATGCTGCGTGAGAACGGCTATAATGTGAACATACATGATGTGATGTTTGCGGAAGGCGCAAAGGATATACAGCCTGTGCTGGATTCTTTTAAACCAGATGTACTGGTCATATACGATGATGGCTTTAACTACCTGACTAAGATGTGCCTGACCAATATGCGTGAGGCTGCGTTTGAGATGAGTAAGATGGCTAAAGAACGAGGCTGTAAGGTAATTGTATCGAGCTCTGATTCTACCGACCATTATGAAATGTATATGGATGCAGGGGCGGATATGGTGATGCTGGGTGAAGCAGAGATGACGCTGCTGGAAATAGTGAATGGGCTGAAAGAAAAGAATATCAATTACGCACAGATACAGGGGCTCGCTTACCGTGAAAATGGGAATACTATAAAGACGGTGAGGCGCAATGTGATGAAAGACCTGGACAGCCTGCCTATGCCTGCATGGGACTTGGTAGATATTACTCCTTATAAGAAAGCTTGGATGAGAAGTAGTGGATACTTCTCTATGAATATGGGCACTACAAGAGGTTGTCCTTTTAAGTGTAACTGGTGCGCCAAGCCTATATATGGTAATCGCTATAATAGTCGCTCGCCGCAGAATGTAGTGAATGAATTGAAATTCCTGAAAGAGAAATATGGGTTCGACCATATCTGGTTTTGTGATGACATATTTGGTTTGAAGCCGGGATGGGTAAATGAGTTTGCAGACCTGGTAGAAAAAGAACAGCTACATCTGAAATTTAAGATACAGTCGAGAGCAGACCTATTACTGCAAGAAGATAATATAAAAGCACTGGCAAGAGCGGGATGTGATAATGTGTGGATAGGTGCGGAGAGCGGCTCACAGCGAATACTGGATGCAATGGATAAAGGCACTACCATAGCGCAAATAAAAGAATCTACAAGATTATTGAAAGAACATGGTATCAAGCCTTCGTTCTTTATACAGTTTGGTTACCTGAGCGAAACGAAAGAAGATATACAGAAGACCATAAAGATGATAAACGAATTGCTGCCTTATAGCATTGGTGTGTCTGTGTCTTACCCATTACCAGGAACTGGTTTTTATGAAAAAGTGAAGGCTGACCTGGTGATGAAAACTAACTGGACAGATAGTGATGAACTGAAGTTGATGTTTAGCAATACTTACCAACCCGAATATTATAAACAGCTACACCGGTATGTGCAGAACAATTATCGCATGCACAAGGCTATAGATGAGATAAAGAAAGCATTTTCGAACCCGATGAACGCTATTAAAAAAATGGCGGCAATGGTGTATTATATACCTACGGTATTTATAGCTGGGCAAAAGCTAAAAGCATTAGAGCGGGCATGAGTGAGGCTGCATCTATATCCAATGAACAGGATGCGGCTAATGCATTTAGCAAGCAGTCTGTAATATTTGACGAGATCTATTCGCCTAATAAGATAATACAATATAAAAGGGAACGTGTAAGGGCAGTTGTGAACAAATACATTGCACCCAATAGCCGAATATTGGAACTGAATGCAGGCACGGGTGAAGATGCGATCTATTTTGCACAGCAAGGGCATAGTGTGCACGCTACAGATATAGCAAATGGTATGCTAAACGAGTTGACTAAAAAAGTTACGCAAAAAGGGTTAACGAATAAAATATCTGTAGAGCAATGTTCTTATACCTCACTGAATGAATTAAAAGATAAAGGACCTTACCAATTCATATTTTCAAATTTTGCAGGGTTGAACTGTACTGACCAGTTGGAGCAGATAATGGACAGCTTTCCACCATTATTGGTACCGGGTGGTATTGTGACTATGGTATTGTTACCTCCCTTTTGCCTGTGGGAACTGGCCTTAGCATTAAGAGGCAATTTTAAAGCAGCTTTCAGGCGATTTAATAGTAAGCATGGGGCGCAAGCTCATATAGAGGGACAGTATTTTAAATGCTGGTATTATACACCATCAATGGTAACAAAGTATGCAGAAAGTAAGTTTGACGTGTTAAGGGTGGAAGGATTGTGCACTATCGTACCACCCTCTTATTTTGAACATTTTGCTGACAAACATCCGAAAACATTTAGCTGGCTAAAAAAAGCTGAAGAACGCAATAAGAGCAAATGGCCCTGGAAAAATATTGGTGACTATTATATCATAACACTGAGGAAGAAATAAAATGAATTTGCTGGATAAAATAAAAAAAAGACTACAAGGCACTGCTACTATAGAAGAAACAAATGCAGAACAGGCTTATGATATATGGGCGCTGAATTATGATGTGCAGCCAGACAACCTGATATTAGCGCTGGATGAAACCCTTTTTAAGAGCCTAGTAGAAAAGGTGACTATAAAAGATAAAGTGATTGCAGATATAGGTTGTGGTACAGGCAGGCATTGGAAGAAAATATTTGACAAGGAGCCTCAACAGTTGTATGGCTTTGATGTTTCAGCAGGTATGCTGGAAAAGCTGAAACAGAAATATCCACAGGCTAAAGTGGCGCAACTAAAAGACAATACACTGCCAGGGTTGCAAAATGAAAGTTGTGATGTTATTGTGTCTACGCTTACCATGGCGCATATTGAGCATTTAGAAGAAGCGCTGCAAGAATGGAATCGTGTTTTAAAGCCCGGAGGAACATTGATCATCACTGATTATCATCCTGATAATCTTGCAAAGGGCGGGCAGCGCACTTTTAGTCATGATAATAAAACAATAGCAGTAAAGAGCCATGTGCATCCTATCACACAGGTAAATGAATATTGCAACCGGCTGCATTTAAACATATCTGAATTCAAAGAAATCACTATTGATGAAACCATGAAGCACTACTATGAAAAACAACATGCGTTGCATGTGTATGAAAAATATAAAGGCTCTGTTGTAATATATGGTATGCTTCTAAAAAAAGAACATGCTGCTTCGTAACGTACAAACTGTATACGATAATAAACCAATTGACATTCGCATAGAAGGTGGTACAATAGTGTCTATTACAGATGCTAACAATGATACCACCGCAGATAGTATAGACCTTAACAATGCAATAGCCATACCAGGCCTCATCAACTCACACGACCATCTTGATTTTAATTTATTTCCAAGAATTGGGAATCGCATCTATAAGAACTATGTAGAATGGGGAACTGATATTCATTTAAATAATAAAGACATTATAAATGAAGTGCAAAAAATACCCGTCGCGCTGCGTACAGCATGGGGTGTATATAAAAATTTATTGTGCGGAGTAACAACGGTAGTAAACCATGGTGTGCAATTAGTAGTGACTGATGAATTAATAAACGTATTCCAGGATAGCTATGTATTGCATTCACCAGGTTTTGAAAAAGGTTTGTTCCTAAAATTAAATACCCCTTTTGCAAAAGGGATCGTGAATATACATGTGGGAGAAGGCACTGATGAGCAGGCGCACGCTGAGATAACAAAGCTGCTGAAATGGAATATCTTTAAAAAGAAACTGGTAGGGATACATGGCATAGCTATGGATGAGGAGCAGGCAAGGGGATTTGAAGCATTAATATGGTGCCCAGACTCTAATTATTTTTTAACCGGTGAAACAGCAGCGGTAGGTCAGTTAAAGAACTATACAACTATCCTTTTCGGTACAGACGCTACCCTAACAGCAAGTTGGAATATATGGGAACATATACGGCTGGCAAGAAAGACAGGGATGTTAACCGAAGCTGAATTATTTAATAGCCTGACGCATAGCGCTGCGAATGCATGGGGATTGGGACATACAGGACAATTAAAAGAAGGATATGCTGCCGATATAGTGGTTGTAAAACCCAAAAATGAGACAACAGGATTTGAGGCTATATATGCAACAAACCCCGAAGACATACAGCTGGTACTACATAAAGGGCAGATACGACTATTTGACGAGGAACTGAAGAAACAACTTGCTAGTAGTAATTTTAGTAAATTCAGCAAAATAACTATGAATGAGAAGAACATGTATATTATGGGCGATCTACCAACGCTCATGCAACAAATAAAATCCTATTATCCTAAAGCTGTTCTTCCAGTAAACTGAATCAATCAATAAACTTTGAAAACCATTCTTGCTAAAATATTTACAATACTAAATCACAAGGAAAAGCAACGGTTCTATTCCCTTGTGGCGTTGAATCTTTTTATAAGTATAGCTGATATTACTTTTCTCGCATTGCTGTTATTTATAATTGCTTTTTATACACAAAATAACGTTGGACAGTATCTGTCATTTCTACCAGGATGGCTATCTGACAAGAACTCATTTTCTCTTGTGATCGTATTTTTTCTGCTCTTTACTATAAAAAGTGTAATTGGTTATTTGCTGTATCATGCACAGTATCGTTTTGTATATAGTGTAGCCTCAAGGATATCAGCAAATAACCTGTTGAATTATTTAGAAGGAAAGTATAGTGATTATGTGACAGTGTCGCCGGCTGCCTATAACAGGCACATAGCCGACTACCCTATACAGTTTGGACAGTATATATTATTTGGCCTGCAACAAATAATCACAGAGACGACCCTGGTTTGCTTTTCTATAATAGGCATATTACTATTCAATGCAACGCTATTCCTGTTGTTGCTGTTTGCTTTGTTGCCACCGGTATTAATAGTGGTCTATTTTTCAAGACGCAGGCTGAAGGCCGCAAGGGAACACGCAAAGAAAACATCTGAGGTATCGCTGCAATACCTGCACGAAGCGCTGGCAGGGTTTGTGGAAAGTAATATTTATGACAAGAATCACTTTTTTACCGACAGGTATGCTATGAAGCAGCGAAAGATGAATAGCTATCTGTCTGATATACAAATAACACAGGGCCTGCCGACAAGGCTAATAGAAGTATTTGCCATTTTGGGCCTTTCTATATTGATCATAGCAAACAAAACGGCATCTACACCCATAGCCGGTGAAATAATAAATATTGGCGCTTTTATGATAGCGGCCTATAAACTGATACCGGGCATTGTGAAAATATCAAATGTGGCTGCTCATATAAAGACCTATGAATACACGATAAATGACCTGGTGAAGGAAGTGAAACCTGAAGTTAAAGCAGCCGAAGGGCAGAAGCTATTTTCTGTTGCATTCAATGCTGTTTCTTTTTCACACTCTGCCCGTGTATCTATAGCAGATCTTAATTTTAAAATAAACAAAGGTGATATCATAGGTATATCAGGGCATTCAGGCAAAGGCAAAACAACGATCATTAATCTTTTGCTTGGATTTTTGCGGGCAGATAAGGGTGATATTCTAATAAATGAAAAGATAGTATTGTCTAATGAGCTACCCCAATACTGGAACGATATAGCCTATGTGAAGCAACAATCATTTCTTATACATGATACTTTGTTAAAGAACATAACGCTGGAAGATAATTATGATAACGCAAGATTACAGGAAGCAGTACATGCGAGTGGCCTTGACCAATTGATGAACAGCTCTACAGATGATCTGAACAAGATAATATCTGATAATGGCAAGAATATAAGCGGCGGACAAAGACAAAGGATCGCGATAGCACGTGCATTGTATAAGAATGCTAACCTTATTATTTTAGATGAGCCATTTAATGAACTGGACAATGCATCAGAACAGTTGTTGCTAACGCATTTTAAACAGCTTGCATTACAGGGGAAAATGATCATTCTTATTAGCCACGATAAGAATAGCCTGTCCTATTGCAGTAAAATCATTTCACTGGATGCGCAATAAGACATTAATAATAATAAGCCCGGGGGCGCCAATGGATGAAGCAGATACTACTTGCCTCCCTTTTTTGCAATTGTTCATAAAGGCACTCAACAGGAACAACCCTGAACTGAATATTATCGTTATTGCATACCAATACCCACATGTACGCTCTGAATACAAATGGTTTGGGAATCATATTATCAGTCTTAATGCGCAAAAAGGAATATTGAGAAAACCTTTTGAGCTTGTAAGGCTTTGGCGGATATTGAAAAGACTATATAGAGCGCATGATATAACCGGCATTTTTAGTTTGTGGTTAGGTGAATATGTAGGTGCAGCTAAATGGTTTTCGAAGATCTATAATAAAAAACAATTGTGCTGGCTGATAGGCCAGGATGTGAGAAAAGGGAACCCATTTGTCAACCTGATCCGGCCAAAGCCGGGAGAACTTGTGGCAATGTCAGACTTTATTGCAGCTGAATTGAATAGAAATTATGACATCATGCCAGCCCATATTGTCCCCAATGGTATAGAACCGTCTCTGTTTAGCACAGATAGGCCTGTTAAGGATATTGATATATCAGGCGCAGGGTCTTTGATACCATTAAAACAATACAATATTTTCATTGACGTGGTAAACGATCTGAAAAAAGACATTCCTAATATAAAAGCCTTCTTAGCTGGTAAAGGGCCTGAAGAAGAAAAATTACGCATTCAAATAGCAAGCTTAGGGTTAGAAAACAATATTGAATTAAGCGGTGAAAAGCAACATACCGCAGTGTTGGAAATAATGCAACGTACCAAGGTTTTCCTGCATCCCTCTTCTTATGAAGGCTTTAGTACAGTATGCCTTGAGGCCTTGTATGCAGGTGCGCATGTTATTAGTTTTATAAACCCCATGAAAGAACGTATAAGGAACTGGCATGTTGTAAACAGTAAAGACGAGATGACTAAAACGGTTATAGAGATACTTAATAATGAGCAAACGGTTTATAAGCCTATTATATTTCGAACTATGGAAGAAACAGCAAAATCTATAATTGAATTATTCGGTCAATAGTTTCTTTATTACATCATATAGCCCATCGGCAATTGCCTGAAACGAAAGATGTTTTGAAAAATAGGCGACAATTTTATCAGACATTTCAGTCTTGTTTATTTTGTCAATTTCCTTCAGCAAATCAAATAAAGCATCAGCATCCCCTGTTTTGTATAAAACCCCATATTTACCATTTTCTATTATTTTAGTGAATGACGGGATACGTGTTACTACCGGTATGCAACCGCATGCCATAGCCTCTATCAATGCGTAGCCTGAGCCTTCTTTATAGCTACCTGATATGAAAAAATCGCAAGCGCTATACCAATACACTAATTCTTTATGTTCAATTTTTCCTTGTAAATAAACGGATCCATGTAATAGTTGACTATTAGCAATCATTATTTTTACCTCTGGCAATAATCCATCGTATTGGTATATCATGTATAATTTTGCACCGGGGTTTATATTAAGGTGTTTTTCAAACCCTTTAAGCACGGCAAGCGGATCTTTATTAGCATCTAATCTGCCTACCCATAAAAAATTGTTATTGCCGCTAATTCGCAATTTTAATTTGCTTTGTTCTTTGTCTTGCCTTACAAAATAAGTTGAAGCCTCAAGTACTTCATAGCAACGACTATTTGTTCTTACATTTCCATTATCCTGCCAGATCTTTGCATTTGCTGCGGCAGTAAAAATATAAGCATCAATAGCTCTGTCTGCCACCTGCTGAAAGCTCTTTCTTATGCCATTATAAGGCAACTCACCATGGTGTTGCACAATTATTCTGGTCTTTTTGCCAAGTATAAGCCTTATAGCAATTACCTGTACCGGGAAAATTAATCCCTGTACTATTACTACATCCGGTTTTTCTTTCTTTATATACTGTAATGTAGCGCGATAGAGATAAAAGAATTTTCTCTTACCCCTAAAAAATGCATAGTTTATGCCATTTTTTGCTTCTACACCGGTATGATCAATGTGTTCGATAATCGTTATATCCATCTTGTCTTTAAGAAAGTGCACGTAGTTCAGCCCCTCTTTATGAGCCTCTAACACATCTTCAAGACAATGAAAAGTAGGATGGTAGCCGAATGAAATATCGAATAATTTGATGGTGCAGTCGTTTTATTAAGTATTTCAAAACTAATATTAAATATTTAGAAAAAACGCTTACAGCAGTAACGATGGTTTCGATATATTGCAGTACAAAATCGGATCGATGCCTTTTTTCAATTCATTCATTAAAAAGCTGTTTTTCAATACAGATGTTGTTAAGACGTTTTTTATCCTGCGCTTATCTAAAAACCAAGTAAAGGAAAAAGCATTTATTAAGTCAGCAGCAGGTGATATTGACATAAGCAGCAGGCATAGCATGATCTGCCTTGATCCTTTTTGTGTTGCTATATGGCTTAGTGCAGAAGAATTAAGCAAAATAGACCCGGCCAATGTTAATATGCAAATAAGGGATGGGGCTGCACTGAGGGCTTCGTTAGTATTATCATTAACAGAAAAAACTGAAGAAAAGAATTGCCATCTGCTCCTGCTCAAGGTTGAAAAAGCAAAATGCCATCAATATAATCCTGTCAGCCATTTTGTACTTTTTTATTATTTGTTGCGCAATAAAACCAGCAAGTATAAAGAACGGGAAACGATAAGCGCTTTATACTCCTATCCACGGAATGTTATTGTGGTATCTTATAAAGATGACACTTATTTCAATATTTTCCCGATGGATATACAAGGATATATACCAGGGAGCGACCTATACCTGCTTGGCCTTAGAACTACTAACATTACGCTGGAAAAGATACTTAACACCAAAAAACTGGTTGTTTGCGATACTGATACTATAGATGTCAAAACAATTTACTCACTTGGCAAACATCTTAGCGCTGCCCCGCCTAAGGTAGAAGAGCTTCCTTTCAAAACTATAAATAGTGAACTATTCGGTTTCCCTGTTCCGGATCTTATTGGCTCCTACCATGAAATAGAGATAATAAGACATCAAAAAATGGGCTATCACATGCTGCTGGTGGGCAGAATTGTGAATACTACAAAACTAAAGACGGACACAGCTTCATTATACCATATCGGTTACCTGGAATATAAAAAATCAAGCTACCGGGAAGCATTTCAAGACGTGTATTAATCAGGTTGTTTAGCAATTTTGCCATTTCATCGGCTTATTTGTCATCTGAATCAATAAATGCCTAACTTTAGTAGGCATATTTTATACGCATGAGCAAAGTTGTATTATTTAACCCACGCAGTTTAAAATTTAAGCCTCGCATACCTAATTCCATATTATCTATAGCTTCATCTATTGAAGGTATTTATGATTATGCAATAGTAGATGGGAATATGGAAAAAGATCCATCCGATAAAATTTTCGATTATTTTAAAACAGGGGAATACAAATATTTTGGCCTTACAGCTATGCCTGGCCCGCAATTGAAACAGGCAATTCCGATATCAAAAAAAGTTCGTGAACTTTTTCCCGATGTTAAGATAATATGGGGTGGTTATTTCCCTGCCGGACAGCCAAAGGTGGTATTAGAATCGGGTTATGTAGATTTTGTGGTAAATGGGCCGGGAGAAAAAAGTTTTCCGGCCATTATAGATGCAATTGAAAATAATAAGCCTTACGAACTGATAGGTAATATTATTTACAGATCGGGAGATAAAATCATTAAATCACGCAAGGATGAATTATATGACCAGGATAAATTACCCGCCTTGCCTTACGAAAAACTGCAAAGCTTTTATCCTATACAACGGTACCTGGGCAAATCTTGCCTGGGCACGAAAACGATCGCTTATCATTCTAGTATTGGCTGCCCATTTACCTGCTCATTTTGTGCGGTAGTACCGATATATAATGCGCGATGGAGCGGCAAATCTGCACAGGCTGTATATAAAGACATTAAGTACCTGAAAGACACTTACGGCGGTAATGCTATAGAGTTTCATGATAATAATTTCTTTGTTTCTGAAAAGCGCACAATAGAATTTGCAAATCTTATTATGCCTGAGAATATGATCTGGTGGGCATGGGGGCGCATTGATACTGTAAATAAATATTCAGACGAAACGCTGGCCCTGATGAAAAGATCGGGTTGTAAGATGATATTTTTTGGTGCTGAAAGCGGTAATGATAAGGTGCTGGCACAAATGGATAAAGGCGGCACGCAGACGGGTAAACAATTAAAAGAGTTTGCCGCAAGGATGGCCAAATTTGATATTATTCCTGAATATTCTTTTGTGCTGGGAACACCTGCAGATACTCCTGAAGAAGTAATGGCTCAAATAGATTTTGATATTGATTTCATTAAACAGATAAAGGAAACAAATCCTAAAACTGAGATCATTATATATACTTATAGCCCGGTGCCTACCGAAGGTTCAGATATGTTTAACCAGGTACTTGATGCAGGATTTCGTTTCCCGCAAACACTGGAAGACTGGATAAGCCCTGCATGGGAAAAATTTGACCTGCGCAAAAATAGTATGACCCCCTGGCTAACAAATGAAATGCGGGAAAAAATAAGAAATTTTGAAGTGGTTTTGAATAGCTACTATCCAACAGTATCAGATATACGCCTGAACAACCTGAAACGAATGGTAATGCGTACGATATCTGGCATACGCTACAAAACCAACTTTTTCTGGAAACCATATGAACTTAAGGCTTTACAGATAATGTGGAAATATCGCCAACCGGAAATTGAAGGCTTTTAATCATGGATATCAAAGGTCTTGCAGTAGTAAATGGAGTATATATAGTTGGGGACAACCAACAAACCTCTTTTGAAAATATATACATAGCCACACGCAGCAAGGAAAATCGTGTATATCCTGACGAGATAGTTGCAAAGCTTCCACATATTGCACCGGAACATCCTCATTATAAAGAATGGCATCTAAGAAAAGGATCGGTAGAGAAACTACTTGCTTATCTGAAGAATAAAAAACGTGTATTACATATTCTTGAAGTAGGCTGTGGTAATGGATGGGTAGCGGCTCAGCTGGCTCAACTGCCTGACAGTACTGTTACAGCCATTGATGTAAACATGACCGAACTACAACAGGCAGCGAGGGTATTTAAGGATATAAATAATTTGAAGTTTATCTATGCCGATATAAGAACTGACTTAAGGGCATGTGAGTATGATATTATTATATTTGCTGCATCTGTGCAGTATTTTTCGTCATTAACAGAGGTTTTGGATAAAGCGTTGCAACATACTGCCAAAGACGGAGAAGTGCATATAATAGATTCTGTTTTTTACGAATTCGCTCATATACCAGATGCCAAGAAACGCAGTGTTGAACATTACAGTTCATTAGGTATACCGGAGATGTACCATTTCTATTTTCATCATAATATTGAACAGTTAAATAGATTTACCCATAAGG
>Ga0207152_1200_pt1 | contig 11344 bp, 11 predicted proteins | sample Alteio_BWMinHeat_30_FD_153590 | JGI IMG/M metagenome (GOLD analysis project Ga0207152, IMG submission 153590) | Enriched cells from forest soil in Barre Woods Harvard Forest LTER site, Petersham, Massachusetts, United States -... | ecosystem: Environmental > Terrestrial > Soil > Temperate forest >... | reverse complement strand
GGGTTCACGATGGCGGCGGTGCTGGCGATTGCGCTGGGGATTGGCGTGAACACAGGGATTTTCTCCGTGCTGAATGGAGTGGCGCTACGGCTGCTGCCAATTCCAAGGGCGGAACAGATTGTGAGTGTCGACCAGATCTTTCACGGGAAGCTTTCGCGCAATGTGCATGGCGAACCCGGGCTGTTCTCCTACCCCGAGTACAAAAACTACCGGGATCACAATCACGTGTTCACGGGACTGCTGGCGTATGAGCCCTTCCTGGAAGCGACATTGGGAGGGGAAAGCCCCACACAACTGATGGGAGCGGCTGCGTCCTGCAACTATTTCGACGTTCTGGGGGAGAAGCCGGAGTTGGGGCGTGTATTTGTGGATGCGGATTGCAACGCGCCTGGGGCGAGCGCGGTGGTGGTGCTGAGCGACGATCTGTGGCGGAGCCGATTCGGCGCTGATCCATCGATTGTGGGAAAAAGCATTTCCTTGAATCGCGCAAAATTTGTGGTGATTGGAATCGCCGCGCCCGGATTTGGTGGCCTGGATCCGTGGCCCAGTGCATTTTGGGCCCCGGTAACGATGCAGAAGGAGCTGGAGCCCGCCCGAGACTTTTTGAATGAAGACAATACGGGCTGGCTGGGGATGCTGGGACGAATGCAGGGAGGCGTTTCGATCGAAGAGGTGCGATCGGATCTGAGAGTCATCGCGGCGCGGATTGATGAGCAATATCCCGGGCGGACAACCACGTTGGTGATTCATCGCGCAACATTCATGGGTCGGCCGGAAGAACGAACGGTGGTGTTTGCCATCGGAGGTGTTGTGATGGCGGCAGTGGGATTGGTGCTGTTGATTGCCTGCGCGAATGTGGCGAATTTGCTGCTGGCGCGAGCATCGGCAAGGCAGAAGGAGATTGTGATACGGCTATCGATAGGAGGAAGCCGGTGGCAGATTGTGCGGCAACTGTTGACCGAGAGCCTGCTGATTTCGTTTCTTGGCGGAATGCTGGGGTCGCTTGTGGCGTTCTGGTCGATGGAGGGCATCGCACAATTTGTGATCGCGCACTTGCCGCACGGCTCTCCGCGGCTCGTATGGAATGTGAATCCGGACCTGCGCGTTTGGGGATATTCGCTGGTGCTGACCGTTTTGACGGGAATTGTGTTTGGACTGGCGCCGGCACTGCATGCGACGCGGCAGGATTTGAGCACGGCGATCAAAGAGGATAGTGCGGGATTGACGGGGAAGGCAGGGAGCGGCGGATTTTTGCGGAGCACGCTGGTGGGCTTGCAGGTGGCGGTGTGCATGATTCTGCTGATTGCGGCGGGATTGTTAATGAGGGGACTGTATGCCGCGCAGACGGTCGATCCGGGGTTTGAGATGAAAGGAATCACACAGGCGATGTTTGATTTACCTTCGCAAGGCTACGGCGACGAGCGCGCCCGAGCTTTTCAGAGAGAATTAATGGCGCGAGTAGCCTCATTGCCAGGAGTGGACGGCGTGGAGCAGGCGCGCGTGACTCCTCTAAACGATCAGTTCATGGGGACCGGGATGACTCTTGCTGGGGAGACGGAAACGCGGCAGGTTGAATTTAACATCGTGTCGCCAGGATTTTTTAGCATGCTGGGCATGCCGATAGTGCGGGGGCGCGGGTTTTCAAAGGAAGAGACGCAGGCCGATGCGGGCGTGATGGTGGTGACGGAATCCACCGCGCGGCGCTTGTGGCCGGGAGGAGACGCGGTTGGAAAGACGGTGCGCAGTTTCGAAAACAAGGAGTATCAGGTGGTGGGCGTGGTGAGGGATGCGCAGGCTTCGCACTTGGGAGAACCAGGCGGGATATTCATTTACATACCGGCGGGACCGAAAGAGCAGGCGGAACTGCAATTGCTGGTGCACAGCATGAGTGGCGATAGCGCAACGGCAAACGGAATTCGGGATGTGGCGCGAACGCTCGATGCGAATCTGGTGGTGGACGTGACAAAGCTGGAGGAGAATTTGGAACTGTGGCGTACGCCTTCGCGGATTGTGGCGGCGCTCTCGGGTGCGCTGGGAACGCTGGCGCTGTTGCTGGCATCGATCGGGGTGTACGGAGTTGTTTCGTACGGCGTGAGCCAGCGGATTCGCGAAATTGGTATTCGAATGACGCTGGGAGCTGATGGGAAAGATGTGATGAGACTTCTTCTGCGGCAGGCCATGCGGCCGGTGTTGATTGGCGCCTTAGTGGGAGTGGCCGGGTGCGCGGCGGTTTCGCAGATACTTTCGAAAGTGCTATATGGAATCGGGTCGCATGATCCCATTGCTTTCGTTGGCGTCCCAGCGTTTCTGCTGGGGATTGCACTGATGGCGAGCTACATTCCGGCGCGGCGAGCGACGCGAGTGGACCCGGTGGTGGCACTGCGATACGAGTAGATCCCTCAAGTTCGTCAGGTGTTCGATAACTCCTCTTCGATTTTGATCGAGCAGCTTCGAATCCAGAAGAAATCTCCAGGTGTCTGCGGCTTGACGGGCACTCTTCCGTTCGATAGCGTAAAATGAGTGCGTCGCTGGTTGCGAGCGGATGGTGAGAACACCTTGAGAGTTTTGTTTGTGGCGTCGGAGGGGCTGCCGTTTTCGAAGACGGGCGGCCTGGCGGATGTGGTGGAGGCGCTGCCAAAGGCGCTGGTGGCGCTAGGCCACGAGGTGGCGGTGGTGTTGCCACGGTACCGCGGGACGAAGACGTCAGCGGTGGTACTGCCGAGCCTGACGATTCCGATGGGCGGAACGCGGCTGCGTTTTCCAGCGATTGCGGACGGGACGCTGCTGAATGGCGTGCGATATTACTTTGTGGATGATCCGGCGTATTTCGATCGCGACGGCTTGTATGGCGGGGGCAGCGGGGATTTTCCGGACAACCCGGAGCGGTATGCGGAATTTTGCCGTGCGGCAATTGAGATTGCGAAACACGTTTGGCCGGCGGACGTGTTTCATTGCCACGATTGGCAGACGGGACTGGTGCCGGTGCTGCTGCGGACTTCGTATAGCGATGATCCGCTGGTGAAAGATATTCCAGTGGTGTTTTCGATTCACAACATGGGGTATCACGGGCAATTCACGCGCGACGTGCTGGAACGCGTGGGAATTCCACAGGGAGTTTTTCATCCCGGCGGAATTGAATTCTTTGGGTTTGTGAATTTTCTGAAGGGCGGGCTGGTTTTTTCGGATTATCTGACAACGGTGAGCCGGAAATACGCGGCAGAGATTCAGACACCGGAATATGGATATGGATTGGAAGGTGTAGTGCGTGGCCGAGGCGACCGATTGGTGGGGATTTTGAATGGCGTGGATTACTCGGAGTGGGATCCGGCAAAAGACAAGCTGATTGCGGCGAAGTATTCGGTGAAGGACTTGGGCGGGAAGCAGGTTTGCAAGCAGGAACTGCTGGAATTATTCGGATTGTCGCGCGATCTCCTGGAACGTCCAGTACTGGGAATCGTTTCGCGTTTCGTGGACCAGAAGGGATTCGATTTGATCGCGGAGAAAGCGCATGAATTGATGCGCGAGGATTTAGTGCTGGTGGTGCTAGGGACCGGGGAAAAGAAATATGAGGATTTTTTCCGGGCGCTGGCGGCGGCATATCCGGGGCGCGTGGGAGTGAAGATCGCATACGACAATGCGATGGCCCACAAAGTGGAGGCGGGCGCGGACATGTTTTTGATGCCTTCGCGGTACGAGCCATCCGGGTTGAATCAGATGTACAGCTTGAAGTATGGTACGGTGCCGATTGTGAGAGCGACGGGCGGGCTGGACGATAGCATCGAGCCGTTTGATCTGGAGCACGGGACCGGGACGGGATTCAAGTTTAAGGAATATTCCGGTGAGGCGCTCTTGTATGCGGTGCGGCAGGGGCTGCATCATTATATGGATGAGCGCATCTGGAAGCGCATCCAATTGAATGGAATGGCGAAGGATTTTTCATGGAAGGGGCCGGCAGCGGAGTATGCGAAACTGTATGAAGCGGCGCGGGCCTCGCGCGGACTCGAGGCAAGCGCTCCAATAGCAGGAGGGGCCTCTCCGGGGGCGGGCCAAGCGAGCCGGGGCGCGAGGCAAACAACTCAAGGATCGGGCCAGGCCCTAGGAAACCAAAAGCCTGTTGCAACATCTAACTAAGCTGAAAGAGGAGAGATAAGCGGCGGCCTGCGGGCAAGCTGCTGACAAAAAAGAACATGGCTGACAATTCGATTCAGGCAGTGACGGATGGAAGTTTTGAAGCGGAAGTGCTGACGGCGAGCAATTCGCAGCCGGTGATGGTGGATTTCTGGGCCGAGTGGTGCCGGCCGTGCCACATGCTGGCGCCGACGGTGGCGGAGATTGCGCACGATTATGCGGGGAAGCTCAAAGTGATGAAATTGAACGTGGATGAGGCCATGAATTCGGCAGGGCGGTACAACGTGCGCGGGATTCCCACACTGCTGGTGTTCAAGAATGGGCAGGTGGTGGAGCAGATTGTGGGGGCGGTGCCGAAGGACCAGATTACGAAGGCGCTGGCGCGGCACATCGCGTAAAGCAAGCTTAAAAACTTGAGAGGCGTGCCGCGCAATGGAGCGCGGCGCGCCTTTTTGTTTGTATCGAACCCGCGATGCGCGGGATAAGTCCGGGGCCCCTTCTAGGTTTGCTGACTTGGTGCGCTGGCCTTAGAATGCGGGCATGCGACGGTTAAACAATCCGAAGATATTCGGCCTCAGTGGACTAAGTATTGCGATTCTTGCCCTGCTGCCTTCGATGCCTTCGGCTCAGACCAAACCTGTACCAAACATCAGCGAGATTCATTCCAGCGGACAGAAGCGATATACAGAGAGCCAGGTGATTGCGGCGAGCGGCTTACAAGCAGGACAGGCGTTTGATGTGGATGCGATCCAGGTAGCGGCTCAGAAACTGGGGCAGAGCGGCGCGTTTGAAGAGGTGCAATTCAAATATCGCCCCGACGGTGGACAGATGCGGGTGGACTTTGCAGTGAAAGAAGCCCCCAAGTTTCATCGCTGCACTTTCGACAATTTCATCTGGACTAGTGCAAAAGAAATTGAAACTTTTGTTCGGGGCGAGGTGCCGCTGTTCGATGGCTTCGCGCCGGAAGGCGGGGAACTGCCCGACGATGTCAGCAGGGCGCTGGAGCACTTTCTGAAGCAGCGCGGAATCACCGGGAGCGTGGAGCGCACGCGGTACGCCAAGAGTGTGGGCGACCGGAACTGGGATCATTTGTATGCGGTGAATGGGCCGGCGATGAAGGTGCAAAGTGTTGCGTTCGAAGGAGTGAAAGGGATTGACGAGAAACTATTGGAGAAGGAAGCGGAACCATTGATAGGACGCAGCTATTCATTCGTGGAATTCCGCAAGTATGCGGACGCTTCGTTTGTGCCGATTTACAGGGAACGAGGATTTTTGAGGATAAACATTGGGAACCCCGCCCCTAATTCTGTGCGACCGACAACCCCGAATGAATATGCGGTGCAGGTGAGTTTTCCGATGGAAGAAGGAATGGCGTACGACTGGGGCGCTGCCGCATGGACTGGGAACCAGGCGGAGAGTACAGCAGAACTGGATGCGCTACTAGGCATGAAGCAAGGGCAACTCGCGAATGGCAAAAAGCTCGATGCCGGATGGGAAGCCATTCAAACGGCTTATGGCAGGAAGGGTTATTTGGAAGCGAAGCTCGACCCGAAGGTCGTGTACGACGATGCGGGTCACAGGGTGCAGTACCAGGTGCCGATAGTGGAAGGTCCGCAATACAGAATGGGAGAGTTTTCGATCGGCGGGAGCCCGGAGGCAACGTCGCTCAAAGGCAAATGGAAGCTGAAGGCGGGGGACGTGTACGACGCTTCTTACCTTCAAGAATTCATAAAAACGCAACTGAGGCCGGCGCTCGCGGTAGCTGGCGGACGGACTCCGAAGATTCAAACCAGCATTCAGCCGGACAGAACTGTGCACACGGTGGCGGTGTCCATCCAGATGCAATGATGAAATCAGATCAAAAGCGTGTTATTCGCTGTGACTGGGCGAAAAAAGAGTTGAACATTCCTTATCACGATGAGGAATGGGGCGTGCCGGTGCATGAGGAGCGGACGTGGTTTGAGTTTTTGATTTTGGAGGGGGCGCAAGCGGGGTTGAGCTGGGACACGGTTTTGCAGAAGCGCGCGCGGTACCGGAAAGTGTTTGATGGATTTGATCCTGCGAAAGTGGCGCGCTATGACAAGAAGAAAGTGCGGGAGCTGCTGGGGGATGCGGGGATTATCAGGAACGGGTTAAAGATTGCAGCGACGATTGGGAATGCGCGGGCTTTTTTGAACGTGCAGGAAGAGTTTGGGACGTTTGATGCGTACATCTGGAGATTCGTAAGCGGGCGGCCGAAGCAAAACAGGTGGAAGACGCACAAACAAATGCCGGCGAAGACGGCGGAGTCGGACGCACTGAGCAAAGATTTGAAAGACCGGGGATTCCGGTTCGTGGGATCGACGATTTGTTATGCCCTGATGCAGGCGACGGGGATGGTCAACGATCACCTGGTGAGTTGTTTTCGGTACGCAGATTTGACTCGCTAGCATCAGCTAGGAGGCTTGCTTGCGTTGGGGACGGAGCGAGCTTACGATTAGAACCTGCCGTTTCTTGGTGCTTTCCAAAGCAGTTTAGTCGAACAAACGATTGCAATGCGGAAGTGTGACTAAAGTGAGGGCCGGAATGAAATCGGTAGTTGTGGTGGGTGCACAGTGGGGCGATGAGGGAAAAGGCAAGGTAGTGGACTACCTTGCGGGGTCGTTTGATTACATTGCGCGGGTGGCGGGTGGCCACAATGCGGGGCATACGGTCATCATTGGGAAAGATCGGTATGTGCTGCAGCTGATTCCTTGCGGGATTTTGCGGCCCCAGAGACATGTGGTTATTGGCACGGGAGTGGTGGTGGATCCGGCGGCGCTGGTGGCGGAGATCGAAACGCTGGCGAAGGCGGGGATCGAAGTGAAGGGGCGGCTGCACATCAGCAATCGCGCGCATCTGATTTTTCCGTATCACCGGGAACTGGATAAAGCGGCGGAGGGCGCGCGGGGCGCGGACAAGATTGGAACGACATCGCGCGGGATCGGGCCGGCGTACGAGGATAAGATGGCGCGGCGCGGGTTGCGCATGTGCGATTTGCTGGAGCCAGAGTTGTTTCGAAAGAAAGCGGCGCATGTGGTGGCGGAGAAAAACCGGCTGGCGAAGGGCGCTTACGGCGCAGACATTGATTTTTCGCATGAAGCGGAAGAGACGCTGAAGCTGGGCGAGAAAATCCGCGAGTACATTTGCGATACGGCGGAATTGGTGAACGGCGCGCTGGACGAAGGGAAATCCGTGCTGTTCGAAGGCGCGCAGGGAACGATGCTGGATATCGATCACGGAACGTATCCGTTCGTGACGTCGTCGAGCGCGACGTCGGGCGGGGCCTCGACGGGCGTGGGAGTGCCGCCGACGAAGATTAAACATGTGCTGGGGATTTCCAAGGCGTACACAACGCGTGTGGGGAGCGGCCCATTTCCTACAGAGATGCCGGACCTGGATGCGCAGGAAGTGCGGAAGCGGGGAAAAGAGTTTGGCGCGGTGACGGGACGGCCCAGGCGCTGCGGATGGCTGGATTTGCAGGTGTTGCGCTACGCGAAGATGATCAATGGGATTGATTCGCTGGTGATTACGAAGCTCGATGTGTTTGATACGCAGCGGGAAATCCAGGTTTGCGTGGGGTACAAATACAAGGGCACGCCGCTGAAAGAGATGCCGGCGTTGGCGGAAGAGTACGAGCGCGTGACGCCGGAGTATAAGACTCTGCCGGGGTGGAATGAAACGACGTACGGAGCGAAAGAGGGAGCGAAACTGCCGAAAGCGGCGGCGGAGTATTTAAGATTTATTTCAGATTTCTTGCAAGTGGAAATTGGAATGATATCCACGGGGCCGGAGCGGGATGCGACGATTGTCCCGGCGGGGACGCTGCTGGCGCGGTGGTTGTAGAAAAGAAAAAGGAATTAACGCAGAGAGCGCAGAGAAAAGAAACGAAAAAGTAGGGCGGGTCGGGCTGAAGCCCGGCACCTACACAAATTTTCCTATGCTCAGCTACGAGCAAGCTCGCCAAATCGTCATTGAAGAAATCGGTAGAAGGAGAAGACCACGCGCGACTGCTAGCGTGAGCGTGTGGGAGGCGCTCGGACTGGTGTTGGCTCGGGAGGTCAAGACGGATCGGGAGTATCCGCCTTTTGACCGGTCGACGCGGGATGGCTATGCGGTGCGGGCGAAAGAAGTGACACCGGGGGCGAGCCTGAAGTGCGCTGGCGAGATTAAGGCGGGCGATACGGTGAGCGAGGCGCTGGCGGCTGGGACGTGCGTGCAGATCATGACGGGCGCAGCGGCTCCTCGGGGCGCGGACGCGGTGGTAATGATTGAGCACACAAAGCGTGAGGGCGACTTGGTGCGATTCGAACGCGCGGCGCAGAGCGGGCAGAATATTGTGCTGAGAGGAAGCGAGGCTGCGACAGGGCAAAGTATTTTGCAGCCGGGGATGCGGCTGGGATATGCGGAATTGGCACTCGCGGCGCAGGTTGGGGCGGTAGAGTTGCAATGCGCGAAGAGGCCGCGTGTGGCGATCTTGTCGACCGGGGATGAAGTTGTGATGGTGGATGAAGCGCCCGGGCCATTTCAGATTCGAAACAGCAACAGCGTGTCACTTGCGGCGCAGGTTCGAATTGCGGGCGGGGAGCCGGTGGTCTTGGGAAATGCGGCAGATCGTGTCGAGGACTTGGGGGAGAAAATCGAACGCGGACTGAAAGAAGATGTGTTGGTGCTTTCGGGCGGCGTGTCGATGGGGAAGTACGATCTGGTGGAGAAAGTCCTGAAGGCGATGGCTGCGGAGTTTTTCTTCGATGCGGTTTCGATTCGGCCAGGGAAGCCGGCGGTGTTTGGGTATTGTCAGGGGAAGCCGGTGTTTGGATTGCCGGGGAATCCGGTTTCGACGATGGTGACCTTTGAATTGTTTGTGGCGCCTGCGATCGATTTGTTGAGTGGAGCAGGGGCGCGGGCGTTGCCTTTGTTGGAAGCGCGGCTGGGCGAAGCGCTAAACGAGAAGCCTGGGATGACACACTTCTTGCCGGCGCAGGTGGAGTGGCGCGGAGCGACCGCGGAGGTGAAAGCTCTAAAATGGCAGGGATCGGGAGATATTGCGGCGCTCGGAAAGGCGAATTGCTTTTTGGTGGTTCCGGCGGACCGAGAGAAGATAGCGGCGGGTGAGAGCGTATCGGTTTGGTTGAGGAAGGATGTAGTCTAACCGGGCGGAAATGGCGAAGTTATCACATTACGGGAAAAAGGGTGAAGTAAGGATGGTGGACGTGTCGGCGAAGGCGGTAACGACACGGACGGCGCGGGCGCAGGGATTTGTAAAGATGAAACCGCGTGTGGTGCGGGCGGTGCGTCGACTGAAGAACCCGAAGGGCGACCCGCTGGAAGTGGCGCGGATTGCTGGAATCGCGGCGGCGAAGAGGACGGCAGAGTGGATACCTCTTTGTCATCCGCTGCCGCTCACGCACATTGATGTGACCGCGCGGCTGTGCAAGAATGGCGTGGAAGTGCGTTCCGCTGTAACGACGGCCGCGCAGACAGGCGTGGAAATGGAAGCATTGGTCGCCGTTGCCGCCGCAGCCCTCACGGTCTACGACATGTGCAAAGCCCTCGATAAAGGGATGGAAATCACGGGGATCGTTCTCGCCGAAAAGACCGGCGGCAAGAGCGGGGATTACCATCGAAAAGCCGTTTCGCTGAAGGGCCGGAAATGAGCGCGGCAGGCGGAAAATCCGTAAAGTTGCTGCTGGCGGAGGACAATCCCCTGGTACGCGAGCTGATCGTGAAAGGGCTGGAGCCGTATTGCGAAGTGGAGAGTTCCACGGACGGCGCCGACGCGCTGCTCAAGGTGATTGATGATCCGCCCGACGTGATCCTCTGCGACTACAAAATGCCGGGGCTGGATGGGCGCCAGCTTTTTGAAAAGTTGCGGGGACGCGAGGCCACCAAGCACATTCCATTTCTGTTCATGGCCAGCCGCCCGGACATCGAAGAGAGATTGCGGCCGCTGGTGGATGGCGTCGAGGATTTTATTCCCAAGCCGTTTTTAATCAAGGACCTGGTGCGCATCACGAAAAAAGTGGTCGACCGTTTGCATCTCGAGAAACTGCAGAAAAAAGCGTCGCGGCCGGGAGTGATTCAGGGCCGGTTGGAAGAGATGAGCATGATCGACTTGATGCAGTCGCTGGAGATGGGGCAGAAGTCCTGCCGGCTGATCGTCCGGCAAGGCGGCACGCAGGGCGAGCTGTACTTTGCAAGCGGGCAGTGCCGGGACGCGAAGGTCGGCAAAGTGGAAGGCGACGACGCGGTCTATAAAGTGGTTTTGTGGACCGCGGGTGAGTTTGAGATCGACTTCAACGCGGCCAACGGTTCGACTCGAACGACGACGACCCGGAATACGACGGGCTTGCTAATGGAAGCGATGCGGCTGATGGACGAGTCCAATCGCGATGCGGTAGAGACGAAGTGAACCTCCTCCTGAAGCCCTCCCAATGCGCGTAGCAGTCCTGACCATTAGTGACAGCGCGGCAAAAGGTGAGCGCGAGGATTTGTCAGGGCCCGCGGTGGTTGCATTCTGCCGGGGACTGGGATGGGAAGTGACGACGTCCTTGTGCGTTTCTGACGATCCCGCGGATGTGCGGGAGCACTTGAGAACGCTGGCGGACACGGGGATCGGGCCGCGGGACAATACGCCCGAAGCGACGCAAGCCGTGGCGGACCGTATTGTGCCGGGAATCTCCGAAGAGATGCGCCGAAAAGCGCTGGAACACACGCCGACAGCAGTGCTTTCGCGGGGAACGACGGCAGTGCGCAGCAAGACGCTGATTTTGAATCTGCCGGGAAGTCCCAAAGGCGCGGTCGAATCACTGGAAGCCGTGGCGGCTTTGCTGCCGCATGCCGTGAAAGTGCTCCACGGCGCGCGCCACGATTGATCCGTTCTAGCGCGGAATCACAGGAAAAACAATTCGGGACGGGTGCTTTTTGCTGTGGAAGATGTTCACGACACAGGGGAACGTGCGTGAGCTCGCGACTTCGGAATTTCCCGTTTGAAGATTGCGGGAGAAGTGCGGGAAGAAGGCGCCGGAGATCTGTACGCGGATGCGATGGCCAGCGAGAAAGGTGTTGCTTGTCAGCATGCGACTCAAATCCAGGCGGCTGACGCTTTCGGCGTCGAGATAGTCGGGTTGCAGCGTTTCTCTGCGGTAGCTCGCGCGAAGAATATCGAGACCGGGGCTCATGAGATTGAAAGCAGTAC
>Ga0207152_1214_pt1 | contig 11377 bp, 9 predicted proteins | sample Alteio_BWMinHeat_30_FD_153590 | JGI IMG/M metagenome (GOLD analysis project Ga0207152, IMG submission 153590) | Enriched cells from forest soil in Barre Woods Harvard Forest LTER site, Petersham, Massachusetts, United States -... | ecosystem: Environmental > Terrestrial > Soil > Temperate forest >... | reverse complement strand
CGTGTCGTGGGGCAACCAGATACGGAGTTACGTTTTCCAGCCGTACCGGATGGTGAAGGACCTGCGGACGGGGGTGGAGACGAGCAACGTGCAGGCGGTGATGGACGGGGACCTGGATCCGTTCGTGAACGGGTGGCTGCGGGCGGGTTGCCCGGCGAAGCGGATGGCCGGGGTGAAGGACGAGGAGGAGGGTTAGGGGATCCGGGAGTTCAAAGTCCAAGATGCCGGTCATTGGGGCTTTGTTTTTGATTTGCGATTTTGAGTGGGAGCGAGGAGGAATCCAGCACCTGGGAACGCGGGCCTTGGTGTTCGGGGTGCAAGGCGTTATGTTCTTTTCCCAATGAGAATTTCGTTACGCGCGATGGCGCTGCTGTTGGCGGTGTGTGTTGTCCAGAGGGTTTGCGCCCGGGACGCGTTTGTGATGTTATCGGGCGGGGACTCGCCGATGAACAACAATTACTCGCAATATTTGCAGGCGAAGGCGGTGACGGCGTATTTCCTGGGGAGGTATCCGGGCAATTCGGTGTGGGTGTTTTTCGGGGCGGGAAACGTGGCGGGGCAAACGCCGGTGCTGGCCGATGTGCTGCGGGAAAGGCAGCGGGACGATTTGCTGGTGGATTCGTGGCTCGCCGGCGCGCTGCCGCAAAACCGACCGGCGACGCGGGAGGTGGTGTTGAGCGCGTTGCGCGACGAGGTCCTGCCGACGGTGGCCGATGGCGGGACGCTGTATCTTTTTGTGGGCGACCACGGTTCGCGCACGGAAGGCAAGGGGGCCGAGAGTATTATTGATTTATGGGGCATCTATCGGGACACGAACAGCGACCACGGCTGGAGTTACAGCGAGGACGAATCGCTGGGGGTGTCGGAGTTGCGGCAATTGCTGGCGAAAGGGATTGGCAGGGGACGCGTGGTGTTTTGCATGACCCAATGCCACGCGGGCGGATTTCACTATCTGTCGATACCGCATGAAATGGCGCCGAACCTGAAGTGGTTCTCGATTGTGCCGCGTTGGGCAAAGCGCAGGCCTGGGCAGGTGATTTTTCCGCAGGCGGCGGGGTTCACCGCGACGGATGAGTTTTCGATGGCGGCGGGCTGCGATCCCGCGCCTGATCCCGCGGAGTGGGAGGGCTACGAACGGTTCATGCCGGAGAACCTGCTGGGCGTGAACCTGTACACGCTGCAACGGATGCGCGGCGGCCTGCGGTCGTTCGCCGAGGCGCACGAGGCCGCGACGCTGGAGGACAGGAGAGAATGGTTTCAATCTCCTCATCCAGGAAGTCCGAGATGCGCTCCAACATGCTGTCAATTTTGCCGGTTTGTTCACCCGCCGACATCATGCGGATGATCATGTTCGGGAAAACGGGATGCTTGGACAGCGCGGTCGAGATGCCCTCGCCGCGTTCGATGTCCCCGGCCGCGACCCGGATCGCCTTTTCCATCACCACGTTTCCGACCGTGTTCGAAACAATTCCCATCACCTCAAGAATCGGCACACCGCTGCGGATCAGCGAGGCAAACGTCCGCGTAAATCGGGCCAGACAAATCTTGTGGGCGATGTGCCCGAAGATCGGCAGCTTGATGCGGCGCGAATCCCAGAATTCACGGCCCGGCGGGGTTTTGATGAAATAGAGCCAGCCATAGACCGAGCCGCCCATGCCGAGCAGAATCAGTATCAGCCACTTCTGGACGAACTTGCTGAGCAAAATCAGGAACTTTGTGGGGCCGGGCAACTCCGCGCCGAAACTGCTGAAAATATCGCCGAAGACCGGGACCACTTTGACCAGCAGGAAAATTGTGATGCCGATGGCGACGACCGTGACAACAATCGGGTACATCAGGGACGATTTGACCTTGCGGCGGAGCCGCGCGGCGTTCTCCAGATACGTGGCCAGTCGCGAAAGAATTTCGGCCAAAAGACCGCCCTTTTCACCGGCGCCGCACATGCAACAAAACAGTTTGTTGAAAACCTTGGGATGCTTGACGAGTGCCTCGGAAAAACTGTCACCCGCCTCAACGCGCGCGCAGACATCTCGGATCACGTCCCGCATCACTTTGTTGGTGGTCTGATCCGCGAGAGCTTGAAGGGATTGCACCATCGCGAGACCGGCGTCGATCATCGTTGCCAATTGCCGTGTGAAAATCACCAGGTCAGCCAGCGCGACCTTGCCGCCCGCGGTCTTTCCCTTCTTCCCCACTTTTTCCTGGATGGAAACCACCAGGAGATTCCGATTCAACAGCGCCGAGATGGCGGCCTGCTCGGTGGCGGCTTCAACAGAATTACGAATTTCCCGCCCTGTGGCGGTTTCCCGGGCAACATATACAAATGAAGGCATATTCTTAAACTGTTTTAGTCCGCATTCCAGCATCGGCCGAAACCATCGTTGTGGCTCGCCGCTCTATCGGTCGTCGATTCATAAGCAAACCCCATTCCATTGTTCTCTTTTTTTGTTTTTTCTTAAAGCACTTGCCTTTAAAGGGGTTCAGCACAGGAACGACAACCCTGGCTTTAGCTTAAGTGTCCAATATTTGGACATTTGTTGTCATTCCGAAGTCTTCTTAAGCCCTTATCCTGCATAATCTATGGAGCCGAACGGCACGGGAATGATACCGCCAGGTCTGACCCACGCCACTGCCGCCCAAAAATGAATAAAAAAACTTGTTGTCAAACCTTCGGCTTTTCTCTAATTATGTCGGCAAATGCACCTTTTTGGGTGCGGGTAAACCGGATTTACCCTGAAATGCATATCAAAATAGAACAGAACTAACTAACATCGGAGGAACCAAATGAAGTTTAATAAATGGACACTCGGTTTGGCCGCCATCGGGGCTGTCAGCCTCGCATCGGCTGCTCGGGCCGAAGAAGCAAAAATGAGTACATTGGGGACCGCCGTTTCATCCACCGTCCTTAGCGGATATGTGGATACGTCGGTCCATTGGAATCCTGGCTACAGTGCCAACGTCCCTGCCTATTCGTTTAACAACCCTGGCAAGGCCGATGGCTTCAACCTGGACTCAGTCAAGCTCAGCTTGGCAAAGGCCGAGGATGAATCGGAATGGGCGGCGGGATATCAGTTTGACATGTTTTTCGGCCCGGATGCCGACGCCCTCAATACTCGATCCAATGGCGGAGGAACTTCCTCCGATTTCGTCATCGAACAAGCCTACGTCACCTTGCGGACGCCAGTCGGCAACGGCATTGATTGGAAACTCGGCGTGTTTGACACCGTCATCGGTTACGAATCCACTGCGGATCCGAACAACCCGAACTACACCCGTTCCTATGGTTATACCATTGAGCCGACCACCCACACCGGTCTGTACGGAACCTACAAGGTTTGCGACCTGCTCACTATTGGCGCCGGTGTCGCGAATACGTTCGGGCCTACAATTGGTGGTGCCCAAACCGGGCCTGGTTTCCCTTCAGGCCGGGCATTCCCGCCCAAGGCTGAGTCCTACAAGACCTACATGGGCACGGTTGCTCTCACCGCCCCCAATAGCTGGGGATTCCTCGGAGGCTCAAGCCTCTCTGCCGGTATAATCAATGGCTATAATCCGGGAGCCGGCGCAACTCAAACCGCCTTCTACGCGGGTGCGACCCTCAATACGCCCATCACAGCCTTGAAGACCGGTATCTCCTATGATTACGAGAACATTGCAAACCAGAATCTAGGCAACGGGAATGTTCCCGAACAGTGGGCCGAAGACGTCGCTTTGTACGCGTCGTTCCAGGCCACTGAAAAGATGAGCTTCAACGCTCGCGCCGAGTATTTCTGGCAAAGCGAAGGCCAGGTCACTCCCAATCAGATATTAGCTGAGGCGGGACAGCCGTCCAAGATCCTCGCGCTGACCGGCACGTTGCAATATGACCTGTGGAAAAACGTCCTCAGCCGCTTGGAAGTGCGCTGGGACCATGAAGCGGACGGCACCGGCCCCGCTTACGGCGGGCAGTTTCGACCAAATGGCAGCAGCACCCCGACCCTGCATAATGCCTGGTTGATTGCGGCCAACATCATCTACAAGTTCTAATCCAGTTTGGAACAGCAGCCCCCTTCCGGCTTGCCGGAAGGGGGTTTTTCTTTTTCCGTTTTCTCTTTGTTCTTCCTCTCTTCTGTGCGATATTCGGTGCATGGCATCCGATGACTCAGGCGTCGGTTACGTCATTTGGGGAGCGGATCATGCTGCCTACGGCCCGGTGGAATTGCCGGCACTCGTCAGATGCATCAGGGAGGAACGCATTGCTTTCGACACTTGGATCTACCTGGAACGGAGCGATTGTTGGGAGAAGGCCGGGCACGTCCCTGAGTTGCAGATGTTCTTCCATGGCGGCTGCCCTCCTCCGGCGGAAGGCGCTTCCGATCCAGCAACCGCCGGCCAATCATCCGGCCCCCTGGACCCGGTTTCTCTGCGCCACATCAAAATCCTGGCCGGCCTCAACGATGATCAACTCCGGAGCTTTCTCAATGCCACGGAAGTCCAGACCGTCCTCGCGGGGACCCGGCTGGCCAAACAAGGCGAGCCTGGCAACGCCATGTTTCTTTTGCTGGAAGGCGAGTTGCGCGTGCGTGGAACAGTGGACGGACGGGAAACCAGTTTTGGATCATTGACCGTGGGCGAATTTTTCGGCGAGATCTCCCTCTTCGACCAGGGACCCCGCTGCTCCGAAGTCATCGCCGGCACGGACAGCACTATTCTGAGAATTACCGCCGCTGAACTGGAGAAACTCGCCTACGAAGCGCCTCAGATCGCCGCGCCCTTCCTGCTCGCCGTCGGCAAAAGCCTGGCCATGCACATCCGCGCCGACAACAAACGTTACCGCGATTCCATCAGCTTTATTCACCTCCACCGCTGATCCCGCGCAAACGCAGTCCGGCCGGCGGGAAATCTCTGCTTATTGCCCGGCTCGGCGGCGGCATGATCGCCAGCCCCAGACTGCCGCAAACCCCATCGCGCAAATGGCCAGACTGGCCGGTTCCGGTGCCGCGGTGACGGTCAACAACGGCCGGCTGCCCGCGGTGGCAAAATTCCGGGAGTTAAAAAGGTAATTAATCGTGCTGTTCGCGGCGAACATCCGCAATGAGGCGTCACTTCCGCCCATAATATCCGCAATCAACCCCGAAGTCAGGTTCAGCGTGTAAACATTCGCGCCGCTGGTTGTGCCGTTGGAACTGAAAGTGCCGAGGTTCTGGTCCACCGCGTTGTTAATCAGCGGTTGCAGACTGTTGAAGGTAATGCCGGTCGCGCCGGGCGCTCCCGGAGTCCCCGTCCCCTCGGTCCAGGAATTGTTCTGCATCAGGGAAATGCCGAACTGTCCCGCGCTCGGCGCGTTCAGAATTCCATTGTTCGCGGGAGCCGAGGTCAATTGCAGGGTCGCCGATTGCACCGTCCACTGCCCGGCGCCAAACTGGGTGTTGAAAGCGTTGCGAAGGGTTGACAGGTCAAACTCAAGCGCGCTCTGAAACTCGCCTTGCGCGGCGCCCGGCGCCGACACGCCAAGCACACCGGCCCCGCCGTAATTGGAGTTGACCAGGTTGCCACTCGCTCCGGTCGTGACGAACGCGTCGGCAAAGGGATTCTCACTGCTCGTGGCGGCGCGGCTGCTCGCGGCGATCACGGTCAGGAGGGCCACAATGGCTGGCAGGGCGTTCACTAAACGGTTTCGGCTTGTTTTCATAAAACGTCTTCGGTAGAATACAGACTGCCGCGTAAAAGTAAATGAAATTCAACCCCGGCCTGCCATTTACCGGACAATTTTGTTGATTGAGTGAGGACTTTTCTCCAAATCCTTCTGCTCTCCTGCATCCTTGCGCCGGTCTGTCCGGCCCGCGCCGATTCAACCAACCTCGCGGCGGGGGCCGACACCTCAATCTCTGAGGACTTTCCCGATAACAACTTCGGGGCCGCCACCGAGCTTCCCGCCGGTCTGAACAACATGAGCTTTCGCTCCCGGGAACTGATTCGCTTTGATATCGCCGGGCAGATTCCTTCCAACGCCGTCATCAAGTCCGTCAGTCTCACCATCAGTGTCGTCAGATTACCCGGCACCGGGGGAGTCGCTTCCACGTTTGACTTGCGCCGCGTCATGGCCGCCTGGGTGGAAGGCACCGGCTCCGGCCAGTCGGGAACCGGCGCCAACGCAGGCGAAGTCACCTGGAACGAACGGGCCGCCGGCTCTCTTCTTTGGTCTGCGCCGGGCGGGGTCGTTTCCAATGATTTTTCCGCGACAATCAGCTCTTCGGCGCCCATCAATGGTTTGGGCAGTTACACCTTCGCTTCCACTTCCAACACGGTTGCGGACGCCCAGGCGTGGTTGCTCAATCCCTCCGCCAACTTCGGTTGGGTGCTTATGACCGAGTCGGAAGGCGTCCGCGGCACTTTGCGCCGTTTCGCTTCGCGCGAGGACACGGGCAACGTGCCGGGCCTGCTCGTGCAATACGTCGTGCCGGTTGCGCCGGTCATTCAAAATATTCAGGCGGCCGCCGGCCAGTTTCAATTCAGCTTCGTCGCGCAGGCCGGTCAGCCTTACACCGCCCAATATTGTGATTCCTTGAGCCCGGGCTCGTGGAACACGTTGACCAATGTCAGCCCGCAACCCGCGACAACCAATGTCCTCCTCTCCGACCCGTTCTCCACCAACTCCCAGCGCTTTTACCGGATCATCACCCAATTCTGACCGGTTAAACTCGGGCCTAATCCACGTTTCCTTCGTTCGTTTTGCCTTTCGGCCGCCAGCTAAACACCAGGCACACCCCGAGAAAAATCAGGCCGAAAACACCCAGTGTCCGAATCACCGTCAAGAAGGTGGCGTGATAATAATAAAGCGCCACTCCGTAACCGGCCACCACCGCCACCAGCCATGGCACCGCCGCGAACCGGCTCCGCGCCATGAGGCTGTTGACCAGGACGTTCGACAGCGTTAAAGGCAGCATGCACCACGCAAACCACGGCACTAATGGCGTTGCCGCTGCCAGAAATGACTTGTCGTAAACAACCCTCAACGGAAGGCTGGGCAGCACCGTGCAACCCACTGCCGCCAGTCCGCCTAGCAATATTGTTATGCCCAGCGCCTGGGCGAGCGCGTCCGTTTTTTGCGCCCGCGCCGCGCTCTGCACCAGCTTCGGAAACATGACCGCCGTCAGCGGCTGTGTGAAAAAAACCAGCGCCCGCCCGATCATCCCCGCCGCCGCGTAATACGCTGTTTCTCTTTCGCCGAAAAATCTCCGCACGAAAATCATGTCCGCGCTCAACATGAATTGCGCGGCCCCAAGCCCCAGCGTCAATGGAATCACCCGCGCCAGCCAATCCCTCCAGGCAAACGGGACCGCCTGCTTGCGCAGATGGTCCCGGATATGCCAGCCGCCCGCCACGATCGCCGTGGTCAGCCCCGCGAACACCGCCGTCATCGCTCCGGCCGCGTACCCGCCGAGCAGGCTCACCGCTGCCACCACCGCCACAAAGCGCCCCACGCCATTCAAAATCGCTGTCCAGCCCAGCCACAAAAAATTTTGCCGCCCTTGCAGCATTCCCATCACGACGGGAAACCACAATGCCGCCAGCCCGATCAACACGGTCATCCATAGCGCCGCCGGATTTTCTATTTTCAACGAATCCAGAAACTGCCGCCTGAACAGAAAAACCACGCCGGCCATCATCAGCCAGATCACAAATGTCGCCCGCAACACGCCCCGCAGCACGCCCGCCAACTGCCGTTCCTGCGTCTCGTTTAATGCCGCCGCCGCCTGCTGTGCAAACACCGATTGCAATCCGACGGCCGGGATGCCCATTAACGTCACCACCTGAAGCAAGGTCGTGAACAGGCCGTATTCGGCCTTCGGCATGAACTTCGCCACTGCATGCACGGCGTACATGAACACTCCGCCCCCCACCGCTGTGACCATCATCCAGCCGCTTTGCCGGAAAAAGGTCGATTTATGCGACGGTTCGGTCATTCGCGTTGATTCTATGGTTTCAACCGGCATGAAATAAATACTTTATGGATAAGCTGTTGCTTGGAGAGTATTGTGGGTGGTTTCCAATCAAGGGAGCGATTTTAAGAAATTGACCAGTATTAGCCTCCCGCGTTCAAGCGAGGCCGGCGAAATCCATTCATCTGCCGTGTGCGCCTGCGCAATGTCCCCCGGCCCAAAGACCACACTCGGAATGCCCCCGTGCGCGAGCACCGACGCGTCGCAAAAATAATCCACCCCCGCCGGCTTCGTCTGTCCCGCGCTTTTCAAAAACTCCCGCACCAGCGGCAGCCGGGGGTGTGTTTCCAGCGGCAGGCACGGCGCGGCCTTGTTGTTCGCCAGCGCCGCCTTCAGGCCGTGTTCGCGCAGTAAATTTCTGATTTCACGCCCGACGTGCGAGTCCGTTTCTCCCGGCAGCGTCCGCCGGTCTATCGTGATCCAGCACTCCGCCGGAACGATATTAGGCTGAACGCCTCCTTCAATCGTGCCCACATTCACCGTGCCGTGCCCCAGCACCGGATGCCGCCGCTTCCTCAGCCGCGCAGCGTACTTCGTCTCCAGCAAGTCCACGATGCGTGCCATCTCATGCACCGCATTGCGCCCCAGGTCCGGCCGCGACCCGTGCGCCGCCTTGCCCTTCGTCTCCAGCTTCAACCACAAATCCCCCTTGTGCGCCGTCACTATTTGCAGGCGCGTCGGCTCGCCCACAATCGCCAGATCCGCCTTGAAGCCAGATGCCGCCAGCGCCCGCGACCCGCCCTGTCCGGCTTCCTCATCCACCAGCCCGGCAAAAACGATTTCCGTCGCGGACGGACGCCGCTTGCTCCGCGCCAGTTCGCAAAGCGCCGTCATCATCGCCGCCACCGAACCCTTGGTGTCGCACGCGCCGCGCCCGTAAATCCGCCCCGCCTTCGCGCGCGGCACCAGTTGCTCCGCGCAAGACGCGTCCACCGTGTCCAGATGCGGCGCCAGCACGACCCGTTGCCGCACCCGGCCCAATGGCGAAAGTCGCACCATTAAATTCGCGCGACCGGGAAAAACCTTCTGAAAATCCACGTCCAATCCCGCGCGTGCCGCCGTCGCCGCCAGGAAATCGGCCACCCGCTGCTCGCCCGCGCGCGGATGGTTCGCGGGCAGCAGCGCGTTATTCACGCTCGGCAGGGCGATCAATTCGCAAAGCAATTTTTGTGTCTGTGTCATGCCGTCAAACTGCAAGCTCGCCGCATTGCATGCGCGATTATGGCCGCCCGGCCCCTGACTTCAAAGTCCAAAGTGCCCGGCGCCTTTTCGGGCGCAAACTCCGTGCCAAAACCCGCCCTGGAAGCCATCTCATAAATAGCAGCAGATGGCGCGGCCAGAGATTTGGGCTGGCCACGAGGCGTGAGGAGGGAGCATCCCCGCAGTGGGGCTGCGACCGACGAACAACAACGTGGCCGGCACAAAGATCGGCCGCTACTCTCTTCTGTTTGTCCCTTCTGTCATTCATTTTGTCTCGTTTTTCTTCATCCACTCGCCGCTGCGGATATTTATGAGATGGCTTCTGGGCCGAATCTCGTTGCCAATGCCCAAAATCTTCAGCCAATATGTTTCGTCGTGAATTTTCGCGATAAAATCATTCCTTGGGACAAATTGCCCGCCTGGCGCGACGCCTGCCGCGCCCGGAGCCAGACCCTCGTCGTCACCAACGGCTGTTTCGACCTCCTTCATCCCGGCCACGTCGCCTACCTCGAAAACGCCCGCAACCTCGGCCACGCCCTCATCGTCGGCTTGAATGGCGACGCCGCCGTCCGCGAATTGAAAGGCCCCAATCGCCCGGTGAACGACGCGGCGGACCGCGCCGCCGTGCTCGCCGCCCTGGAAAGTGTCACCGCCGTCTGCGTCTTTGCGGAAGCCACCGCCACCCGTTTTCTCGCCCTCGCCCGGCCGGACATTTACGTGAAGGGCGGCGACTACACCCTCGACACTCTCAACCAGGACGAACGCGCCGCCGTGGAAAAAAGCGGCGGGAAAATCGTCATCCTCCCCTTCGTCCCTGGAAAATCAACCACCGCGCTGCTCCAAAAAATTTCCCGGTTGTAATCGCCGGATTCCATTTCTAATCCCGCGGCGGAAGTTTCTTCTCCACCAGCACCTTCTCCAGCGTCACGTACTTCGGCAAACCGCCTTCCGTCGGCGCCTTCACTTCGCCTTCGATCAATGGCCGCGCGTACTCGATGAATTTCTCGTTCGGCAAAAAACCGTCCGCGCTGATCCAGTCGCGCGGGACCAGATGCTCCACGTTGGCAATGTCCCCCAACGGCTGCAATCCCGTCGTCCACTTGTAAGGACTGCTCTGCGTGCGGACAATCTTCACCATGAACCCGCTCTGCCCCGCAATCGCCGCCCGCACCGCCGCTTCGCCGCAGGCCGCCGCTTCCACGGAATCCGTCGCGCTCGCGTAATGTTCCGCCGCGCGCTGCGCATAGCCCAGCTTGATCGTGCGCGTCTTGGTGTTGAGCTTCTCCTGCACCAGTTCCGCCAGATGTTCCGCCGCGCCGGACAACACCGGGTGCCCGAACGCATCCAGCCGCGATTTGTCCGCCGCGATTTCCTCGCCCGCCGCGTTCTTCACCCCTTCGCCCACCACCACCACGCAAAATTTGAACTCCGCCACCGTCTCCTTGACCTTCGCCAGGAAACCCGCCTCATCCAGCGGAATTTCCGGCAGCAAAATAATATGCGGCGCGTCACCCGGACTGCGCTTCGCCAGGACCGTCCCTGCGGCGATCCATCCCGCCGACCGCCCCATCACCTCGATCAGGCAGCACGCGCCGTCGTCCGTCGCCATGCTGCTCACGTCCGCCGCCACCTCCATCACCGTCACCCCGTTGTATTTCACCACCGACCCGTAACCCGGGCAGTGGTCCGTGTGCGGCAGGTCATTGTCAATCGTCTTCGGCACGCCGATCACCCGCATCTCGTAACCCCGCTGGATCGCCTGCTCATGCACCTTGTGCGCCGTGTCCTGCGAATCATTCCCGCCCGCATAAAAGAAATAGCGGATGTTATGCGCCGCGAAGACCTCGAACAACCGGTCCATGTCCCGCGCCGCCTGTTCCGGCTTCTTCTTGAAATCCAGCTTGTAACGGCACGTCCCCAGCGCCGCCGCCGGCGTGTACTTCAACCCCTCGATCGTCCGCGCCTTTTCCTCATTGATGTCAATCAACTCCTCATTGAGCATCCCGCGAATGCCGTTCAACCCGCCGTAAATCTCCTCAATGCACTCGTACTTGCCCGCCTCCTGGATCACCCCCGCCACACTCGCGTTGATCACCGCCGTCGGGCCACCCGATTGCGCCACCAATAAATTTCCAACTAATTCCGCCATAATTTGCCATTCTGAGTTATCAATCCAGCCGGCGCCATATCGTCAG
>Ga0207152_1213_pt1 | contig 11380 bp, 11 predicted proteins | sample Alteio_BWMinHeat_30_FD_153590 | JGI IMG/M metagenome (GOLD analysis project Ga0207152, IMG submission 153590) | Enriched cells from forest soil in Barre Woods Harvard Forest LTER site, Petersham, Massachusetts, United States -... | ecosystem: Environmental > Terrestrial > Soil > Temperate forest >... | reverse complement strand
CGCCTAAATTATTTAAGGCTAAGAGACAGGTACCGTATTTATTTTCGAAGTCGAGGGAATAGGGCCATATTTCTGTGGCGCGTTTGTACCAGGGTAATGCCTTGTCGGGCTGTTGATCAAAATAGGCCTCGCCTATGCGGTATGCAGTCCATGCGTCTTTTATATCAGCAGGCTGCAATTGTGCAGCATATTGCTGTACCTGTGTGTAATCATTGAGCAAATAGTAGGCACGTATATAATCGCGGTTTTGTTTTTGTGCTGCTTCTTCTTTTGATTCTTTATTCAAATAAGTTAAAGCAGAATCGAGCAGCGGACGAGAAGGTGCATATCGCTCATAAAATTCCATAAACCCGCGTGCTATTGTAATAGCATCTACATGGTCATTATTAAAACATTTCAACCCGAGGAAGGCTGATATTTTTTTCTGTTCTGTATCCGCTAAGGGTCTTTTGCGAATAAAATGGTCTGTAACCGCAACATGTGGAATATCTATGCTGCCATTGTGTGGCATATGGCAGGTAACACAGTCGTTATTTTTCAGGGCGCGCACTTCTGGCTTCTCGGTACATTGTTGTTGCCCCTTTGCACCGCCATGACAACTTTGACAAGCATTGAGGTATTGCTCTCTTGGCGTAAACTTTATACTCACATGTGGATTATGGCAAGTAATGCAACTCATTTTTTGCGACTGCACAAAGCATTGGCTTTTCTTCATGCGCTCTACATGCGACGCCATGATCATTTTATCCTGCGCTCCCTCATACTCCGGCATGAATACATTCATCACCTCAGATAATTTCATGCCAGGATGAAAATCGAAAAATGTTTTATCATCGTTCAGCACAGCAATGCCTTGCAGGTGGCAGCGCTGGCAAACATTGTTTTGCAATTCTGTAGATAACCTGCGGGGATTGACGATGGTATAATCAGGGCCTTTGGATGTATCCACAATATCGCCGGCAGTTTTGTGCTGCACGTGCAGGCTGCCCGGCCCATGACAACGTTCGCAGTCTATACCGATTTTTACACTGAGAAATTTATTCTCGCTATTGTTTACAAACTGCGGGTAACCATTGTGGCAACTCATACACTCTATCTCGATGAGCCTGCTAAAGCGTGTGCTGGCACCTTTCTCAAAACCGGGCGCCAAGTCCCATTGATGTTTTTGTGTATAGAATGTAACAGGCGCCTGGTAGAAATAGCCATTGATATTGTAGATGTGTGAGTTGGTATGCTGTCCTGAGCCTACGATATAATCTATGCGCTGTATGCGCTTGTGTACGGTGTCCCTGCCTTCTGTACGAAACTCCATTACATAGAGTGTATCATTATTCCAGTAAGGTTTATAATAATAATCTTTGTCTTTATCATAGACCAAAGCATGAGCAGGTGAAAAATCGGCCGCGGATTTTTTGCGAGTAGCATGGTCGAAGGATTGGCCCATGCCTGTTTGAATAAATGTCTGGTATACACTTTCGTGGCAAGTGCGGCAAGTTTGCATACCTACATAGTGCACATTGGTATCGTACACATTCTTCCAGGGAGAGCCTTCTGCTGTACTGTAATCCCGCGTAGGGTTATTGCAAAAAAATGCAGGAAGCGTAATGACTATTACAGCCAGTAATAAAAGCAAGTTTCGAATATAATAAGGCCGCATTGAGTTATTAAATAGATATTGCTCGAATTAAAAAGGATCAGCAACGTTTAATGGGTTTCTTGGAACAGGAATAAAATTATTCGCCGCATCAAAACAATTAACGGCTGTTCCTTTAATAGTAGTGTTATCGACGAGTCGCCTCATCACTTCAACTTCGTTTGAAAAAGCTTCATACCATAAACTAAAAAAACCAGTAACCTTTGCCTGTTTAGCAACCCCCACAGCAGCTATTGCCTCAATGAATGTAGGAGATTGTTTAGCTAAATCATACTGCAGTTTATAAGCTATTACTGCCGCTTCAGCATCTCGCCTACGCATACTTCTAATATCGACAATCGCATCTCTTTTATCAACATTCGCCAATTCTAAAAGAGAAATTGTCGATTGAGCTTTCGTTATCTGATTTGGTAGTATTCCTGCTCGTTCACTTACTATTGCGTGTTCATTCCCTGATAAAACCGCTATTTTAAATGGCAGATGTGTATTATGTTCTTCAGGTAAATAGTATGTTGTAGAATTTATTGGAGTATTGCCTTTTGCATTATTACAGGGACCACAAGCCAACAACATATTATTCCAGGCTATAGGGTCACCGGGTTTATATCCAGCTGGTGGACTTTTAGGTATCACATGCTCTACTTGTAGGCTATGGCTTAATGGTTGGTTACAATAAACACAATAATATCCAATTCTATCTATTAACGCCTTACGCCATTCTTTATAATCTGTTGGATTAATAGGATTGCCGTGTATATCTATCGGCTGCGGTCCTTTATTAATTGGCCTCATTTTCCTTTTGTCATTTTACTTAACTCAAGAAATGCCCTTATAGCTGGATCAGATATATCTTCTAAATCTTCTTCGAGTTCTTTGCTACTTTTATTTTGCTCAAGGTCTGATAAGAATTTTTTGCTTTTTTTATATTCATCTTCATTTTCAATAGAATATGCACTTGATACTCCCATTATTTTTGTAACAATTGTATCAATCTTTTCTTTCTTAGGTGACACATCCATTTCCTTATCCAAGTTCCATATTTCATCACTTTCCAAAGATTGAACGATAAAAGGAGAATGAGTTGTTACAACAAATTGTATTTGAGGGAATGCTTCCTTTAAATCATTAACAACATGTCTTTGCCAATTAGGATGTAGGTGTAAATCAATTTCATCAATCATAACAATTCCTGTGCTTTCTATGATGGCTTTTTCATTCAGATAACCGTTTAAAACAATGCAGCGATATGCCAATTCTGCTACCATTGCTGTAAAATAATGCACTCCATCACTATGTAAGCCTAATGGCAATAAACTAGATTCATTACCATCAATTTTAACTTTTACCCATATTTCACCATTATTAATTATTATATCAGATATATAGGGATTTGCTTTTTTTATTGCATTCAAAAAGGCTTCTTTTGTGCGGTCATATTCTTTATCGATTTGGACTAAAACATCATAAGTATTTAGCCAGTCATTAAAATGGAATTTAGACGCCTTCATTTCATCCCAATCCTGATAACCTTCACTAAATATTTTACGTCCTATTCGTTGTAATCTTACTCTACTATTTATTGTATTTCGACCTGATGCAAAAACCCTAGATGTTCCTAAATAAGCAATTACAGGTAATCCCACCGTATCGTTTCCCTCTTGCATTACTTTACGATAATGTTCGGCAGCTATTTTTTTTACAGTTCCAACGTCTGCATTATTCGATGTAGTAGAACTGCTTCCAAGCAGCCTTTGCCTTCTCCATACAACTGGCAATTTGCTTTCGGGGAAATAGCCTGTTGCCTCGACTTTTACAGGAAATTGCGGTAATAATTGTTTGCCTGACTCAATAAGTCTGATTTCATGGTTTTGTATGTGACGGCGCCCAATACCAGGTATCCCTAAGAAGAATGTACCACATGCTATACGCAATGCGTGAAGGATTGTAGATTTTCCTTTGCCATTTATACCAATAAAAACCGTGAATTTTTGATTTAAATTATAAGTCGTCTCTACACCTATATTTCTGAAGTTCTGTATTGTTAGTTTACTAATATACATTGCCAGTATGTTATTTTATATTCAATGACTTGGCTGCGTCTTTCAAAGCTACAATTTTTATATTGTTCTGTATTCCTTTGTGATATTATTCTGTAATACTTATATATTAGTCTTTATAACCTCAAAGCAAACTTTTTATCTTTTTTAATTAAATATTGCTAGTGTATAATTCGATTTCCCTTTTTGTATCAGCATGTACCTATTATTGAGTAGGTGCTCTTTCTTCAATAAAAAATCTATAGCAGTCACCTTTTCTTTATTAATGCTTACGCCACCATTCTGTATCATTTTCTTTGCTTCGCCTTTAGATGCAAAAACTCCTTGTTCAGCTAAAAAGCTAATAATATCGGCACCGTCATTTAATGCAGTTGCAGGTGCATTTACCTGCGGAACGCCATCCATTACTTCGAGCAATTGTTTTTCGTTGAGTGTGCGCAATGTTTCAATAGAAGATTGACCGAATAATATATCGGATGCTTTTTGTGCAAAAGAAAGATCCCCGGCACTATGTACCATTATAGTCAATTCCTCTGCCAATGCTTTTTGCAGCTTGCGCAGGTGCGGTGCAGCCTGGTGCTCTGCTATCATGGTTGATATTTCTTCTACTGTACGAAATGAAAATATCAGTGATAATTTCTCAGCTTCCACATCAGGTAGCTTGAGCCAGAACTGGTAGAACTGGTAGGGAGAGGTGCGCTCGGGGTCAAGCCATACATTGCCGCTTTCGCTTTTGCCAAATTTGCTGCCATCTGCTTTTGTAATCAACGGCGAAGTAAATGCAAATGCTTCGCCCCCACCTTTGCGACGTATGAGTTCTGTACCTGTAACAATATTGCCCCATTGGTCAGCACCGCCCATTTGCAATTTGATATTGTTGTTGGTATATAGATAGTAAAAATCGTAGCCTTGTATCAATTGGTAGGTAAACTCCGTAAAGGATAAGCCTGTTTCCAGCCTTTTCTGTACTGAATCTTTTGCCATCATATAGCTCACGCTTATATGCTTGCCCACATCGCGTATAAATTGCAGAAAACTAAAATTTTTGAACCAATCATAATTATTTACCATTACTGCTGCGTTAGGACTGGAAGCATTGAAATCGAGAAATTTCTCCATTTGCTTTTTTTGGGCCTGGCAATTGTGCAATATGGTATCCATATCGAGCAGGTTGCGTTCCTGTGATTTACCAGAAGGATCGCCAATCATTCCTGTTGCACCGCCCAACAATGCATAAGGTTTATGCCCGGCTTTCTGTAAACGCATAAGCAAGGTGATAGGTACAAGATTACCAACGTGCAGGCTATCTGCAGTAGGGTCAAAACCTATATATGCCGAGGTCATTTCTTTATTCAGTTGTTCCTGTGTGCCGGGCATGATATCCTGCACCAATCCTCTTGCTTGTAATTCGGCTATAAAATCCATGCTATTATATTGAAAGCAGCAAAAATAAGGTTTAGTATTTGTTTAGTTTAGCTTATATATATCTATGAACATATAGCAATTATCACTCTATAATAGGCTAATTTTATTAATACATTATATTTTCCGAATAAAAGTAGTTTTGTTTTTAAAAAATTGTTTCTATCTTTCGCTTGTATCTCTTAACAAAAAATTAAGACCTTGAAACGGATTTTATTCTCTTTAGCACTTATTTTACCATTGTGCCTCAACGCACAAACACATCATGAGGTAGGTCTTTCATTTGGTGTGGCCAATTATTATGGAGATTTACAGGATAAGTGGTTCCCTAGTTATGGCTATAAGCCTGTAGGTGGAATTGTATATAAATACTTCATGTCGCCACATGTGGGCATACGTTTTGGAGTGAATTATACCAACGTAACTGCGGCAGACAGCTTGTCTGACGTAGCTGCTAATAGAGCAAGAAACTTAAGCTTTGCGACCAACATATTGGAAGGGAATGTAGGTTTGGAACTGAACCTGCTACCTATTGATATAGACCGCATGCATGTAACACCTTATGTATTTGCGGGCATTGCAGTATTCTATTTTAACCCTTATGCACAAGATCCTAATGGCAATAAAGTATACTTAAAACCATTAAGCACAGAAGGCCAGGGACTTGCAGCATACCCTGACCGCAAACCGTATAAGCTGGTACAAACAGCCTACCCAATAGGTGGTGGTTTAAAATTCCTGGTAGGAAATGTATTTGTGATCACTCCTGAAATCGGATTCAGGTATACTAATACTGACTACCTGGACGATGTGAGTAAATCTTATGTGAACCTGGATACATTGATGGCAAATAAGAGCAAATTAGCAACCCAGATGTCATATCGTGGCAATACGGTGGTAGGTTGGGATGGTAATTATCCTGATTATAAATTTCAACGTGGAGATAGTAAAACAAATGACTGGTATTGGTTTGGTACACTTACCATTACTGTTTACTTCCGCAGCTTTGGTAATGTAAGAGATTACCTGCAAGGCCGGTGTCCTTCGTTTTGGAAATAAAGACAAGGTTTGTATAGAAAAGATATTGATCCCGTGTCGGCTTAGCCGACACGGGATTTTTTTATTGTAATATAGAAATGCATTCCTGCAAGGAGATCATCTTTTGTTCGCCTGTTGTAAAGTTCTTCAGGCTGAGTAGTTGCTTTTGTCTTTCTTCATCACCACAAAGGATTATATAGGGTATGCCTCTTTTGTCGGCATACTTCATTTGTTTGTCAAATTTTGCAGCGTCAGGGTAAATCTCTGATGCTATGCCTATCTCACGTAATTGTCGCAACATATGCAGCGCGTATTTTTCGTTCTCTCCACCAAAATTTATGAAGATGGCTTTGCTACCTTTGGCTGATTGTTCTGGGAATAAATGCAATTCTTCCAGCACATCGTAGATACGATCTATACCAAATGATACGCCTACTCCTGAAAGTCCTTTCAGTCCGAATAAGCCTGTAAGGTCATCGTAGCGGCCGCCACCACCTATACTGCCCATTTTTATTTCGCCACTGCAAGCCACTTCAACAATTACACCGGTGTAGTAGTTGAGGCCGCGGGCCAGGCTGATATCTACTTGTATATTGCTATCCCATTCAGGTTTTGCCAACTCTCTATGGTAAGTGAGTGTTTGTTTTATTTCTTCAATACCCTGCAGTGCTATAGCACTCGTACCCATTGTTTTGGTAAGCGAAGCTAATTTCTCTTGGTTATTACCTTGCAGGCCAATAATATTTTGTACCCGGGCTATGCCATTTGCATCTATACCTCTTTGCTCCAGTTCTTTAGCCACACCATCCCAACCTATTTTATCCAACTTGTCGAGAGCAACGGTGATGTCCATCATTTTTTCGGGTGCACCACATATTTCTGCCAAGCCTGCCAATAATTTGCGGCTATTTATTTTTATTACTACCGGTATTTTAAGCAGGTGAAATGCTGACTGGTAAATACAAAGTAATTCAGCTTCGTTTATTAAGGAGGTGCTGCCTACCACGTCCGCGTCGCACTGCCAAAATTCGCGGTAGCGGCCTTTTTGCGGGCGGTCTGCGCGCCATACGGGTTGCATCTGGTAACGGCGAAAAGGGAATCCAATATCATTCTGGTGCATTACGACATAGCGGGCAAAGGGTATGGTAAGATCGTAGCGGAGCGCACGCTCTGTAACTACAGGGCTAGAGAAGGGCTTGTCTAATAATTTTGCCCATTCATTATTCAGCTTCTCTTTATCTGCCTCTTTTTTTTCATGCAGGCCATTGTTGAGTATCTTAAATATCAACCTATCGCCTTCCTCTCCGTACTTGCCTGTAAGAGTTATGAGGTTTTCCATAGAAGGTGTTTCGAGCGGCTGAAAGCCATATAGCTCAAAAATATTTTGCAGGGTATTAAATATATATTGCCGCTTGCGCACTTCTGCGGGCGAAAAATCTCTTGTGCCTTGTGGTATGGATGGTTTGCTCATTCTAATTCAAAAGTAAAAAGTCAAAAGTAAAAAGTCGTATTTCTTGTTCAATAATCTATTTATACCTTTCAATAATAGCATCACAGGTTTTGTTTATCATATCAAATACGGTTATAAAGCCTTCTTCGCCACCATAATAGGGATCGGGCACGTCTTCATTTGCGTCCGGGTGCCATTCGTTTAAAAACAGGTCTACTTTGCTCATATCTGCATTGGGTCCAACAATACCCCTGATCTCTTCATATACATTTTCAGCCATTGCATATATTTTGTCAAATTGTTGCAGGTCTGCTTTGGTAAACCTTCTTGCACGCTGCCCTGATATATCTATGTCATGCGCTAAACATATTTTTTGAGAGAACCTATGTGGGGCCTCACCAATATGGTAAGATTCGGTACCCGCAGAATCCACAACCCAATTGAGACCGTACTTTTTTATTTTTTTCTTGCAATACACCCTCTGCAATAGGTGAACGACAAATATTGCCGAGACAAACCATTAATATGCGCATAATGGCGGCAAAAATACTACCTAATAAGTGAAAAATTGGCTACCATTAATTCCAGTATATTTGTATATCAAATGGAGCTAACCAACCCAAGTACATATCCTTACAAAATAACGGCAGCTATATGTTCCTACAACAGGGCGCGGTTTATTATTGATGCGGTGGAAAGCATTTTCAACCAGGGCTTTGATAAGAACCAGTACGAGGTGATCGTAGTGGATAATAACAGCAAGGATAATACGATCGCATTGCTGGAGGCTTATAAAAACGCACATCCTGACTATCATTTCAGCTATTTTGTAGAGACAAAACAAGGCGTGGCACATGCACGTACACGCTGCGCTATGGAGGCGAAGGGTGAAATAGTTGCTTTCCTGGATGATGATAGCACAGCACAACCAGGCTGGCTAAGCAGCATAGCCGCTTTTTTTGACACGCATGCGGATGTATATTCTATAGGTGGTAGGATAACGCCAAGGTTTCTTGTGGAGACTCCGAAATGGTATTCAAAATATTTCTTCGGACTGGTAGGTAATTTTGATTTGGGTAAGGATGTGAAGCGGCTGACACGGCACCGCTATCCTTGCGGGGCCAATATGTCGTTTAGAAAAAAAGCATTTGACGAGGTTGGGTATTTTAACGCAGACCTGGGCCGGAAAGGCACCGGGCTGCTGGCTACTGAGGAGAAGGATATTTATAACCGCATATTGCGCACAGGCAAGAAAGTATATTATCTACCTTATGTAGAGGTACTGCATAGTGTGGAAGGAAATAAATTTGATGCTAACTATGTGCGCAGACACAGTATGGGTATAGGCGGCGGCGAAAGGCTGATGCTGAAGGGCGATACGGGTGCACTGCTACTAAAATTTGTAGAGTATGTGGCTAAGTGGGGCTATGCTATTGCGTATGGCATTGGCTTTTTGATAAGGGGGCAATGGTCTAAATTCTATATGCTGGAACGGTTCAGGTGGTGGGTGATAGTAGGCTTTCTGTGGCCTCAAAAGGCAAATCAATGATCCTATTTATCAGCATATTGCCAATAGACCTGCTGTTGTTAACTTGATTGAATCTTTCCCAATGTTGGTGAAGGAAATAAAATGCAAGTCTTCTAATGAATCAATTTGTAGTATCAAGGAATTAATATCTTCAGATAGCTCGTTTGAGATGTTACTAATATTGATGCCTTCATTATCCAGGGTCTTCTTATTCAATAATTGTATTTGAAAATGTAGTTCCTGAAGGCTGAGCATATCTAAAGGTAATGGAAAAATTCATTAAAAAAATTTTTAATTTAAGTTCATTCCAAATAGCAGTTTAACCAATATAATAGCGTAGCTTGTGTTTATATGATACCAAACATGAAGAAGGCCGGTAATAATTGAGCACTACAGCGAGCAATGTTCTGAAAAAGCTACAGGATATAAATAAGGCGCATATATACAAAGCCAATCACCCCGTGGGCATAGATACCCTGGCTTTAATTTTTAATTCTACAACTACCATAATAGATGATTTGCTTACCCAATTACAGTCTGAAAACCTGATCGAGATCAATGCAGCGAAGGGGGGTAAAAAGTTTGTAGCACTTACCGAAAAGGGAGGAACCGCATTAGCTTAATAGCTTATAACTTTATATTACCGGTAAGGAATACATATTCAACCAGGTTGGCACCCATTTGTAAGGCAGCTATGTGCTTTTCAGGCGGATCGTTGTGCACATCATGATCTTCCCATCCATCACCCAGATCGGTCTCGTAACTATAGAAGACGACTAATCTTCCTTTGTATATCAAACCATATCCTTTTGGTGGTTTACCGTCATGCTCGTGTATCTTAGGTAGGCCGTTTGAAAATTCGAATTTCTGATGGTAGATAGGATAGCTGAATGGCAACTCGACCAAATCGAGATCAGGAAAAACTTTTTTCAGTGCGGGGCGCACATAGGGGTCAAGCCCGTAGTTATCATCTATATGCAGAAAGCCGCCTGCTTCTAAATACTTGCGCAGATTTTGCGCTTCCGCATCAGAGAGCGCCCAGCGGCCGTGCCCTGTCATGTGTATGAAAGGATAATTAAAAATATCGGAGCTGCCAACTTCTACTTCAGCCTGCTTTAAATCAAAATCTGTGTGTAATTGCTGGTTGCAAAACGCTGCAAGATTTTTGAGTGAGGTGGGGTTAGCATACCAGTCACCGCCGCCGTTGTATACCAGCAGGGCGAGCTTCATCTCTTGCGCAGTTGCTAAGTGAAAGGTGAAAAGTGAAAAGCTTAAAGTGACTATTAGTATTTTATATAACCGGGTCATTATTTATCAAATTAAAAAAAGCACATACCGACATAGCTGCTGTTTCGGTACGCAAACGCTGTGTACCTAAAGATATGCCTAAGCATCCGGCATCTGTACACAAATTTACTTCATCGGTTGTAAAATCCCCCTCGGGGCCTATGCAAACAAGGGTTTCGAGCGCTGGTTTTAACAGTTCTGCAACAGGTTTTACCGGTATTTCTGCAATACAATGTGCCACCATTTTTTGGGGTGCTCCTTTATATTGCGCTAATACAGACTGTAACGACATGACTTCATTGAGTACTGGCAAATGGAATTGCTGCGACTGCAAGAGCGCGGATACTAAAATACCCTTCATCCTGTCGTAACGAAATTTTTCTCTTTCTGATCTTGTGGTGAGTAATGGCGTTATGCTGCTAACACCCAATTCGGTGGCCTTTTCCAACAACCATTCGTTTCGGCTACTGTTCTTAGTAAATGCTACGCAAAGATGCAGTGCTGTACTGGGTAGATGAAAGACCACTTCGTTTACAGTTACCGAACATTTCTTTTTGTCTGCAACAGCAATGGTAGCAATAGCAGCATAGCCTTTACCATTGGTGAGTTGCAACTGTTCGCCTACCTGCATACGCAGCACCTGCACTATATGGCGCGCGGTATCATCGTTGAGCGGGAGGTTGTTACCTATGGTTAATTCGCCATCGAAATAAAATAGTGGTAGTGGCATGATCAAAAACCCCTGCCCCTAAAGGGGTTACAGGTTGGCTGCAAATGTAGTGCAAAGAAAATATGTGCGAGAATTTGGCTAAAGCCAATTTTTTATAAAAAATTGCCCCGACCTACGAGGTTGGGGCAATTGTCTTATAATCACCTATAAAAGAATAATTCGATCAACGCAATACCATTTGCTTTTCGGTAACCATGCGGCGCAGGTTAATGAG
>Ga0207152_1212_pt1 | contig 11384 bp, 12 predicted proteins | sample Alteio_BWMinHeat_30_FD_153590 | JGI IMG/M metagenome (GOLD analysis project Ga0207152, IMG submission 153590) | Enriched cells from forest soil in Barre Woods Harvard Forest LTER site, Petersham, Massachusetts, United States -... | ecosystem: Environmental > Terrestrial > Soil > Temperate forest >... | reverse complement strand
ACGATAGTTCGTTTTGATTTGACATTCAATGCTAACGGTCTTGCTTCTCACAAAGGAACAATCATTGCGTCCGGTTATGGGCATCATACCGATCCGAATGCAGCAGTGGTAGGACCTACGGGACTTGTGTATGATGCCGCAAGCAGTACTCTTTTTGTAGCTTCAACCGTAGATAATGCGATATTTAGTATTCCTAATGCTTTGAGTGCAACCGCAAGCCAGGGAATGGGGGCTGTCGTTTATAAAGATAGCACATATTTGCATGGTCCTTTGGGATTAGTAAAAGCTCCTGATGGCAATTTTTTGGTGACAAATGGGGATGCAATTAATCCTGACCCAAAACAAATAAACGAAATCGTTGAGTTCACTCCCACAGGAAAATTTGTTAAAGAGTTATCCATAGACCCAACCGAAGGAGCTACGTTTGGCATTGATATTTATGTCTCTGGTGGCGTAGCAAAATTAGCTACCGTAGATGACAGCACCTCAAAACTTATTATTTGGAGCATTCCTGTTACCGCTACCAGTAACCAAGCAATGCTATTCTCCAGTTCAAAGTATGCCCAATATGCACACTTAATATCTACTGATATCTATGATGCAAAAACACAAACAGCTTTAACTGGTTTTAAGGTTAATAGAATGGTTCTTGCTGATGGTTCGCAGCAAATCACACTTACCGCCCAAAATCCAGAATACAAAACCCAAACCTATACCGTAAAGCCAGGCCAAAAACTGTACTTCATTGAAATGTTTTCCCAGGATGATAGTACCGGACAAGAAAAAAATACAAAAGACGATACGGCTGTTTTGGTAGATGCGAATGGATATATTGTGCAATAGAGGCAAATTATCTTAAAGCTATATTCTCAATATCCGGAAACTCACCCAAAAACCAAGTTCTCATACCTGCCTGCCGGCAGGCAGGTTGCGTCATAGGCTGCGCAAACCAAAGTCGCCTTTTTGGCGATTTTTTGTTAAGATGAACCCATGAAATACATTTGTCCGATGCACCCTGAAGTGGTGCAAGATAATCCGGGTAGATGTCCAAAATGTGGAATGGCATTAGTTTTAAAAGACCCATCTTTTGCTCCAGTAAAAATGGCAGAGGATAAGGGTCTTGGTGTTTTGACTTGGAAGAGCTATCTTCCGCTAATTGTTATTATTCTTTTAATCATTATTGTCTCTACAGTAGTTTCTTTGAATCAATTTTCTGTATTTAATTTCATATCCTATTTTATGATAGGATTTTTCCTTGTATTTGCAGGTTTTAAACTAATTGATTTGAAAGGCTTTGCCCAGGGTTATTATACCTACGATCTATTTGCACAACGTTTTTTCCCATACGGTTATGTTTATCCATTTATTGAACTTGGATTTGGGCTTTTAATGCTATACGGAATAATTACTCCATTATTGCTGTGGATTGAAGTTATTGTAATGACATTCAGCGGTATTGGTGTGGCCATTAAACTTGCCAAACATGAAAAGTTTCAATGTGTTTGCTTAGGAACTGTATTAAAAGTACCACTTAGCACAATAACCTTGATAGAAGATTTTGGGATGGCGATACTAGCACTGATTTTAATTTTTCGTTAATTCAATAGCCTCAATATCCTGAAACTCACCCAAATACCAAGTTCTCATACCTGCCTGCCGGTAGGCAGGTTGTGCCACAGGCTGAGTATTTTCTGTAGCCGCCCCAGGTTAGTGTTTAATTGACTTAACAAATATGGAAAGTATAATGAATATAAAGGTTAAGTAATTAATAATAATTAAAAAATAAAAAATATGTTTTTAACAATAGGAATTATTTCAGTCGTGTTTTTATTAGTTATTTTTGTATTATTAATTGCTAACCGTGGAATGAATGGGTATGGCAGGGGAGTTATCGGTACGGTTACTGCAATCAACGGAACGACCATTACATTAAAAAGTAAAGTAAGATCTAACAGGGAAGCAACTACGTATACGATTGATGCCAGCAGCGCAATAATAACAAAGAACAGTAAGACAAGTACTGAGTTGGGTATTGCAGTGGGGGACACGGTAATAGTTAAGGGGACAATTAGTGGTATCATTTTTACTGCAAAAACTATTAAAGACAGAACACCTCCTCCAAAGGTACCTCCCCCTAAGGACACAAAAATATTTTAGCTAAGAAACCATGTAGGTCACCCGCGCATTTCCAGAGCCACCGAAAGGTGGTTTTTGGTTGTCAAAGAAGATTATTCTATGATAGAATGAGGAAAGAATTTTATAATCATGAAAGCATTAAAAATATATTTCATTTTATCGCTGGTAGTTTTTTTAATTTCCGGTGTCATGGTACAGACGGTGAGTGCTTCTACAAATCAGGATCTCTCGTTACTACTCATGAAAATCCAGCAGCAACTTACGGAACTTGAAAGTTTGTTACCGGCGAGCCTTTCTACTTCCGTTGCTCCCAAAATAACAACCCAACCAGTAAATCAAACTGTAGTAGATGGTCAAACTGCCACTTTCAATGTCGTAGCGTCGGGAACAACTCCGCTAACCTATCAGTGGAAAAAGAATGAAGTAGTGATTAGCGGAGCCACTTCTGATAGCTACACTACCCCTGTGACGGTTGTTTCCGATAACAATGCAAAGTTTACGGTTACTGTTTCAAACGGCGCAGGAAGTATAACCTCTGCCGAAGCGACTTTAGAAGTTCACCCGGTAGCCCCTAGTATTACCACTCAACCCGCAAACCAAACAGTTATTGTTGGTGCTGCAGCGAGTTTTGCCGTAGTAGCGTCAGGCACTTCTCCATTAAACTACCAATGGAAAAAGAATGGAGCCGACATTAGCGGAGCCACTCTTTCCAGTTATACTACTGGGACAACAACTGTTTCTGACAACAATTCAAAGTTTACTGTCGTTGTTTCAAATAGCGCGGGTAAAGCTGATTCTAGTCCGGCGACACTTACGGTTACTGTTTCTGCCAAATCTTCCACGTCCTCCACGCCTTCCACATCTTCCATATCTACTCCTTCTGCAACCCCAACTACGTCGCCATCCGCTTCTGGTTCCACAACTACTTCAACCAAAGCGCAATCAACCAGCACAAATACGACTACAACACCAACTTCCACTTCCATGTTGCCATCAACCTCCGGTTCTGCTACCACCTCAGTCGTCACTCAGCCAACTAGTACAAATATAACTTCAACGGACACAACAACTACGCCGAGCTCAGACGCAACCCTAAGCGATTTAACAGTAGATGGGGTTACTTTGCCCGATTTTTCTCAAGATCAATTTGTTTATCTGGTCACATTACCGTCCGGCACAACTAATATACCAATTGTGGCTGCCGCGGCAAATGATAGTAACGCTATGGTAACAGTTTCCCAAGCACAAAATATCGCTTCGGTCGATACCGGCATAGGAGCAGACAGTCAGGCATTAGTTAGTGTAATAGCTCAAGATGGAAATACCCAAGAAGATTATGCGGTAGTTTTCTATGCTCAACCAGTTGCTCCATCAGTTGATTTGTTAAATGTTGGTGACACTACACAAACCACTGACCAAAGTCAAAGCACCGATACATCGGCACTTCCCACCGACACTGCTGCGGCAACAACTCCCGATCTGACGTTGCAGGATTTAACTGTAGACGGAAAAACGGTAGACAATTTTGGAGCGGACGTGTTGGACTATAGCATCTCTTTGCCACAAGATACTGCCAGTGTGCCTGTGGTAAATGCAATAGTACATGATAGTAGCGCAACAGTAACTATTTTTCAGGCCGATAGCGGCTTTTTGAAATCTCCGAATAATACAGGCGGCATAGCCGTAGTTGAAGTAGTCTCTCAAGATGGATCAACTACGCAAAACTATGTTATACATTTTACAATTGAAAAGCCCGCGGTTTTACGGCCGGCAAATACAAAGGCTTTACAGTCTACAGCTACAGAAACACCAGCGCTAAATAATCAGCCACAATCATGGTGTCATGATTTTAATTTTAACTTCGGATATAATAGCCATGGTCCCGAAGTCGTTGCGCTGCATACTCTTTTGAATGATCAGAATATTTCATATGGGAAAGACAAAGAAGATGTTTATGGCGAAAGTACCCGCGCGGCGGTTTCCCAATTGCAAGAAAATTACGCTTCAGACATTCTTAGCCCGCTTGGATTAATCAATGGTACCGGCTACGTTGGCATTGCGACAAGAGAATATTTAAACTCGTTGTATGGATGTAACTAAGTCCAAAATAGCTATTGACGTATATTTTTGAGTAAGTTATTATTAGCTAAAGAAAGGTCGTGGAATATAACAAAAAGAAAAACTATGAAAAAACAAATTATTATTGCTACGCTATCAGTAGCATTGCTGTCAGTAGCTGCAATGGCATTTGCGGACACCATGGGAACAACAACGCCAACCACCTCAACTAAGACCCAGACAAGGAAAGAGTGTGTTGTGGCTGCAATAAGCGTTAGGAACGCCGCATTGCAAAAGGCAAGAGACACCTTTAAAATTGCGCAGGCCGGCGCTTTAAAAACAAGAAAGGATGCACTTACAACCGCTAAGAGCCTTCCCAATAAAACAGCAATAAGGGCAGCCGTCAAAGCTGCAAATGATGCGTATAAGACTTCTGTAAAGCAGAATAGAGATACCTTAAATGCTGATATTACGGCGGCCAGAGATACATATAAAGCTACTGTTACGGCGTGTCCTAAAGTATAATTTTTATAAATAAAAAAGCTCTCAATTATGTGGAGCTTTTTTATTATAAATTTATTCACTTTACATTAGGAAACTCATTGATAAACCAAGTTCTCATACCTGCCTGCCGGCAGGCAGGTTGTGCCATAGGCTGCGCACTTCCCAGAGCCACCCCAAGGGTGGTTTTTGGTTGATAATTTTTAGACTTTGTGTAACATGTAATTGAGCCGTTCTTTGTAAAAGGAGACTGACATGGAGACCAACGTAAATGTTATCGTGGAAGTTTTGGTTGAAAAGGACAGGGTAATATGTTTTGATTTTGGTGATTTTGCCATCTGCATATGGTACGAGATAGATGAAGACGCCGGCATGGATCTTTTTTCCTGTTACTACGGCGAGGAATATTCAGATTTTTTGGGACTTCCCAAGCATCCCGACTCCCGCTTTGTGTCCACGGAAATAAAAATGCGGGTGAAAGAGTTTGTCAAGCTACAAGAACTTTTCCAAAAAAAACATTTACCCTATATCCGTAAAAATAACCCACATAATGAATTGTGGGAAATGCTTCGGAAATATTTCCCGAAACAAATCCGGCAATATGGCCGGTAATGCGACGGTAGTTTGCGGTTTTTAATCTTTGTCAAAAGAGGAGAGAACATGAAATTTGAAGCGTTGGTTTTTTGTCCCAGCAATCACGCGGTCTGGGCGGTTGTGGAAGGTCCTGAATTGGGGGTCAAGGGAAAAATCCTGCAAATAAGGCGTTTTGGTCAAACAGGTTTTACCGAATACTGCCGACAAGTGTGTCCGGAATGCGGGAAACCTTTGGAAATTGATCCATCTGCGACCATGTATGCGGTGGAATAGCAGTTCGCCCTTTCCTAAATTAAAAGGAGGAGAGTGTCATGACGTTGATTTTTCAAAGAAAGTATGTTAAGGACTTATGTGTTATGATTGAGTCAGAAGAAGGTACTTCCACCGACCCCGCCAGGGTCCTTATCTTTTCCGGCGCTGAAATAATCGCGGAGGTTACTGCGAAGGTGGAACGCAAACCCGGCGCCGATGGCGGGTTTTACAATTGCGTGACGCTGGAGAAAAAATGAACATTGCTACAAATTGGAATTCGCAGACCCTACGACACGTTATTGTAGGGTTTTTTTGTTCCACCCCGCCGAAGGAGGTTTTTGGTTGAGTTTTTGTAAAGTTTGTGTAGTATATAGTTGCGTGGCCTTTTTGTCCTTTAGAAAATTAGAAATACTTGAAAGGAAATAAAATGGAATTATCCACAAGCAGCTCTTTTTTGATTGGCAGTCTGGTAACTTGGTCCGAGGATATCCCTGAATCTTGGCGTTTTATTTATACATCAGGACCAATGACAGTTGTTTCTGTTCGTTGGGATGACGGCATTGCTAGCGAATATTCAGAAAAGTTTGGCGGTATTTCCCGAGAACCAGGGTGGATCATCAACGTGGAGTATAATGCCGATTCCACAACATACTACGACCCGCCGCTTAGCCTATTGTGTGGAGTGGGTAAACTTCAAAAGGAAATCCACCAACGATGGTTAAACCTCAGTCAGTAAACTTAGTTAGCCCAGAGATGACTTCAAGGGCTTTTTTATTCCACCCACCGAAAGTGGTTTTTGGTTGAAAACATCATTGAAATAATTTGGTGCAATAGTTATCCACTCTTACATATTTTCTGTGGGTTGGTATACTAAAGATAAAGGCCGAAGGAAAGTAGGAATATAAATAACAGATAAAACATGGCTACAAAAAAGAAAAAGAAGAAGGGAGGCAAGAAAAAGAAATAACTTTTCCCAAAGGATCGGTTTTGTAAATCCTGACCGATTTTTTGGTAAATAATTTCGTAGACTATTCAATTAATATATTTTCTTTTGCTAGGTCGCCTTTTAGGCGATTTTTTGGTAGAATGGAAATATGAAAAATGAAGCATTGTTTTACGTTGGACAAAAAGCCTTGATTGAAAAAGATGACAAAGTGCTCGTGGTAATTGATCCTCTATTTGGCCTTGATTTTCCTGGTGGAAAAATACAAGAAGGAGAAGTCAAAAGTAGAGGAGACTTGATGCTTTCTTTGAAAAGAGAAGTGCGTGAAGAGACGGGCTTTGAAATAGAAGTTTTAAATCCATTTGATGTCTGGTGGTTTAAGTTGGCTAATAAAAATCACAAACTTTTTGGCAAAGAGGTATATGTGGTTCTGTTCAGATGTAAATATCTTTCAGGTGAAATTAAACTAAGCGGGGAGCACAGTAAATTTGAGTGGGTAGGTAAAGATAATTACGAAAAGTTTGGTAACAAGAACGATGGATTTTCAGCGTTAGATAAATACTTTAAGTTGGGCATATAAATATATTCTATTCGTTCTATCCGGATTCTAACTTTCACGACCCGCGTATTTGCCATCCCATCGAAAGGTGGTTTTTGGTTGGAACAGGTGAAAAGTATTGACATAATTTAAATAATAATATATAATATAAGGCATGAGAATAGCTCGTATTTTACGTCTATTCTTGTTCGTTGACAGAGTAAACGTGAGGCCATGGAGGGTATATGCGGCGCAATGTGCGTCTCAACCGCCTGGTTTCAATAGTTCCCGTTTAGGAGATTTTCCATGCATCGTACCAAGTACAAGGCCAATTACGTCCGTCCGTGCTGCGAGCAGCTGGAGGAAAGGAACATGTTGGCTGGAGGCATTTTATCTCCACCATTTCCGATTCCGGCGCCTTCACTGCGGGTCACTAATCAACCGGTTGCCAAGCAAGACATTCTGCCCGGTGCCACCGGTGTTGGTTTGGCGGAATTGTCCGTCCGGACCAACGGGCACGGCTCTGCCCGGCTCGGAGAAGTGATGTTTCTTTCGGCCGACGGCAGCGAGTTTATCGCCCCCAACACCACAGCCTTTAGGTTGATGGCCCGTAACGGGACTGCCTGGACGACCATTGCCTACAGTAGTCCCGACTTCGCGACGGACACCGTCGATTTTCTGCCCTACCAGCCTATTTGGGTTCGGCCGGGGCAGACTCTGCAGCTGGAAGTCGTCGCCGATTTCGGCAGCTACCTGACCGGTAGCAGTATCGGGGTTCAGCTGGCCTTCGCGGGTTTCTATGACCTGCGAAGCACCATGATTCCCGATGCTAATGTGGCCTACACGGGTGTCAGCCCGGTGGTGCACCAAATGGAACCTTCCATGTTCGCCGTTTACCAAATGCAACTTCCAAAAGTTGCATCCACGGTTAACGTCGGTGACAAGCGCCTTCCTTTGTTTGAGTTCAATGCCTCGGTGAATAATGCCACGCCCACGACGATGACGTTTGTGGCCAGCCAGGGCAGCTTGCAAAACGGTAGCAATTATGTCCTGGAGCAGGATGCTAACTGGGATGGCATTGTTGATGATGTCATCAAGGGAATGATTATCGGTAACAAGCTGGTATTCAATCTTGATGCCAGCACCGTGCAGGGCGGTAAGTTCGATGTGTACGGTAACGCTGCCCAGAAAACAACGGGAGATCCTTACCTCCAGTTGGCATTCGATGCTACTTTGCCGTTGACCGCCACCGATGCTACGACGGGCAGCCCTTTAAAAGGTTTGCGGGTCAACAGCAGCGGCGCGGGACAGCTCCAGGTTTCGTTCTGGCCATACATGGCCACCACGTACACCATCGTGACCAAGCCAACCTCCATTATCGTCAATGAGGTCGGCGCAGCAGCTCGTGCTGATGCAATTACTGCCAACGCGGTGCCAGGCAACAATATTGTGTTGGATACCTTTACGGTAACCAATACCAGTGTTGCCACGGTAAATCATGTGGCGGTCAACGCCATTGTTGGCGACCTGTCCAGTGTGGATGGATTCACGCTTTGGGCAGATACGAACGGCAACGGCATTTTTGTGCAAGTCGCTACGGGGGCGTTGGTCGGCTCGGGCGCTTCGGCCCAAGTTACCTTCGACAATTTTCAAAGGGGGATCGCTGTTGGCCAGACCAACATGTTCCAGATTCGCGGCAACGTCAAAACGAATGCTTACGGTGGGTTGCAGGTTCAACTTGCGTCCACCAAAAGTATCGCTGCGACAGACAGCAGCGGGATGTTGTACTCCTTGAGTAACGTCTTCGTCGGATTCGCCTTCGAGACGTACTATGTTTTCCCGGGCGGCGGCTACGGCTAATCCGCGGCGGGAAATAAATGGGCGATCGCGTTACATTTGTAACCGGTCGCCCTTTTTTATTCCATTCCACCAGGAGTACAATTAGCTTTTATCGCCTTTCCGGCGATTTTTTGGTATAATCGGTATTATAAGAATATGGATAATAAGATAAAAACTATCTTTTTGTGCATTGTTTTTTTGGTAATCGGCATAGGAGCCGGTTATGGCTTTGAATACGAATTTTCTTATCAGCAAACAAAGCATTTGATAAAAAATATTGTACCTGTTAGAGAAAATAATTTTAATTATCACTACATATATCCATTGTTACGCTATGACTTTGGCAATGCAAAATATTTTTTGGAGGACAAAAATTTAGAAGAAAAAATCAATGCTTATATCCAGCAGCAATACCAAGCGCAAAATGCAGAAAGTATTTCAGTTTACTTTAGCAACCTTTCAGCCGGCACGTGGTCGGGAGTAAACGCGGATACTAGCTATATTCCTGGGAGCATTATGAAAGTATTGATTATGATGGCTTATTACCGCGAGTCCCAATTAGATTCATCCATTATGGCAAAAAACCTTGTATATACTGACCAAGTAAACCAAGCAGTTAGCAAGATACCCTACGTTAATCCCGTAAATTTAACTGTTGGGCAAAGTTATTCTACGAAGTATTTGCTGGAAGATATGATTGAAAATTCAGACGATGCGGCGGACACACTCTTGCTTTTGAACGTTAATCAAAGCATCTTAGATGATGTTTTTGGGGATTTGAAGGTAACGGTTCCCGGGACAACGTCAAACTACACTATCTCGCCTAAAGACTACACATCATTTTTAAGGATTTTATACAACGCAACATATATAACGGAAGTCGATTCCGAGGAAGCACTATCTATACTAAGCAAGTCAACTTACCATGACGGAATTTATGCTGGTGTGCCATCGGGTGTTGAGGTGGCGCAAAAATACGGCGAATCTCTGGATGTCGATCCTCAAACCAAAGAAGTAACTGCGACATACCTGCATAATTGCGGCATAGTTTACGCTAAGGCATATCCGTATACACTATGCATTATGACAAAGGCAAAAGGGTTAACCGACCACAAACAACAAGCTGCTATTATCAAAGATATATCAGCAATGGTCTATAAGTATGTTAACTCCGGTAGCGGGAAATAATTTTGGCTATCTGGTATTCAAAAACTTGCCATAAGCAACCCGCCAGTTAGCGGATTAACATGGTGCCGTAGGCCGCGCAGTTTTCACGCCACCGAAGGGTGGTTTTTGGTTAAATAAAATTGACATTTTATTTATATTTTTATTTATAAAAATCCATTTATCAACATAAAGTGTAGAAAAAAACTTGACAGATAATCTGGTGTAAAATATAATCAGGTTATTACATAAAAAATATGGAAGTCATCCAGATTTTAAAACAATTAGGATTTTCGGAAAAAGAAATCAAAATATATTTGGCGCTTTTAAAAAGCGGGCCTTCGTCGGTGAGAACTTTAGCTCAAACGAGTGGAATTAACCGTGGTACTACCTATGATATTTTGAAATCCTTAAAAGAAAATAGTTTGGTAAGCTTTTATCACAAGGATACTAAGCAATTTTTCGTTGCCGAAGACCCGTCAGCGTTGCATAAAAATTTAGAACACAGAATAGATAATTTGGAAGAAGTCAGAGGCCATTTAACCAGCGCTATTCCGGAATTAAAGTCATTATTTAACGCGGCAGGCGACAAGCCGGTGGTCAAATATTATGAGGGATTTAGTGGTGCAAAAACAGTATTGTCTGATGTCTTAGAAACAACAGAACTATCAAAAGAAAAACAGTACTGCGTATTTTCCTCGGATGCTATCCGGGAATATCTCTATAAGGCGTTTCCAAATTTTACCAAGGAACGGATACGCAAAAAAATAAAAGTAAAAGCTGTCGGAGTCGGGCATAAAGGAACGATTGCCGAACTATCGGAAAAAAAATCTCTCAATGCCAAGAAAAGTTCGCCAACGTATATTTTAATTTATCCGGGCAAAGTAGCTATGATTTCAATTAATTCATCCAAAAAGCCCATTGCGTTAATTGTTGAGGACGAGGCACTGTTTCTTACCCAGCAACAGTTGTTCGATTTTATTTGGCAAGCGTTATAATTTTAAATGTTAATTTTATGTGCGGCATTATTGGTTATATCGGCAAAGAACAGGCACTGCCTTTTATTATTGAAGGATTACGCAAAGAAAGTTATCGCGGATATGATTCAAGCGGCGTCGTTGTTTTTGACAATGATACTACTCATTACGCAAAATCGGTAGGTAAGCTGGAAAACTTGGAAGCAAAACTGAAGGGAAAATCTTTTTTGGGAAACATGGGCCTTGGCCATAACCGTTGGGCCACTCATGGCAATGTAACCGAGGCAAACGCCCATCCTCACACTGATTGCAACCACAATATTTTTATAACCCATAACGGGATTGTTGAGAATTACCATACCCTAAAAGAGAAACTGGAAAA
>Ga0207152_1211_pt1 | contig 11425 bp, 5 predicted proteins | sample Alteio_BWMinHeat_30_FD_153590 | JGI IMG/M metagenome (GOLD analysis project Ga0207152, IMG submission 153590) | Enriched cells from forest soil in Barre Woods Harvard Forest LTER site, Petersham, Massachusetts, United States -... | ecosystem: Environmental > Terrestrial > Soil > Temperate forest >... | reverse complement strand
TTCGGCAAAGCTCTTATGTCGCACTACATCATAATGCAAAGAAAAAACAATCGATAGAATCCAGTCCACAAATTTGGGGGCTAATTTATACCGGAGCAGATTCAACAGGGGGGCATTGGGTTTTCCATTTAGATTCAACCAGGAATCAAAGCGGCGTCCTGCTTCATTCTTATACTTTTGCAAACTCGGAATATGCTGAGCGTCCAACAACCCCTGAAGAGAACAATGCGTTTTTCTATATCTCACTTGCTAATGGTATAAGCTCATTTAACATTGCTCAGTTTATCGATAATGGTGGAGATACTCCGTTCGGTTGTTCCGTTACATTATTCGGAGTAAATATCAGGAGAAACCAGGACTCAGCAGCTCGAATAGACTATTCATATAATTATGGTTGGCGGCGCTCACCATGGGCCGCCTATGACTGGCTTTCACCGACCTCAAATTATGTCGATTCAGTATTACCAAAATATTATCTCGGCTATGCCAATCAATTTCGCGCAATGTACCATGTCGTATCACGTATCAATCAAATCTATGATACTACTCACGGGAGAAATGAAATTCCGTTCCGTCGTTTCACTTGGCTTGATGCTTATAGCACTCATAAAGCAATTCAAAAAAATTCAAATACTGATACGGTTGGAGGTTATAGGATAGATACATCCAGTGCGGCAACCTATCGAAATGCATTCTTGAAATGTTTCTCTACGACACAAGTAAAACTTTGGAATAATAAAGATTCGTTAGGTAATTATAAAGATTCATTAACTGGGGGAGGTGGATTCGTTGCCGATTCCGGTCGAAGAACTTATGCTGAAGTAGGCCTTTTTAAGGATTCGATTAATGTAACTACAAAAAATTACGCCGCCCTCGTAGTGAACACTCGCCTTTACCCAGATCATAAAACGGGAACCGACAGCACGTACTATTGCCAAGGCCTTGCTTCGCAAGACCAGCCGCATTCCCTTTTCGGCGATGTAGCGGTTCGCCGTGTGTGGTTCACCATTGATACTAATCAAATGGATCCTTCATCCCGTTCGGCCTCCTATTTAGTTCACGACCTATGGAAACCCGATAGCGTATGGCTTGTCACTAACGATACCGTTTCTGTTTACATCAAACCTGGCGATGCAAAATTTCTTTATTTCGAACCCGGCAATCTAAAACTCGGTGAAATGACGGATAATCTATATAATAACGCCCGCCATATCGCAGCAATAGATACAAGTGTTCACGGCATTAAACAATATGTTGCAACATACGCCCGCAATGGGAGTATAGTCGTTTCTTACCCAATTGAAACGCCAACAACAAACGAAAAACGCAAAGCCGGGACGCCAGTCGATTCCGTCATTGTCCTGGATACATTGAAACGCTGCCATAACCCTGCGATCGCTTACAACCATAAGTATAATACTATCGGATTGACGTACCGAAAAGTATTTCCGCATAGTTTGATCGATACCCTACCCGGAGCGGGGCATGATACGACATGGATTTGCTACCAGCAGGCTTCTTATTCTAATCCATATCATTTTTCACCGGTAAAGGTACTCGATACGATACTCACATCATACGAATCAACGACCGGATATAAATCGCTTCCTGCAATTGCTCCGAGGGATACAAGTTATATCGATTCGATGAAAACCGGAGAATTTTGGGTAGCATATAATCACCCGACTGGCGGCGGAGTATTACACCTTGTCGATACGAATGGCAATACTCTGCGAGTAAAAAATTTCTGGCCGCCCGATTCGCAAGTGATCTATGTAAAATTTGTATCTATCGCTACGCATATACCGTATGACTCAGTCCATATTGCTTTTGAGGAAGGCGTGGGAAACTCCGGTCAGATTTATTACACGAAAGGGTATTTAGACGGGACATCGGCATTGCAGATAACGACGAATCCGGCGCTCTGCATATCTAATAAATTAAATATTTGTCAGAACCACTGCCCGCAAATAGGTATTACTCCGAATAATATTTTAGAAGTAGTATGGGAGTCGGTCAACCTCCTTCCATACCGGTCAGCGCACACCCTTGTAAGGCATAATGCCGTTCTTCGGAGCAGAGGAGGATCAGCCCCTCCCGTCGGGATTCTCAGTCCGGGAAGTTGGGGAGATTATACTTCATTCAGTACCAGGTCGCTTTTCCTAAGTTTAGGCACTCTCTATACAGACAGAATATATGTTAATATTTCGAGCGCGAACGTCGATGAAAATCTGGTAACAACCGAAATGAATACTCACGTTGCCTGGGAGAAATGGCCGGACGCCAAGCGCCTGATGTGGAATAATATCGATAGCGGAAATATCGAACTGGCAAGATATGGAGATATGATAGAATTCAAACCGGTAGAGTGGGACCGCTATACGTATACCGATCCTACACAGGAACCTGCTTTGCCGACTCTTTCTTTCGGAGATAGTGTATCTCATAATTTTTTATGCCGAAGTATTATACAACGTGGAAGTATGAGTCAAAATGCAAACGGACTATACGATGCCCGGATGCCTCTGTATAATTTTCCCTTAAGTCCGACAGGCAACGGCCAGTCATTTATGACAATAACAGCATTACCACAAACACGTGATACATGCCGCCCTTTTGTCATTGTGAAAGTAGGTAACGTAAAAATTCAGCCGTCTGTGGGACTGGGCAAGCCCATTCCCTTGCATGGATTAGCTGATTCATCTTCAGATCCGAATCAATTTACGTGCATAACCTGGGATGATAAAAGAAGCGTCCGGTCGTATCCTTTTCATTTTTCTTCCGGCGATACACTTAAATATCAGCGTGAATTTCATGTCGGTGCTTATCAGGCAGGCGATACTGCCGCTGCCGCAGATTCACTTAAAGGATCAAGTGACTATATCCGCGCCCGAATTTATCTTCGCCGGGCGACCAACGATAGTATCCTTGCTATTCTCGATTCTGCAATGTTAAAACAATCCGGCTTCGTACAAACGGGGAGTTTGCATGATAGCTGCTGGAAGCGAATTCCCATGACATTCTCCGACAGTACTTATATCTCCATGGAACTGTCAAGAGGTGATACAACGAACGGATACCTTATATCAAGGGTTGAAGCGCATGACGATTATTTCTTTGGTGCAGCTCCGGAAAACGACAGTCTTTCTTATAAGAAGGAAACGTCACCATTTATGCCCGGTCAAAGTGTCAGGCCACCGAATCAGATTAAAGTATCAGTCATTCCGAATCCGTTCAGTACATCAACGCTTGTCAGTCTGGATGTTCCGAAGGATTTACCGCTCAATGTAACACTGTTCGATGTATTAGGAAAAGTATCGCTTGTCTTATCGGATAATTTGGCAAATAAGGAGCACTATGAATTCACGATTCACAGTGGCGAAATACCTCAGGGTTCGTATTTTCTCAGAATACAGAGCGGGAGTGAAGTAATAACGAGGAAGATTCAGCTTGTGAAATAACTTGAAAAGAACTCGGAATGAAAATCCTTCGTCAAAAGCGAAGGATTTTTTTTGTGTTAATCCTTACCCGCTCCGCTCTTATCAGGCAGCGGGAAACGCAAGTATATCGTTGGTTTGGAGACTCCGAGGATCCTTGCTGTTTCGGCACGATTACCGTTGGTACGGTCGAATACTTTACGGATATGCTCGTCTTCGACATCGGCAAGCGTTCGCTGCCAATCATCTTCACTTTGCTTTTGCGGTTTGCTCGAAAGAACCGGCAGCAGCGATTCGTCTAATACATCCGATTTTGTGAGCACAATGGCACGCGTCATAATATTTTGGAGCTCGCGGATATTGCCTGGCCACGAGTGACTTGAAATGCGCCGCATAGCGCCATCGCTGATCTTCCATATTTTTGTGTGTAATTCACCATTGATCTTATGGAGAAGATGCTTGACTATGAGCGGTATATCCTCTTTACGTTCGCGGAGCGGGGGGACTTTTATAGAAACGACATTCAGCCGGTAATAGAGATCCTCTCTGAATCTTCCTTCGGCGACTTCCTTCGCCAGATCGCGGTTTGATGCAGCGAGCACCCGCGCATTCATCGAAATCGTTTTATCGCCACCGACACGTTCGAATGTTCGCTCCTGCAAAATGCGTAGAAGCTTAACCTGAAGGGTAGGAGATATTTCACCGATCTCATCGAGAAATATCGTGCCGCCGTATGCAAGCTCGAACTTCCCGCGCTTATCCGATATTGCACCGGTAAACGAGCCTTTGACATGACCGAAAAGCTCCGATTCTAACAACGTTTCCGCCAGCGCAGTACAGTTCACGGCAATAAACGGCTCCGCTTTTGACGGAGAATTATAATGGATCGATCTGGCAATAAGTTCTTTGCCCGTGCCGGACTCGCCTTCAATGAGAACTGTAACGTTCGATTGTGTAACGTTGCCGATCGTTTTAAAGATATCGATCATCTTTTTATCGTGCCCGACAATAACATTCTCAAGTTTGTATTCCTGGGTTTGTTCCTCTACGATGAGGTTCAGATGATCGGAAAGTTCTTGCGTTTTTAGAACTCTGTCGATGATAGTCTTCAGGAGGTTCAGGTCGAGGGGTTTTGCAAGATAGTCATAAGCACCTTGCTGCATTGCCTTGATCGTCGTCGTCAGATCGTCCTGACCGGTGATGAGAATAACCGGGATTTTCAAATCGAGTTCTTTGATCATTGAGGGGATCTCAAGACCTGACGTGCCCGGCATATAGACATCACTAACGACAACATGAGGAGATTTCTCGCGAATAGCAAGGAGAGCATCCTCGACATTCCTTGCCGTGGTTACGGCAAATCCTTCCCCGGTAAGATACCGCTCAAGTGAGCGCCTGATAGTTGGATCATCATCAACGACAAGAATTTTTTTGGGAATGAGGTTCGTATCCACTGGAATAATTTAAATTGGTAATGCTACGGTAAACCTGGTAAAAAATGGGGCCTCGTCAATTTGGTAATGGCCGAGAATTCCATGGTGCATTCGAATGATCTTTGAGGCTGTTGCAAGCCCGAGACCGATCCCTTCGGTTTTGGAAGTGAAAAAAGGCTTGAACAAATTCCGGAGAACTTCCTCGGATATCCGTGCACCGGAATTATCGACATTGATGAGAAGTACCTTGGAGGATGCACTAATATATCTCCATTTAGGATGCTCGGCAATTCTTGCTCCAATGCGTACTACATGTTCAGAACTAAGCGCAGCAGCATCGATCGCGTTTTGAAGAAGATTTAAAAATACTTGCTTCATGAGATCAGGATCAAAAAAAGCGGAACAATCTTCCGGTATCTCTGTAATCCGAATTGCTACGGAATTTTTCGCCGAATGATAAAAAGCTAATACTTTTACTTCATCCAAAAAATTTCTCAGGACGACTTTCTCAGGGTAATGCTGGGTATTCCGGGCATAGTCGAGAGCATTTTTTACGAGAGCTTCCAGACGTTTTACTTCTTTTGAGATAAGCTGGATGGATTCCAACTCTCCACCATCTGCATATTCACAATGTACCGCTTTACATTTTACTTCTCTTGCTTCAAGCATAAAAACATTCATTGCTATTCCGGCGAGAGGATTCCTGATCTCATGCATTAAGGTCGCAACGCTTTCGCCTATATTGCAGAGCTTTTCTCCCTGAGCGATTTGTGTCTCCATTTTTTTTCGTTCGGTCAGATCGATATCGACGCCTAAGTATCCGATCTTCTCTCCTTCTTTAGAATAGATCGAGGTCACAGAAAGCAAGCACGGTCTTTCAACGCCACCTTTAGACCTGTTAAGAACTTCTCCCTGCCATTCACCACATAAATCGAGAGCTTCAGGAATTTGCGTCATTAATTCAGGGCCAATTGAACGGCTGTGTAGCAGCACTCCTGCATGTTTCCCAATTACTTCATCCAAAGAAAATTCGAACCATTCAAGAAAGGTTTTATTAACAATCTGTATTTCATGTTTGAGATTAGTAATGAGTTTTGCATTCGAAGAATGTTCGAATGCCCATGCCATCATGGTTTCTTCTTGTGCAGTAGCTAATAGAGGCATTGTAGGCTTTTTAATGTTAACGGCAGACTCTAAACGCATGATGGTAGTATAAAAATTCAAGATATAACAATAATCGAGCCAATCTATCAACTTATTGATTTATATGCAGTTAAATTGCAATGAGTACGGTTTTATCCGAAGATTGTAAGATTTTCTTACAAAGGTAATATTCTTAAGATAATAGAACTCAAACCCTAAAAACCCGCTCCTTGGCAGCATCTTATACTAGGTTCATAAGGATTTGAGAGTCAAACAGTCACGGGTAGCCTTGGAAATCCGTTAAAAAAAAACGGGGCATTTTTTCAAATGCCCCAACCACGGGTAAACTCTACTAAACTTGAGTGAATAGTAGTTTTGGAAGGACCTGCCACTAAAAAAACTTCTATTACTACCGCGCTTCAGGCGTTACATTTTCTGCTGTTAGGCTCTTATGCTGACCGTTGATCAAGAGATTGATCGCCGCTGTTTCTGCTATTGCGCCAACATTTGATATCCATTGTATGCTTTTCGTTTCGATCTTGGTGGTTGAAAGAACTGTTCCGTTTAGGTCGAGGTCTTTTGTTTCTAAAATGGCGTACATGTTTTTGGATGCATCGATTTCTTCCTCGGTTATTGTCGAGACATACTTTTCATAGCCTTCATAATCGAATACAGGATGTAATCTATCCTGATAATCCAGAAGACTGCGATGATCCATCATTTTCGCTGATTTAATTTCAATATAGAATACTTTCTTAGGCGTTCCTTTAACTATGATACGCATATGCGTTGAATCCAGATGGACGATAGTTTTTTTATCATACGCATAATTCATACAATAGCTGCTGGCGAATGGCACCCATTCGGGATGACGATCTTGCGCAGCAGATACCTGATGATTATTTGTCATGACTGTTACGCTCTGAGCTTGCAAGGAGTTCGTATTGATCAATACCATTGCAGCGAAGAAAAATAGTGATATAGATGAGTGTTTCATATTCGTAGTTGTTGATTGGCAATATTCTGCTATAGAAATACCATGCCAAATATTTTGCGTGCAGAAAATAAGAAGTTACAGGATCTTCGTGAAAAAACTTTTAAGGATTTCTGAAATATTTCATATTTTCTAAATTCCGAATCGCGGTATGCAAACGGCGGTTGTCTGAAAAGCGAGTACATAAAAAAAGGGGCATTCTTTCGAATGCCCCCGCCACGGGATGCGCTACTAAACTTGTGTGATTAGTAGTTTCAGAAGGACCTTCACTAAAAAAAATTTCTTATAACCCTACATTAACCAACATTCATGCCAAACTCGCCTTTATGTAAATACAGCATTTACGAGCGAAAAGCGTTACACATTTTTAAGATTTTCTGAATTTCTTAAGATTTTTTAACAGACAACTAACACATTAACATCATTGTTTTCAACGACTTAAAAATTATTTTCCAGGGCTGGAACCAAAAGCTGTTAAATTCTGTCTTATGCGCGCGACGAAACAGGTAAGCATCAGTTCTCAATATATCACTTACCAATCTTAAAAAAGCCGCCGCACGGGAGCGGCTTTTTTGTTTTAGGATCCGAAAGGAATAACACGATCTTTTTCCTATCGTCTTGAAAAAAAAGTGTTATATTCGTCGACGTTTTTTTGTGTTTTAGCTATGACTCTTCTCGAGGAATTTATATTTTCTTTAAATAAGACGGAACGATCCATGCTCCGCCCGCTGCAATTCCGCGGCGTGAAGCGAAAAATATTTTTTAAGGTCCTTGCCTGCCGTCTGCGGGAAGGCATTAAATCCGAAGGTATACTTCACGCAAACAAACTTACAAAAAAGCGCTACTATCAGTTGATCACGGAAATACTCGATGCGTGTTATTACGATATTGTTCCTGAAGGGGGAACGAACCTTCTGTTGTTTCTGGGGAATAAACACTTATTCCGGCATTTTTATAATGAAGCAAAAAAGCAGGAAGGGTATTTGCTCTCAAAGAAGAACAACCGTGCTGCTCTTGAGCATTTTTACTTTGATATTCTGGTCGACCGAAGCCTCTTTGTGCTGAAACCAAAATCCAATGATAAACTCTCCGAAGCAATGGGAAACTATGCACAGCGTTACGTTGAAATAGTAATGCCTGATTCAGAGGATACACGATACCTGCAAAAGTCGGAGATCGGAAGACTTATTACCAAGCCATTTCCTGATCCGGAGCAAGGATTCAATAGCGAGAGTGTGAACCATCTGCTGAGTGAACTGGAAGATCTTTTCGAGGCTATCAAAGACGGGGACTTCATTCTGGCTCAGTTTGTCATTAATACCAGGCTGATATGGCTTTTTTCTCAATTTCAGTTCGAAGGAAAAAGCCCGGCGCAGTATGCAGCATTCGGATTAAAACTGATGAAAGATCATCCGGTTCTCTTTGCCGGGATCAAGGATTTTTATTCATTGCAATGCTTGCAGCTCCTTCAGGATGAAGACAAAAACATCGAAGAGTTCAAGAATTATTTAATGAATACCTCGGAATACTTCGGTCCGTCGTTAGTGCATATTGCACATTATTTTTCAAGAATAGTGAACAGCGGTGAAACCGGTTGGGGAAAAAAGTACATCGAGAAGTTCTTCCCATGTAATATAGATCTTCTCCGCGACGATGCTGCGATCTATTATTATTACATGTTAATTGTCTATCATATCTGCATTGGTCAGGATGATCAAAGTGAAAAGTATATTCTGGAAATGTTTAATCGCTTGAAAGGTCGAAATCGCGATATCAATGCGTATCTCGTTCTCCGCTGCTATAATGTTTTTTTTACGGCAATGCGTGGGGATCCTATTGCCCTGGAAAACGCGGTAAATCGCAACCTGCGTTTTGCAAAGCTCCATGGGTACAAACGTGATAATACGTCTCCGATGCTTTTTTTACAGGGTGTGAACGACCTCCTTAAGTATATCGGGGCCGGTCATGCCGATGCTAAAAAGATACTGGAGAGATTTGAGGAGCAATTTAATGTGAACCGGGGCCTGGCTCAATTTCCTCTATTATTTCGAAAGATATATAATAAATATTTTATTACATAGCAACATCTCCTCTTGTCTCCCTAATCAATAGTCCGAATTCCAAAAATCTTAGTTCTTTCCTGCGAAATTGTGTTATATTTGTGCAGGGCTATAAATACACGGGGGGACTTCTTTTCATGACCCTTCTAGAGGAATTCATATTTTCCTTAAGTAAAACCGAGCGCTTCAAACTCCGCCCGTTACAATTCCGCGGTGCAAAACGAAAGATATTTTTTAAGATCCTTGACTGCAGAACCCGTGCAGGAATCGATTCCGAAATAATAACCAAAAGATATAGGCTTACCAAAAAACGCTATTATGCAATGCTGGGAGAAATGCTCACTGCTTGCTATCATGATATTGTTGAGAAAAATGGTACTACACTTCTTCTTTTCCTCGGTAATAAACAATTATTCCGTCATTTTTACAATGAAATGAGAAAGCAGGAGGCAGCGCTTATCGAAAAAGGAAAAAAGAAGGAGCTTCGCGATTATTATTTTCAGGTACTTACGCAGCGCGCTCTTTTTATTCTTAATCCGGTATTTAATGAAGAACTTGTTAAAGAATTAGATTCGTATTCTGCCCGCTATGTGAAGATAATCGGTCCGCATCCTGAGAATACATTATATCTTGAGCTATGCCAGATCAGAAAAGATATAGATAACCCCCATAAGGGATTCAATTCTGAAGAAATGAAACAACGAATATCGGAACTGGAAATTATATTTGAAAAGGTCCGGTACGGAGATCATATTTTAGCACAATTTCTTGCTAGCGATACGCTCCTCATGCTGTTGTCCAGATTTTATTTTGCGGGGAAAAGCCCGGTCCCATATGCCCAGTTCGGAATACAGTTAATCCGTAATAATCCGGCTAAATTTTCTTTACTTAAGGATTTTTATGAATTGGAATGCCTGCGATTTCTTCCTGCAGAAGAAGGGAACACGATTGATCATATAAAACATTATTTAATGGAATCCTCTAAAGATTTCGGTACCTCGATATATTCTATTGGAAGGTTCTTCCAACAAATTTTACGGAACGATGGCTACGAGTGGGCGACAAAATATATTGAAAATTTTTTTCCATACAATATCGATCTTCTCAGAAACGATATGGCCCTTAATTACTGGTATATTTTAACAATATTCTATTCTCATACGGGAAATTATTCCGAAGGGGAAAACAGCCTTAGGAAGGCTTTTGCCTCAAATACCGGTAAGAATCGCAGCATTAATGTCCAGGTTATTTTGCGATGCTATGAGGTATTCTTTATTGCAATGCAAGGGGATGTACCCTTTTTAAAAAACATGATAGACCGTGAAATACGTTATGCACATCAACACGGATACGAACGTGGAGCCACATTTCAAATCATCTTTCTTAAAGCAATAGATGATCTCACAAAATATATTGGTATCGATAAGGACAAAGCAGAGAAAATCAGGGATACATTCTTGGTAACTCCTCAGGCAGAGCGTCTCTCGTTTTTATTTGAAAAGATCTACGATAAATATTTTCAATAAGACAAGATTAGTGTCTTCCCCCTCCTAAATAGGCTTTAACTTATTATTAACCAATAGCTTACCTTGTCAACAGGTAGTTTTAATTCTAGTATTCAGATTGGTTTTCACGAATAGAAGTAGTATTTTTGTAAGGTTTGAATTATCAACATAAATATGGGATTCCATTCCCGTGGCAAGGGCATCGTCAGATGCCCTTTTTTTCTCTGATCGGTTCGTAAGAGAAAATGGAACTAAAGAAATCCCGATTTGCCTTACCATACGTTCGTAATACGATCCCGCAGAAATTCGCAACGATACTATTCTATACATTCTCTAATTACCATTTACCAATGAACCGATCGATCCGCGTACTATCACTATTTTCTCTTCTTATTATTTTCGGAAATGCTTCGGCAAAGACCGAATATAGTATTGAAAAGCATACTTCTCCTGACGGAAAATACACCTATACAACGGTCACGAACGATCCTTTAAAAGCCCGTATTTATATCTTGAAGAACGGATTGACGGTGTATCTGACAGTGAATAAAAACGAACCGCGTATTCAGACGATGATCCCGGTTCGCGCCGGAAGCAAGAACGATCCTGCCGATGCGACCGGACTTGCTCATTATCTGGAGCACATGCTTTTTAAGGGTACTGATAAATTCGGTTCGCTCGATTATGCGAAGGAAAAACCGCTTATCGATGAGATCGAGCAGCGCTTCGAAGATTACCGCCATACGACCGATCCGGCGCAAAGGAAGATCATGTACCATGGTATTGATTCTGTTTCCGGGGAAGCGGCGAAATTTGCGATCGCTAATGAATATGATAAAATGCTCGGTGCGCT
>Ga0207152_1210_pt1 | contig 11552 bp, 9 predicted proteins | sample Alteio_BWMinHeat_30_FD_153590 | JGI IMG/M metagenome (GOLD analysis project Ga0207152, IMG submission 153590) | Enriched cells from forest soil in Barre Woods Harvard Forest LTER site, Petersham, Massachusetts, United States -... | ecosystem: Environmental > Terrestrial > Soil > Temperate forest >... | reverse complement strand
CGAAATCATCGACGCCAGTGTGGGCAACAGCGGTGAGGCGTTGAAGGCGCTGGCAAGGTTGCGCGAGGCGCTGCAGACGCTTCCCTTTTTCGGCAGCGGCAAGGTGGTGTGGATGAAAGATTGCAATTTTCTCGGCGACGAGCGGACCGCCAGCACGCAGGCGGTGACGGAGACGCTCGCCGAAATTGCGCAGGAGTTGAAGGATTTTGGGTGGGGAAGCGTGCGCCTGCTGATCAGCGCCGGCAAGGTGGACAAACGGAAGGTTTTTTACAAGACGATTGACAAACTGGGCGCGGTGGAAAGTTTTGCCGGATGGTCGGTTGACGACCGCGATTGGGCGGACCAGGCGGAGACCTGGGCCCGACAGGAGTTGCGCGCCCGCAAGAAGGAGATTTCGGACGAGGCACTGGCGGAGCTGGTCAGCAACGTGGGACCGAGCGCCCGGCTGCTGGGCAGTGAAGTGGAAAAACTGGCGCTGTTCATGGGCGACCGGGCGGAAATTGATACCGGGGACGTGACGGCGGTGTGCACGCGCAACAAATCCGCGCGCGCGTTCGCGCTGGGGGATGCGCTGGGCGACCGCGACCTGCCGCGCCTGTTGCGCGCCCTGGACGAAGAGCTGTGGGAGTTGAAATTCGACAACCAGAGATCTGAGATCGGGTTGCTTTACGGTTTGATTGGGAAAGTGAGGGCGATGATCCTGCTGAAGGAGATGCTGCGCGAAGGCTGGGTCAAGCCGGAAGGCGATTATAATCGATTCAAGGCGCAGTTGGAACGGGTCCCGGCGGCGCAATTGCCGCAGGACAAACGGTACAACCCCCTGGCACTGAATCCCTACGTCTTGTTCAAGGCGCTGCCCCAGGCGCGGCGATATGGGCAGGCGGAATTGATTGAGGCGATGGATTTGCTGCTCCGCTGCAATCAGCGGCTGGTATCGAGCGGGCTCGACGAGGGGTTGATCCTGCAACAAACGCTGGTGCAGATCGCCAGGCAACCGAAAGGCAAACCGGCGATGGCCGGCAGGGAATGAAAACCCGCCGTCATTTATCGCCTGCCTTTCGCGGAAGCGTCCCAGGCGACCGGGAGCGCGTCACGGGTTTGCTTGACTGGCAGGGCTCGCCATTTCATATTTGACTAGAGAAAGATGCTGTATGGCTCCACCTTCCGCAAAATTGCTGGTTTACGCGTCGGGGCACTCGGCCTGCGTCCGGATTGCCGGGCGGGCCAACTTTACCTCGAGCATTGACTTTAAGATGCTGCTCAATGGGCTGGTACAGAAGGGGTATGACTGTTTTGTTCTCGATCTTTCCGATTGCATCCTCATGGACAGCACCTTCCTCGGGGTGCTGGCCGGCTTCGGCCTCAAGATGACCACGCCGCAAAATGGAGAGCCCCAAGCCCGGCCAATCCAGCTTTTGAACCCGAACCAGCGCATCGCGGAATTGCTGGAGAATCTCGGAGTGGCGCACCTGTTCAAGACGGTGACTCGAACAGAGGACGTGCCAGGGGAGCCGGCGGTTGACACCGCGCCGGATGGCAAGGAGCATTCGCGCGAAGAGGTGACCCGCAACTGCCTGGAGGCCCACAGGATCCTGATGGAGATTGCGCCGGGCAATGTTTCCAAGTTCAAGGAAGTCGCGCAGTTCCTGGCGGAGGATTTGAAGAAGACCCAGACCGGCCCGTGATTTCCGCCGCGCCCCATGCCGGTCAGGACGTTTTGCCCGCGACCAGCCTGGCCATGGTTCCGAATGATGCGTGGCTTCTGGCGCTGGTGTTTTGTGCGGCAATCATTCTTGCCCTGGCCTGGCGGCTCCGGACGGAACGAAGGAAAACGAAGGTCCTGGCCGCGCAAATTGAATTGTCGCAGCACCGGCGCAAAATCGTGTTCGATTTTTTACACGACCTGGGCGAAGCATTCACGAAGGGGATTGATCGCGGTGAACTGCTACGGCTCATCGCGGTTTTTTCCGTAAGCACCACGCAGGCCAGCGCGGGCGCAGTGTTCCTGCTCGACGCGGAAAATAAAACCCTTCGCGCGGAGGTGGTCGTGGGCCCGTTTCCACCGCCATTGCAACCCGCTGAATTTGCCGGGACGAAAACGGGGGACCCCTTGCGCGACCTGGAACAGGTGGTCAAATCGCAAACGATTCTGCCGGGGGAAGGGCTGATCGGCGAGGTGGCCCGAAAGGGAAAGCCGGTATTGATTCAGGACGGGTTGAAGGACCCTCGTCTCGTGCAATACAAGGACGCTTCGTTGCAAACCCGCACGGCCATTTTTATTCCGCTGAAATTCAAGGACGAAGTCCTGGGCGTGATGGCGGTGGTCAACAAACAGACGGGAGAGTCGGCGCCGTTTTTCAATGCGAACGACCTGTTCCTGCTGGAATCCCTGGCGGACCACGCCGCCATCTCCCTCCACAACACGACCCTCTATACAATGCAGGCGGAGCAAAAACAGCTCGACGGGGATTTGCGGGTGGCCAGCGAGATCCAGAAAATGCTCCTGCCCGACCACGCGCCGAGCGTCCCGAATTTTGAACTGGTGGGCCATAACATTTCCGCCCGGCACGTGGGCGGGGATTATTACGATTTCCTGCGGCTGGATGAAACGCACGTGGGGGTGGTGATTGCCGATGTTTCCGGCAAGGCGATTCCGGGCGCCCTGGTGATGACCATGTGCCGCTCGGCGATCCGCGCGCAGACAAATCCCGGCCTCTCTCCGATCGATGTGGTGCGGCGCGCGAATGAATTGCTGCTGCCGGACCTGCGCGAGGACATGTTCATCACGCTGCTATACGGGATCTTGGATTCCACCAAACGGACGTTCACGTTCGTGCGCGCCGGGCATGACCCGGTCCTTTGGTATCATGCGCAAACTGAAGCCGTGGAGGTGGTGGCACCGCATGGCACGGCGGTGGGGTTGGACCGGAGCGAGCGATTTGGCCGGGAACTGGAGGCCCGGCGGCTCAACCTTTCCGCCGGTGATTTGCTGGTCCTCTACACGGACGGCATCACCGAAAGCCTGAATGCTGAGGAAATGGAATTTGGCCGGGACCAGCTCATAGAATTAATAAAATGCAACGCCCGCAGCAGCGCCGGCCAGATTTGCGAGAGTGTTTTCGAGCGCGTGCGCGAATTCACGAACGGCAGCCCGTTACACGATGACCGGACTTTAATTGTGCTTAGAGCGACTTGAATCGAAGAAGCGCGGCGCGATTAACCGTACGAATGGGACGGTTTCAAATTCCATTCGTCGAGCAACTGTCGGGGAATCTCGTTCAGGAAGCGGGACGGTGATTGCATCGCGTCGCCACTGTTGCCGGGCATCATTCGCACCAGGGGATAACTGAGATAAAGCTCGTTGCGGGCGCGGGTGATGGCGACGTAAAGCAACCGCCGCTCCTCCTCCTCGCCGTCCAAGGTCTCCATCGCGCGGGCGGAGGGGAACAAGCCATCGCACAGCATGATGAGAAAAACGACGTCGAACTCGAGCCCCTTTGCCTGATGAACGGTGGAGAGGCGGATTTGTCCGGTGTCGTTGTCCGCGGGCTGGCCGGATTCGGCCTCGAGATTGGTCAGCAGCGCGAGTTGGGACAGAAACTCCTCCGTGGTCGGAAACTGCTGGGCAAAAATCGCGAGTTGTTCGAGGTCCTCGAGGCGGTTCCGATAGTTGGCAAAGTTCTCCTGCAAATAATCTTCGTAACCGGCCTCAACCACGAGCCGCATCATTTGCGCGGGGTTGCCGTGCGCGGGCGCGGTTTCCAATTGCGACATCGTGGCGACGAACTGCGCCCAGGCAACCGCTGATTTTTTCGGCGCGGTGGCGGCACAGCCTTGCAAACAGGTTGCAACCCGGGCTTTCGCGTCAGGTTTTGTGTCCGAGGAATTGGTCCGGGAAACAAAATCCAGCCACAGCCGGTCCGCGCTTTTGGCGCCGATGCCGGGGAGCAACTGGGTGATGCGTTTGAAGGCGAGTTCATCGCGAGGATTGGCCGCGAGTTTCAGGTAGGCGGTGACATCCTTGACGTGGGCCTGCTCGAAAAACCGGATGCCGCTGGTGATGCTGAAAGGAATGTTCCGGCGGGTCAGTTCCAGTTGCAACTCGAGCGCATGAAAATGGGAACGGTAAAGCACGGCCATTTCGTTCATGTCAACTCCTTCCTCGCGCAGTTCCAAAACGCGCTGTGCGACAAACGAGGCCTGTTCCGACGAGCTCATGCACGGGACGAGCACCGGCTTGGCGCCGGTTTTGCGCGCAGGCGTCAATTGTTTGGTGAACTGTCGGATGTTGGCCGCGATGGCGGCGTTGGCCACATCCAGGATTTCAGGCGTGCTGCGGTAGTTGGTCTCGATTTTGTAAACCTTCGCCTCGGGGTAACGTTCGGGAAATTTGAGGATGTTTTGGAAATTCGCCCCGCGCCACGCGTAGATGCTTTGCGCGTCATCGCCGACGACCATGAGGTTGTGATGGCGCGCGGCGAGGAGATCAATCAACTCGCTCTGGAGCTGGTTGGTGTCCTGGTATTCATCCACAAGGATGAATTGAAACCGGCGCTGGTATTGCTCGCACACTGCGGGGTTGTCCCGGAGCACCTTGAGCCACAAGGCGAGCAGATCGTCGAAATCCATGGCGTTGGTGGCGCGTTTGCGGGCCGCGTAACGCTGTTCCATGTCGGCGATTTGCGGCGCAAGCGATTCGAAATAACCGTATTGGTCCGCCAGGATTTGCGGGATGGTTTTGCGCGTATTGAGGGCGAGAGAAAAAATGTCGGCAAGCACTTCGGCCTTGGGAAAGCGCGTGGCCTTGATGTCAATGGCCGACTCACCGAGGCAGGCGTCAATCAAGTCCTTGGCATCTTCGCGATCCATGATGGTGAAGTCGCGCTGGTAGCCGAGGAGGGTGGCGTGCTGGCGCAGGACACGGTTGCCGACGGAGTGGAACGTCCCGCCCCAGAGCGAGGGCAGTTCCTGTCCCAGCAAGTCGGACACGCGGCGCATCATTTCGCGCGCGGCCTTGTTGGTGAAGGTGAGCAGGAGAATGCGGTCGGCCGGGATGCCCTGCTCCAGCAGAAAACCGACGCGGTAGGTCAGCGTGCGTGTCTTGCCGGAACCCGCACCGGCGATCACGAGCGCCGGGCCGGGCGGCGCGGTCACGGCGGCGTGTTGTTGCGCGTTCAGTTCACCGGCATAATCAATATGCAGGTGGACCGGCGGGCTGAAGGGTTGCAGCACATAGTCGCGCGACATAAGGGAAAGTTAAACCAAAGAGGGAAAGTAAAAAGGGAAAAAAGCCTGCGAAGCAAATTGCGCCGTTTTCAGCCGGTGGCAGCGGTATTTTTGGCCAGTTCCTGGCGCAAGCGTTCAACGTTCGCTTCGACTCGTTCCACGTAGGAATTGCGGCCCGAGGGATAGGGCTCGGCAAGAAATTGATAGAGCCCGCCGAAATCGCGTTCGAGTTTGGGGCGGACGTAACTTTCCCAAAATGCCGGGGTTTTTTGCATTAAATCGTCCGGGCCGGAAAACGTCGCAATGTTATAGGGCTGATCAAGCGGATGCCGGGCGGCCTCGGCAAACTCGGCATACAGGACGGGCAGCTTGGCGACATAGTCGTCGGCGGCCATCTGGCCGAGCAGATCGGCGGTGCCGAGGGCGAACCCCGTGATTTTCTCCAACTCGCTTTGGAACGGAATTTCATGGAGCGGGGCGTTTATGCCGGTGCAGAGAATCATGTTCTGGACCGACTTGATTTCGGCGGGTGGGAACCCCTTTTTGCCAAGCAATTCCGCGGCGAACTCCGCGCTGCGGCGGACATGGATGACGGTGTATTTCGCGCCGGTACCGTGGGCATCGTCCTTTTTCTTCAAATAGCCGGTGTCGTGCAACAGGATGGCCAGAACTGCGAGCTGAAACATATTTTCGCTCAGCGCGGGCTGGGCCTGGGCCTGATGGCGTCCGTGCAGCAGGCGGGCGAGGCAGAGGGTACCCTGAAGGGTGTGTTCGAAATCGTGGTATTGCGCGTCAATGGCCTGATAATCGCCGTATTTGCCGGTGAAACAATCGATGGCCCAGCCGAAAATCTGAGGGACGAGGAGCTGGTCGCCGTCGGGGAACATGGCCAGATAAGCCGCTTGAACTTGAACCTCAACGGCAATCGGGTCTCTGGTCACCACGCGAGGATGCATTTTTGGCAAATGTAGCCCTGATTGGCAAAAATGCACGTTTTTTTAAGTGATTTCAGCCACGTAATTTGTACCCCGGAAGGACTCACTGCCTTTACATGAGCGCCGCACAGTATGCTGCCATGATGTGAAGAATTATTAACGTGTAGCAGCTCAAGCGCCACCAGCGCGTTCCTGAAACAGCGGTCAATATCAAACCATACAGGATTGGTGGTCCAAACCAGGCTATACCATCTAAAATCCAGGGCAAATTTCGCCAACGGAAGAGCACGCCGTAAGGAAACATCAGCCAGAGCCTCCAATAATCAAAGGCACCGTAGAATGCAGTATTGAAAGGAATGTAAAAGAAGCTCACGAAACTCACAAAGCAGCCAACGAAAGTCCATCGCCAGTGCAAGTCTCGAATCCTCTGAATGAGTGTACGCATAAACACCTCCCAATGGTTCAAATGTACGACGACGAGCCGTGATGTCAACCGAGAAGCGGAACTGGATTCATTGGCAAACGCTAGTTTGTAGTCACGCCGGTCGCGCCCCAGAAGACGAGGTAGCCGGGAGCGGTTTTGGCGAGATGGACGGAGACCAGTTTCTTCGCCGCATCGGGATGCAAATCCACGCCATGGATATAGTGGTGGTTCTTTTCCCTCATTTTGCCGGTGGCGTCCCACTTGGGCAGGTCTTTGGCGAGGGAAAAGAAGTTGGGGTCGCCGGCGGGGGAATCGTTGTAGTAATCGGGCAGGAGAATATCGCGCTGGTCGAGCGTACCGTCCGCGTAGGTGAGTTCGAAATGGAGATGGGACGGCCCTTCGCTGCTGGTCATAAAGACAAGCATGCTTTTGTATTGGTTAGTGGGGACCGGAAAGGTGAATTCCCCTGCCCCTTCGACGCCGCGCGTTTGGGGATTCTGGCCGTCGGCGTTGGAAAAATTGAGTTGGACGAAGGGATGGGTGGAGTCGGCCTTGAAGGCGCCATCGCCGGGGAGCGCATTGGCGTTGGTATCGCCGTTGGCGACGGCGGCTTCGAGGGTCAGATAGCCGTCGGCGCGGCCGCGGCCATCGACGCCTTTGGTCCAGGGCACGAGTTTGCCGTCGGTGAGGGTCGTGACGGCGCGCCCGGTGAGGATGGAGCGAACGTCGATTTGGATGACGTCCGAGGCGTGGGCGGAAAAAGCGGCCAGGAGGGAGAACAAAAGGGAGTTAAGTGTTCGAGTGGTCATGAGAGGTGTATTAGGCGGCAGCTTCAGCGATTTGGTCAAGCAGTATGGGCCCACTTATAAAGCCATTCAACAGTGCGCTCAATCCGTGGAATCCAGTGCACCGACTTTGGCAAGTATGCGATCCATGATGTGCGAAACCATGCCACGCCATCATTCCTTCACCTCGGAGCTTTGAACAACAGCTTCTCCCTCGCCCCGATGGAGTGGAAAAAGCCCCGGAGGGAATAATTTCTGTCCGATCATTTTATTTAGTCTAATGCCGAGGCTGGATGGCTCCCGTCCATAACGCACCTGGAGACGCCATGAAGCGTTCGTTGAAAGGCCGGGTGGCCGGCCAACCGCTACAAGGCAGCCGTATCCCGGCGACCATTCGCCGCCCTCGAGCCCAAACCAGGAACCGCTACTTGGAATGAACTGCTGCCATCCCGTTTCAGTCTTCTGTTCGACTGAGACTGTATTGAACCAGATGTATTGGTTACTCGAAATATTTGAAACCATGAACATCGCGCAACGACCGGTTGCGCCCTGACATACCGCGAGCCGTGTCGGTGTCATCGTCCGTATCGGGTTGTTTGTCATCCCGATAAACACCACCGACAGCTTCGGCGAAGTTGGGCCAGTGTGACCACCCCACAAGCATATGTACGCCACGATCAGCAATACGAACACTGCAAAAAATATCATGTATCTTCTCGGGCGCGCCATAGCACTTAACCACGAACTGAATTATGCGGGCTTGTCATCATGTTCCAGGCGCTTCCCCATGCTGACGACGTCGTCGGTGGAATAACCGCCACGGCGATAAAATTCAATGACGCCGTCCTCATCCTGGGGTTGGAAGGATCGAATTTGCATATTTGCGCAGATCATGTTCGGCACTTGCAGGTAATACGGCGTGAATCTCGCCGAGGCCATCGTTAATATCCAAATCGTACTGAAACCCAAAAAACACTTTGTATTTTTCTATGCGCTTAACTTTGTCCCAAGGCACGAGAAAAGGAGAATGAAAAGCGCGGAACAGGTAGGCCGTGTAGAAATACACTCCGGCGTCAGTGAAGATAACACGAACAACATTGCGATAGCCGGCCAAGTAGGTGCCGAACCACGTCCTTGAGGAAGTGAACGATTTGCCGGCCGGCTTGGACCGGGCGGGGTAACGGGTGGCGAACGTATTCCATCCGACTTTCGAAATAATGAAGGAGACCATGACCCACATGCCGATGAAGAGAAGAAGGAAGAGGGGAATGACCCGCCAAGATTCCGGTCCTAATGGTTGGGATGCCAGCATACGTGATCTGCCTAATATCCGACAGGACTGGCTTTTGCAATGCAGTTCGGCTGTCGCTGGTCAACGCTATTTCATTGGTTCTTTCTGGTCCACGGCCGAAACCGTTGAAAAGGTTATGGGCTGCGGAGTCGACGATCACCCCGCTGAAGCGGGGTGTTAATAAAATCCAGGTTGGACAGCCTTTGTCCCACCTGGGGTGTATGATGGGCGGGATGGTGCGTGAAAAAAACGTAAAAACGCCAGGTAGATCAGAAAACGCAAAGGACCGAGCCATGAATAAATTGAGAGCAGATTCGACGTGGAATGGATTGACCCCGGAACAAAGGGAAAAGCTGGATGAATGGTTGTTTGAGGAGGAGGTGGGTTACCGGGAGGTGCGCGAACGGGCGCAAAAGGAGTGGGGCATCGAAAGTTCGATTTCGAGCGTAGGCCGGTATTACCGGCGCGGTCGAAATGCGCGGATGTTGGAGGAGATGGCGGAGACGCAGCAGGCGGCCAAAGCATTGAATGGGACCGGGCTCAATATGAAGACGTTGCGGTCATCGGCCCTGAAGGTGATCGGCAAGCGGCTGTTCGAGAAAGCGATAGACGGCTGCGACGTTAAGGCACTGGCGGTGTTGGGACGGCTGATGTCAGAGGGCGAGAAGCGGGAGATTCAACGGGCGCGGCTGGCGCTGGCGCGGGAGCGGTTTGAATTTAGCGCGGCGGAGGCGGCCCTGGCGGAGTTGCCGCACGTGGAGGAAATGACGGAGGAGGAGGTGAGGTTGGAAAACGCGCGCATCGAGGCGATTAAACGCCGTTTATTCGGAACGAACCTGCCGGAATGAAACCAGAAACCATATCACAAATGCCCGCAGATAGCTTCCGGAGCGTCCGCTTATATGCGAATTTGTTCGCCTATAAGCGAACATTTAGGCGTGTTTTGAAAAAAGTATTTTTTCTGGCATTACGAAAGGGACATAGGAGCAATGAGACCAATAGGACGAACAGGACAAATGCGCCATATGATGGATCATGCGGGTTTTATTTGGCTTTTGGGCGAATGCGATTAAAATAGGGCTCAGTTAAGAAATCATGGCACATCATCAACATGGCGACGCGGGGGGCGACCCGACCTTTAACGCCAAATCCCGGTCCACATGGGACATCATCCGGCGGGTGGCGGTCTATTTGAAGCCGTACAAATTGCTGGCGGCGAGCACGATGGGCAGCGCGCTATTGTCGCTGGGCTTTTCGTTCGCCTACCCGCAGCTCATACAGGCCGTCATTGATGACGTCATCAACAAACGCCAGGCCGAGAAGCTGGTCCCGGTGATACTGGCGCTGCTGGGCGCGTTTCTGCTGCGCGATCTTTTCACCGGCCTGCGCATCCTTATCAACAACACGCTGGAACAGAACATCATCTACGACATGCGACGGGATGTTTATGCGCGGCTCCAGCGGTTGCCGGTCAATTATTTCGATCAACGAGCGTCGGGCGACCTGATGACACGGGTGATAGAGGACGTGAATTCTGTGGAGCGCATTTTGATCGACGGCATCGAGCAGGGCACGGTCGCCGTTCTCAGCCTGTTGATTGTGCCGGTATTTCTTTTCCACAAGAGCATCGCATTGGGCTGGATAGCGATGATTCCCCTGCCCTTGCTGGCGACGGGTGCGCTCTGGTACACGCGGACGGCGCACCGCCGTTACCGTCTCCAACGCAAGGCTTCGAGCGCCATGAACGCGCTGCTGATGGATAATTTGCAGGGCGTGCGCCAGATCAAATCATTCGGGCAGGAATCGCACGAGGACACGCGGTTTGCCGGGCGCGCCGATGATCTGCGGCAATCCACGCTGGGCATCATGCGGATGTGGTCCATCTATTCGCCGGCGATGAGTTTTGCCGCCGCGCTGGGCATTGTGCTCATTCTTTGGGCGGGCGGGCGGCAGGTTTTGGACGGGAAACTGACCGCCGGTCAACTGGTGGCATTCCTGTTTTATCTGGGACTTTTCTACGACCCAATCCGGCAATTGCACGGGTTGAACCAGATATTGCAGGCGGCACGGGCCGCCGGGGAACGGATGTTCGACATACTGGACTCGTCGGTAGAGCGCATGGACAACATACGGCGGCAACCGCTTCCCACACCGGTCCGCGGCGAGGTGGTTTATGAGAACGTGGGATTTTGCTATGCCGGAGAAAAAAATGTGCTGCGGGAAATCACCCTGCATGCGCGGCCCGGCGAGATGATTGCGCTGGTGGGCCCCACGGGCGCGGGCAAATCCACGCTCGTGAACCTGCTGCCCGCATTCTATGAATTGACGACCGGGCGGATCACCATTGACGGGCATGACGTGGGCGGGACCGCGCTGGAATCGCTGCGCCAGCACATCAGCGTGGTGAGCCAAGAGGCGTTTCTCTTCAACGGCACGATCCGCGAAAACATTCTTTACGGAAAACTGGACGCGACGGAGGAGCAACTTGAGGCGGCGGCGCGGGCGGCGAACTGCCACGAATTCATTTCCCGGCTGCCGGACGGATACGATTCGCGCGTGGGCGAGCGCGGCGTGAAATTGAGCGTGGGCGAAAAACAGCGCGTGAGCATCGCGCGGGCGTTGCTGAAGGACGCGCCGATCCTGGTGCTGGATGAAGCGACGGCCAGCGTGGACACGGGGACGGAGAAATTGATCCAGGAGGCGCTCGAAAGGTTGATGGCCAACCGCACGAGTTTTGTCATCGCGCACCGATTGAGTACCATCCGAAAGGCGGACCAGATTCTGGTGATGCGCGACGGACAGATCATCGAGCGCGGCAATCATGACGATCTGGTGGCGCTCAACGGGCTTTATGCCCGGCTGGCGCGCATCCAAAACACGACGTTCATTGA
>Ga0207152_1209_pt1 | contig 11605 bp, 14 predicted proteins | sample Alteio_BWMinHeat_30_FD_153590 | JGI IMG/M metagenome (GOLD analysis project Ga0207152, IMG submission 153590) | Enriched cells from forest soil in Barre Woods Harvard Forest LTER site, Petersham, Massachusetts, United States -... | ecosystem: Environmental > Terrestrial > Soil > Temperate forest >... | reverse complement strand
CAATTCCTCGGTACGCGACCTGTTCGAGCGCTTCCTTCCCGACGACCAGCGCATCCAGCGCCTTGGAACCATCATAAGGCCGGAGCGGATCCTGGCCCTGAAAGGAAATACTGAGCGAGGCCGGGAGTTGTTCTTCAAGGCGGCCGGCCTCCAGTGTGCCGCCTGCCACCGCGTGGGCGGCACCGGCAGCACGCTGGGCCCCGATTTGAGTGAGATAGGCAAGAAATACACGCGCGCTCAAATCCTGGAGAGCATCCTCGAACCCTCCAAGTTTATCGACCCCAAATATGTCAGCTACCTTGTCGAGACCAACGACGGCACGGTCGTTACCGGGCTGTTGGTCACCAAATCTCAGCGTGAGATAATCCTCCGGACCGCTCAGGATAAGGAAGTCCGCATACCCGCGGACGCGGTGACGACGATGCAAGCACAGCAGAAATCCCTGATGCCGGAGTTGCTGTTTCGCGATGTGACGGCCGAGCAAGCCGCCGACCTGGTGGATTTCCTGGGGTCCCTTAAATAATCACGGAAATGGATTGCATGGCGCCTGCGACACACACGCACAACCTTTTTATCTGGGACATCGTCCCACATGCGCTCTAAGCGTAGGTCCCGCGAGCCGAGCGGGACTTGGAGTTCTCGCCAGGTCAATTCTGATCATGTGGCAAAATGGTCGCCCAAACATATCCCCCTGTTAAACAGTGCGTTTACGTCAACGAAAACCGACCATTTTGCCAAAAACATAGGGGCGACGCGACCAACAATCTTGCAAAAACGGTCCCTATTGTGTTTGATCGGGTGGTTCCGCGGGTTTTTCGTCGAACTGGGGGCCGGGGTTGATGAGGGAGCCGGGGAAAAGGGCGTGGACCAGGTAAACGGCCCCATGGAGTTGGGCCATGGAGCAAACGACTTCTACGGGGCCTCCGTGTTTTGGCGTGCAACGTGGGTTTGAAACCAATCGATTGGCTTCGGGATTTCAAGCCCGAGCGTATGAGGAAGTGGTGCCTGTTGTCCACCGGTCCGGGATCAGAGGGGCGGAGAAAACCGATGTGGCTCAAGAACAAATCAAATTGGTCGAGCAAGGAGGGATCGCCGCATGAACAGGGAACGGAAGCCTAAGGGGGAACGTCGTGCCGCTCGGTACGGACGGGTATCAGGGGACAAGCAGGCTAAGGAAGGAACGATTGACAGCCAACTTTCTCTGCTACGCGAGCGGATCGAGGCCGATGGTTTCGCGGTGGAAGAAGAGTTGTGTTTTATCGATGATGGGGTTAGCGGCAGTACGTTGGTGCGGCCCGCCCTGGAGCGACTGCGCGACCAAGCGGCGGCGGGAGCGTTCGATCTCTTGTATGTGTTGGCACCTGACCGCTTGGCGCGGCGTTACGCGCATCAGATGGTGCTCATTGAGGAATTGCAAGCGTGCGGAGTGGAGATTGTGTTCGTGAACCGTCCGCTCGGAGCAACGCCGGAAGACCAACTGCTGTTGCAGGTACAAGGGGTAGTGGCGGAATACGAACGGGCGAAGATTCTGGAGCGGACGCGACGAGGCCGGTTGTATGCGGCGCGGTGCGGGCGGGTGAGCGTTTTGGGGCACGCGCCCTATGGGTATCGCTACATAGACAAGCATAGCGGTGGTGGCGTGGCGGCGTATGAGGTGGTCGAGGATGAAGCCCATCTCGTGCGGCAGGTGTTTGCTTGGGTGGCCTATGACGGCTGTTCGCTGCGTGAAGTGGCGCGGCGGTTGGCACAACGCGGCGTGCCTACGCGTCACGGCCAGAGCCGCTGGGACCCGAGCACCATCGCCGGCATGCTTCGCAATCCGGCCTACCATGGGCAAGCGGCATACGGCAAAAGGAGAATGGAAGAACGCCGCTTGCGCTTACGTCCGCGACGGGGCCAACCCGAGGTACCCAAGAATCCGCGTACGCCGCACAGGCAACCGGCGGCAGAACATATTGTCATTGCGGTGCCAGCCTTGGTGGATGCGGACTTGTTCGCTGCGGCGCAGGAACGGCTTGCGGAGAATCGTCGACGCTTGCGTGCGTCTCAGCGTGGAGCACGTTATTTGTTGCAAGGGTTGGCCGTCTGCGGCTGCTGTGGCTATGCGCTCCATGGTGCCTTCAGCGGCCGGTCGCGGGAGAAAGACTACACCTACTATCGCTGCATCGGCACGGAAGCCTGGCGTTTTGGCGGTCAGCGCTTCTGTGAAAACCCGGCACAGCGTATGGAGGACTTGGAAGCAGCGGTCTGGAATGATGTCTGCGCCTTGCTGAGCGAACCGGAACGTTTGCGCCAGGAATTCGAGCGTCGGCAACAAAGTCCTAACTCGGAAAGTGCGCTGGCCGAAAGCCATCGCTTGCGGGGAGCCATCAGGAAAGTCAAGCAGAACATCAGTCGCCTGATCGATGCCTATGCCGATGGCTTGTTGGAAACAGGAGAGTTCGAACCACGCATAAGGCGTCTCAAAGACCGCTTAGCCAAGTTGGAGGGCGAGATGCAGGCCCTGCATATGCAGGTCCGAGAAGATGAGGAGACGCGATTAGTGTTTAGTCACCTCGATGACTTTGCCGACCAGATGAAAGCAGGACTGAACACGGTGGAATGGAGCCAACGACGCGAAATTCTGCGGGCCTTAGTCAAACGGGTGGAAGTGGATAAACAGAACATCCGCATCGTGTACAAGGTGCCAGAACGCCCTTTTGTTAAAGGCCCCAACGGGGCCCTTTTGCAAGATTGTTGGTCGCGTCGCATAAGAACCCCGTGGCCAAATGGCTGGCCCAGCACACGCCGCCCGGCTCAAGTGAGCCATCAGGGTGTGGTTGGCACTGAGACCATTGTGCAAAGAAGAGCATTGTGCAAAGTGCTTTGCACAATGGTCGCGTAGGCACAAGGTATTGAGATATTTAAGCTTGCATTATAAGCGGGGACCATTGTGCAACGTGTGTGCACGAGATCCCCCACGTCGCGGAGCGACGATTGCCGGTAGCCGGGCGTTTCAACGCCCGGTCGACCGGTCAACCGGTGAGCACGTCGCGGAGCGACGATTGACGGTGGGGTTTGAAATAACCGAAGAAAGACTTGTTGGAATGTTCACGAACCACCAGACGAGCCGGCTCACAGCGAGACAAAGTTTGTGCGGCGCCGCCGGCAAGCGTCGCTCCGCGACGGTGCCGTTGCCTGTTTGCGATCCGGGGCATGAATGCCCCGGCTACCTTCGTGCCGTCGCTCCGCGACGAGGCCACCGGATCGACGTTACTGTTTCAAACGCGAAAGCGCTCAATGAAACGCCGATTGGCGGCACGTAAGCTATCCTCGGCGCTCAGGCCAAGGCGGCGCGAGAGCTGGCAAAGATTGAATAAAACTTCTCCCATCGCGTGTTCCAAGTGGGCGCGATTTCCTTCGGACATCGTCGAAGTCGTGGTCTCCTCGGCATGGACCGATTCCTCCAGCGCCTCAAACTCTTCGCTTACTTTCGCCAGAACGGCGCCGAGTGAACGCTCAGGCGCGCCTGCCTTGGCCGCCTTTTCTCCCAGTCGCTGGGCGCGCTGGAGAGCGGGCATGCTCTCGGGAAGACGTGCCAGGCCCGCGGCGGGGGAGGGGTCCACGCCTTTTTCCGCGGCTTCGGCTGCCTTGATCTGTTCCCAGTTCTTGAGCACCTCGGCCGAGCCCTGGACCTCTACCGAGCCAAAGACATGCGGGTGCCTGCGCACCATTTTCCGCTCGATGCCCCGGATGACTTCCGTGATGGAGAAGGCGCCGCGATCGTCCGCCACCTGGGCGTGCAAAACAACTTGCAAGAGGAGATCACCCAATTCTTCGCGGAAAGAAGGATCATCGGCACGGTCGATGGTATCGAGCACTTCGTAGGCTTCCTCGATGAGGAACAGCCGCAGAGTCTGGTGCGTCTGTTCCAGGTCCCAAGGGCAACCTGTCCCTGGGGTACGCAGTTTTTTGATAACGGCGACAAGCTCGCGAAACATTTGGGCGGCTTCATCGAGATCCATTGCGGTGTCCTCAAAAACAGAATGAAGAATGAAGAATGAAGAATTAGGAATTAAGAATTCAAATATGCCCCGCTTCGCTCGACCCACCGTTCTTCATTCCTAATTCTTCATTCTTCGTTCTTCATTCTTCATTCTCCCCTCCTATTCCGCTTGCAGCGTAAGTTGCGTACCGTTGGGCAGGCGTATGGTCGCGGCGGAACCGCGCTCGATCAGGTATTCTTCCGCCTTTTTCAGCGGACGACGCTGGGGAGCGACAAGAAGCGTGCCATTCATTGGGGGACGTATGCCGCCGCCGCGGCGCGGGACGCCGTTTACCAGCAGGATGCCGCCGGCGTGCCCCCGCATGAGGAAGTGCCCCCGGCTGACATAAATATCTTCGTTGCCTCCTCTGTTTCTGAGAATGGTCGCGCCGCTGCCGGGGACGATGGGCGTGGGAACATACCTGGGGTCGAGGTATTCGAGCCGGCCGCCTTCCATGCGCCCGATGATGACGGAGCGGTCCGGCGCCAGTTCGAGGCGCACATCCAGAGCAGGTTTATCGGAAGGGATGGTGGCGGCGTTGGGTATCGACCACAGGGTCAACCCCAGGCCGTGGTCTGAATGGATGGTGCAGAAGGAAGGGGGATCGTCCAGTTCCGGGAGAGCGTCGAAATGCGGCATCTCCGGAAAGGGTTCGACTTCCGGTCCGACGGCCGGCGGGGTCGGCGCTTTCATGGACGGCCTCCTTGTTCGGTATTACGCCTTCGTGGCTGCTTTGAGTTAGGTGCCGCGCAAGTACATTTTACCTTGCCGAAATGCATTTGACATCCCGAGTCCGGAGGTCACAATAAGCCGCATGAAGACCGAGGAGGCAAAAGCGCGGTCGGAGTATGAAAATCCAGCGCGAGTTTGAATTGGCCGCGGAAGTACAACGGAGTATGTTGCCCGATACGGTGCCGACGGCGTCGGGGTACTCGTTCTGGGCGTGGTGGCAGCCATGGTCGCATGTGGGCGGGGACATTTACGATTTTCACACGCTTCCATCGGGTGAGATCATAATGCTGGTGGGAGATGTGGCAGGAAAGGGGCTTGCAGCGGCACTGGGAATGGCATCGCTTGCAGGAATGGTTCCCTTGGCGCTGGAACAAACCGGCGCGGATTTGACAAGATTTGCGAGTGCGCTAAACAGGAGCTTCTTCCGATGGGCCTCGCGTGCAAATATGTTTGCGACGCTGCTTGCAGCAGCGCTGGACCCCGTGGCACATCAATTAGGGGTGTTAAGTGCGGGTCACGGTTCGGGATTAATCCGTCGTAAAGATGGCACTTTAGAAGACCTCTATCCGATTGAGCAAACGGGCCTGCCCCTTGGAGTGAGTGGCGAATCGTCTTACGAAGCCGTGCGCTTTGAGATGAATCCGGGTGATGCCGTGGTGATAACCTCCGACGGAGTCATGAACGCCGTCAACGCAACAGGAGAGGAGTACGGGATCCCCCGATTGAAGGAGGTGCTGGCGTGCACGGAACCGCACGCTGGGAGGTTGGGTGAGGCGGTACTCGCAGGCGTCAACGCATTTACCGGGGGCCGTCAAATGGAGGATGATGTGGTGGTGGTTTGTTTTGCCCGAGAGCCTGACCATCTTTAGCCCGATTCCATCTCATTGGTAAACTCTACGATGCAACTATCGTCTTTGCTGACGCTCCCCGCCTGGCCTCTTCTATTCTTGGGCCAGGCCTTTGCTGACGACCCCATCGTCCACCAAGGTGCCGGTAGTTATGTCACGATTCTCCCCAAAGGAGCGAAGGGGCCTCCGGAAACGATCTACCAAACGGTAAACGTCAAAGGCAAGATGCCCACGAACGACTGGTGGAGTTCTCTGGCCTGGATGAAATACTCGGAGCGGCACTTCCCTCACCCCCTGGCGGTCGAAGCGGGGCCGGGTGGTCTGCGCCTCTTTTATCCGGGACCGTCCATCCGGGCAAACAAGCAGGGGATCTTCGGCAACATGCCGGGGAAAAGCGCGGAGGACCTTGTCCTGGGCCACTCCGCTCAGGATGAATTTCCCGACGCCCTGGTGGACGGTTTCAGCGATTGGTTCGTCGCCGTCCGGTTCGCTTCTGGAAAAAAAAGCATGAAGGTCACTTACGGCCACGGTTCCCCCTTCGTGTATGCACTCTACGAAGGGGGTGGTCCCCGGCTGACCTTCGCGCAATCTCCGCGGATCTGGTCGGGTGATGAGCGCAGCGGCGTCCTGGGGATTTCCGTGAATGGCAAACATTACGGTCTCTTCGGCCCCACCGGATCGACGTGGGCCGGACTCGGCGGCAAGACCCTGACCAACAAAGCGGAGGGAAAGAACTATTTCTCGGTCGCACTGCTGCCCGACACAAGCGCCAAGACCCTTGCGCTGTTCAAGCAGTATGCGTACGCGCACGTCACCGGCACCCGGGTAGACTGGGCCTACGACTCGAAAACCAGCACCGTGACGACGACTTTCACCTTTGCGACGACCTTTCACGAAGGGCAACAGACGGGGACGCTATTCGCCCTTTATCCCCACCAATGGCGGACTGCCAAGGACATGACGTTTCACGGGGAATACCTCTCCGTGCGCGGCAGGATGAAGCTGGCCGAGGGGCCTGCGTTCCGCACCGTCATGCAATTCCCCGGCGTCCTGCCTGCTTTGCCCAGGGTCGCGGATGTGGACAAACAAACGCTCGCCGCTTATTTGCAAATGGAAGTCCGCCGCGAACCGGCCCCCGTGATCGACACCTATGCCGACGGAAAATGGCTGGGCAGGAACGCCACGCTGATCCCCATCGCGGAGCAGTATCAATTGGAGGACAGCGCTAGCAGGTTGCGCGCCCGAGTGCGCAGCCGCCTGGAGGAGTGGTTTACGGCCACCGGTAAATCCGACGCCAGCAAAGATCGGGAGCTGTTCTATTACGATAGTCGGTGGGGCACTCTGATCGGCTATCCGGCGAGTTTCGGCTCGGACCAGGAACTCAACGACCATCACTTCCACTACGGCTATTTCGTCAAGGCGGCGGCGGAAATCGCCCGCCACGACCCGGACTGGGCCAAGGACGCGCGCTGGGGCGGCATGGTGAAACTGCTGATTCGGGACATGGCAAGCTGGGACCGTGGCGACAAGATGTTCCCGTTCCTGCGGAACTTCGATCCCTATGCCGGACATTCCTGGGCATCCGGCCACGCCAAGTTCGGAGACGGTAACAATAACGAATCCTCCTCCGAGGCGATGAACGCCTGGAGCGGCCTCATCCTGTGGGGAGAAGCCACGGGCGACCGGACGATCCGCGACCTGGGCATCTATCTATACACGACCGAGATGCATGCAATAAACGAATACTGGTTTGACGTTCACGGCGTGAACCATGCCAAAGGTTACACACCGTCGGCGGTGACAATGGTGTGGGGAGGGCAGGGGGTCAATGCAACCTGGTTCTCGGCCCGTCCCGAACACATCCACGGCATCAACTGGCTCCCCATGCACGGCAGCTCGCTCTACCTGGGCCGTTATCCGGCCTATGTTGACAAGAATTACGCGGCGCTCGTCAAGGAGAATGAGGGGACCCGCTGGAAGGAATGGTCGGACATCATTTGGATGTACCGCGCGCTGGCCGACCCGCAAGATGCCCTCCGCCTATTCAATGCGGCCAAGGACCAGGTCACGTACGAGGGTGGCAACACCAAGGCCAACACGTATGTGTGGATTCAGAGCCTCGACGCCCTGGGACAGGTGGATGCCGGCGTCACCGCCGATTATCCGCTGTATGCTGTCTTTCGCAAAGGGACGATCCGGACGTATTGCGCGTACAACATGACGGAGCGGCCACGAACCGTTACGTTTTCTGATGGCTTTACGCTAAATGCTGGGGCCAAGAGCATGGCCAGGGGGCAAAAGCAAAATGAAGAATGAAGAATGAAGAACGAAGATTGAAGAATGGAGAATGAAGAATTAAGGTTTCGGTTCTCCTTCCTTCGGCTCCGGGTGAAGGACGGAATGGAGGTCGCTTTGTGCCTTTTGCATTTCCAACTACACCGGATTCAACTCGATGAGAAAGGCGTTCCGGCCGAGTTCCGCTACCACGTCTCCGTCACGGTAGCTTCCAGCCAGTGTCCGACGCTTCGGGACAAACGCGTTTCGCCACACGCCCTTCGCCACACCACGGCCATGCACTTCACGTAAACTAAGTTTCCGGCCTAGCGAAAAGCTATTGCAGTTTTTGGAAAATCTCTGAGGTCGCAGAGCGAGAGAAGCTAACTGCCCTTAACGCTCGGCTAAGCTGCCGGCGCCGCCTCGGGGGACGTGATCCCGCCAGAACCGGAATGGCGGCCCCGGTCAGCTTCAGCCGTTGGTTCGGCTGGTTTTTTTTGCGGAACAAGCCTGGCACCTAACAATGCCTGACGCTTCCGGACACCAGCGAAAAACGCCTCGACGTCAAAGTTGCACTCCGCTGCCAGCTTTTCGCGGGTCCGGTGGACTTCCGCCACAATAGGGTCTTCCCACATCATGCTATTCTCCCATGAGTTCTTCGGGCGTGCAGATAATCGGCATCCGATGACCCAGCTTCTCGCATAGTACTGCTATTCTCCGCGCGATCTGTGCGTTTGCCAAGTGCTTGCAATTCCATGTTAGCAGAAAGTCAATGGCGTGAACGGTTGACACAGCAACATGTGCGGCATCAGGAAAAGCGTGTGGTGGAAGCATGCCGGCGGCCATGATGGCCTTCGTCAAGGCCTCGGCGTCTTCGGTGAACTTGAGGGTCGGCAAGTCGGCGATGATTGCGAGCCGTTTTTGTATTTCCGCTGGATCGCCAAGTGAGGCTTCGTCAATGATGAGCTGGGAAACCGAGCACTCAAACTGGCTCCGTCGATTCTCCCACCAGTCCTGGGTGGTCTGTTGGTGCCCGGCGACAATCACGTCCCGACTTGGGCGCGCGACCAAGTAGCTGATGAACGTAGTTTCCAGGTACACCGATTCCATACTGATCTTTCCCGTCTCGAACGGTTCTGCGTCACTCCATAAATCTACCGCACCACAGGAACTCCGCTAGATCTTTCCACGTGGGATTCTCGATAACCGAGCCGTCCGGTGCTGGCTCAAAGTGGGAAAGCCCGCCCTCTATGAACAACGAGATACAGTTGTTGTTCCAGCCCTCGGCTCCGCCCCATTGGTAGACCTCGGGGTTCGCGGCCTCGATCCCCTCCACCCGGCGGCGCTCCTCGGCGAACGCATAAGCGAAGGTGAGGAATGACTCGCGATCATGCACCTGCTCAAGCAATTCAAGGATCGTCATGCTTTTGTGGACGAACGAACTAGCTCACCTGCCGCGGCGGAGGAGCAGTGGACGTGGGAGTAGCCGTAATGCCGCCGCGGTCAGGTGCAGCGCCTGGTTCGGCGGCGCCTGATTCTCGTCGTGCCATGTCCGCGGCAAAGCGCGCTAAAGCTACTGCAAAATCGGCGTCTTCTACATCCCACAGCGAAAACCCAGTCTCGTCCTCGGCAAGCATGTCGATAGTAGCAATCAACTGCCCGAAGCGCAGCTCCGGACATCGAGCGCGAACTTCGTCGAGCTGACCCAAAATCTGATCCAACAAAGCGGGATCGACATCTCGGAGGTCGGCTGCCATAGCGCTAAAATACCACAGTCGAGGCCGAATGAAAAGACCCACGCCAGCCGAGCGACCCGCGCCCTTAGCAATCCGATTTGGCGAGAATCTCGGCCAAAACCCTGGCCAGGTTCAACCACGCGCTCATCGAAGTATTTGGAATATCCGGCTCAAAATGAGCTTGCATGCCTTTCGACAGGTCGAGCACGCGGTCTTCCATCATTGGGCGTTTCGTCTTGTGGCGACGCGAAAAGCTGACCCAGCGACGATAAGCGATGGGCGCCATGTCAACGCCAGGCCACAAGCGAAATTCCCAGTCGGTTGTGTCTATCGTTGCGGCCAGAGCTTTTTCGACATCGGATCGCGTCATGTCTAAGGCCGCCGAACGGCGCAGTTCACCCGCCGGGGCCGCTGCAACGGCGTGGTGTCGCGCGAAAACAAAACGCGGCCCCGGTCGTGGTGCAACGCATGGTTCGGCGGCCCCGCTACTCGCCGGACTGCAATATGGTGTTGACCAACTTCGGTGGTGTCGCGGACCACGCCCCATCCTTCGTCACGAATGAGCCCTCGTGCTCGAAAACGCAAGCCCGGGCTCCAAGCTTCGGTCTGACGACGAACGTATAAATAGCTTTGGAGGGATTGAAGCGAAATGCCCCCGTCCAAGCATACCAGCCGTCTTTTTCCTCTTCGATTTTCATCTTCGCCATTTCGTCCGCGATGTTGCCATTAAACCAGCCCAGGTCCTTTCCCGCTTTCGAGCGCATCATCTTGAGTAGGGCCTCTTGTGCACGCTCAGCAGTGAGTTTCTGTTCCTTCGCATCCGATGGCGGTTGATGCGCGTGTGACGAGCATATCGCCAAGAATGTCAAGGCACCGCAGAAAACCGCACAGCGGAAAAAAATGCTGACGGACATATCGTGTTCCTCGCCGAACGAACCAGTTCACCTGCCGCGGCGGCTGGTGAGACGTTGAACGCTGGAAAACCGTGATGCCGCCGCGGTCAGGTTGTATGCTCATTTCTGCCGCCGAGCACGCCTCGGTGGTAACCTTCTTCGGCGGAGTTGCGAGGGAGTTCTTTCGGTCAGGTGAGGCTCGACCTCTTGCTGCAGATTGATCCCTTCGTGCCCGGTTCAAGAGCTGGTTACATCCTGAGGCTCGACCTCTTATCACAAGCTTCCTCGATCCGGGCTTTCCCGAAGGGGCCTCGCGACCTTTGCCCCATTTTTTGCCAGCGCTCTTCACTGGAGATCATCTCATGCTACCGCAACCTGCTGGCGTCTCGCAAGAAGCCAAACGCCAAATCGGCGTCGGCATCGACACCGCTCGCTACGGACACTATGCCGTCTTCCTGCGCGACGATCTCAACCCCGCCGCCGGCGAACTCCAGTTCGTCGAGTCCGCCGCCGGCTATGCCCAACTGCGCGAACGCTTCGAGCAGATCGTTGTCAAACACGGCGCCGCCCACTTCTGCGTCCGTCTCGACGCCGCCGGGCAGTATGCCGACAATCTGCTTCACTTCTTGCACAACCTCCAAACACGGCGGGCTGACGCCGCGCCGCTCGCCAACGCCGACTTCACCATCTCCTGCGGCGATCCGCAACGCAACAAAAACTATCGCGCCGCTCTCTTCGGCGCCAAGAAGTCCGATCCCGTCGAGGCCCGCGCGGCCGCGCGCTATGCGCTGACCGAACAGCCCGCGCCGGCCACGCTCATCGCGGATGCCATGCGCACCCTCCGCCAGGTCGCCGGCAGGTTGCAAGCCGTCGTGCGGCAACGCACGCGCCTCATCAACCAGTTCCACCACCTGCTCGCGCTCACCTTCCCCGAGCTCGCCCTTCTGGTCAAGGATGTTGCCCTCGGCTGGGTGCTCGAACTCTGCCATCGTTATCCCACGGCGCGTCAGCTCGCGCAGGCCTCCGTGGCCGATCTCCAAACCATCCCCTATCTTCCGCACGAACGCATCGACCCTCTCTTGCAACAGGCGCGCACG
>Ga0207152_1207_pt1 | contig 11689 bp, 9 predicted proteins | sample Alteio_BWMinHeat_30_FD_153590 | JGI IMG/M metagenome (GOLD analysis project Ga0207152, IMG submission 153590) | Enriched cells from forest soil in Barre Woods Harvard Forest LTER site, Petersham, Massachusetts, United States -... | ecosystem: Environmental > Terrestrial > Soil > Temperate forest >... | reverse complement strand
GGAATCCCGGTCAATTTGCTTGCCTTTCGTGGTCAAACGTGGGAGTCTTTTATTAGGCACATTCATCGTTCACCGGAGTCAACCATTGGAAACAAAAACTTCCCACTCCGAAGTCTTATCGCCTGCCCGAATCCCATCAAGTGACGTTTTTGTCCGCCTGCTCGCTCCGCAGACGAAACCTCATGCCATGAAACACATCTTCGCCATCTGCGCAGTCCTGCTCCTCGGAAGTCAAGGTGGCTTTACTCAAAGTTTCGTTAATCTCGATTTTGAATCTGCAAATTTAACTGGATATTCTCCGGGCAACATTGTTCCGGCCACAAACGCATTCCCCGGGTGGGCGGTTAATGCCCAATATATTCTTTATGACGGTTTTTCACTGAGTGGTGAAGCAATAAGCATCATAGATACAAACTCACCTTTTATTTCAACTCCCATTCAAGGAAAGTATTATGCCTTGTTTGAGCCGGGCAACTCTCCTAGCAGCAGCCAAACAATTTCACTTGGCCAGACCGGAACGATTCCATCGGGAACAGAATCCGTCACGTTTTGGGGTAACATTGGCGGCTTGCAAATCACGTTTGCTGGTCAATCACTTGCGCTTAGCGAAATTAGCAGCACACCGAATTACAACGTTTATGGTGCGGATATTTCCGCTTATGCCGGTCAAACGGGGCAATTACTTTTTTCCCTACCAGCTTATGCCGGCAGTGCGGCGCTGGATAATATCCAATTTTCAATCTCGCCCGTTCCCGAACCCGGGACACTGGCCTTGTTTGCCACCGGTGCATTTTTCCCCGCCTTGCGCCGCAAGCCCCGCTCGCCGAACTGCGCTATGTTGCGGTCATGATTGCCGTAATTTTGTGGGCGGACTGTTCGGACGGTCGCAAATATTGTTGCAAATCCATCAGCATTGATAAGACTTATAGTCATGCCAGCACCACCAAGTGCAAAGGAAGTCAGGGCAGCCGCCGGAAAAGAAGGATGCGACGCCATTCCATATTTGGACCTGCGCCGTGCGGGCAAAAGGGAGTACGAAAAGCAAAAGAGTGTGTGCAAGGATTTCAGTTGTGATTCCCTCACCGAAAGAGAGGAAATTGAAGCGGCGCTGGAGCGAGCGAAAGCCTGTCGGCAACGTCGTATCAATGTGCGGCGTATATTCAAGCAGGCGATCGGGAGAGTCACCGGCGTGCTGCGAAAGATGACCCCAGGTGACCCCCTCAAACCGGACCTGGAAGACATTCTGGAGGCACTGGAGGAATCCCAGAAGGGCCATGAGCAGGCCATCGATGAGGTCAACAATGCATTCCTTAAATGCGAAAAGAAGCGTAAGAAGCTTGGAAACTAGCGTTCCAAGTCTGAGTGACGACTGCCGGTTAGTCGGACAGTCGATAAGGGCGAGGTCGATACTTTACCGCGCACGAAGCCATGGTATGTTGCGGTCATGATTGCCCGTAAATTTGCCGCCATCGCCGTGATCGCAGCCTTGATCGCCGCATCCTTCGTCGTTTTCAATCGCGCTGTAAACGCACAACCCGCCCCCGGCGCTGACTCATCGTTTGCCGACACGGATGTCCCAATGAGCAAAACCCTCGCCTACCACCTCTCGACCAACGCCGTGGGCCATGCCCGTGGATTTGAGGGAAATTCCGATGACATGTGGGAATTGTCCGGCTGGCGTTACTCAATCTATTCCGGGACCAACCTGGCCCTTCTCACCAACGCCGTCTGGTCAACCAATTTCTGGCTGGCGGGAGTGAAGGGACTGTGCGCCACCTGCATCGGTTACAGCAACGGCATGGGCGGACAGGGATTGGTGACCATGGTGTCTCCCCGGCATTTTTTATTCGCCACGCACATGCACCCGGAGAATCAGTTGGTGGCCTTTCTTGACACCAACAACGTCCTTTACTGGCGCAAATCATTGCAACGCGCGGACGTCGCCAACGACACTTCGGTCGGGATTTTGAACGCCGATTTGCCGCCTTCGGTCGGTTATATGCCCGTCCTTCCACCCGATTACACCAATTATATTTCAATGAAAGACATCACCTTCGTTCAGGGAATCGGCATGAACCAGGGTATGCGAATGTTCGGCCAGCCCATGCAGCTCTTGGACCGCACATTCGTTTATTGGAGTTGTTCGAGAAGGTCTCCCTTTGGCCTTGGCACCAATTGGAATGTCGCCATCCGCGGCGGCGATTCTTCCAACCCGGAAATGCTGCTCATCGGCAACCAGCTTGTCCTGGCGTCACACAACTATTCTATCAACTCGGGCCCCAATTACGCCTTCCAATTCGACGCCATTAACCGCCAGATGCACAACCTTTCAAAAACCAACCGTCTCAAAACCGATTACCAACTGACCCCGTTTTCCTTGACCAATTGGCCCGTCATCAATCGTTGATGCAAAACAATTTTGGCGGCCTGCTCTTCGCTTTGCGCCGCCGCAAAAATTATTCCGTGATCACGTTCGCCGAGCGGTTCTTTTCCTGCGTCCTCAGGGCCTTCTCGTAACACTCCAGCGCCTCGGCGTAACGTTCCATCCGGTTGAAGACGCCGCCCTTGTGCAAATACGCCATCGTCATCGAACTATCCACCGCGATCGCGCGGTCAAAGCATTCAATCGCCTCATCCAGCCTTTGCAGCCGCTCCATCGCCGCGCCTTTCTTCACCAGCGCATCCGTGTTCTGGGGATCAATGGCCAGCACTTCGTCGAAGCACACGATGGCCATGTCGATCTTGTCCAGGCGCAACAGCGTCTGGCCCTTGCCCAGCAGCAGCGTAATCATTCCCGATGATTTGCCCGGAGCAGTGGCCGGCTCGGCTTCCGCGGTCAGTTGGTGCTCGGTCCCGTCGGATTCACCGTTCGTCTCGCTGTAGGCCAATTCCCCTTTCGGCGGGGAATGTGGCGATTGCACGGCCGCTTCCATGTCTTGAATCCGCTTTTCGAGGGTCGCAATGGCTCCCAGCAACCGGCCCGTGGCCTGTTCGCCTGCCGGCACCGCCAGCAGCTTGCCGCCTTCGCCCGCGCCCAGCACGGCCTGACCGGGGACAAAATCGAGATTCGGCCCCAGCTTCGCGGCCATCGCGCTGACCCGGTTCACCACCGTCCATTGCAGAAACGCCGCGAACAGCAGCACCAGAAACGCAAAACCCGCAAATGTCCCCGAGGCAATCAGCACCAGCCGGCTGAAATGCTGCGTCTCCTCGTTCGCGCGTTGCATGTCCTTGAGTTCATCCCAATGCTGTGACGCCAGGGACGTCTCAATCTGGTCCAGCCGCTGGTTCAGCAACTGGGTGTTTCGCATCGCCGCGGCGTCCGCCTCCTCCCGGCTTTTCTCGTCCGCCTGCTGGAGATTATGGAGTTGTTCCTGTATCTGAAGATAAGAGCGCAACAAATCCTCCGCATTCGTGCCGGTGGCGGACTCGGCTGCGTTATTTGTGGGGGTGTTGATGGCGGCGGGGGCTGCGAGACCCGTGAAACACGTCATTCCCAGGCAAATTAGTGGAAGGCATCTCATAAATAACAGCAGATGGCGCGGCCAGAGATTTGGGCTGGCCACTAGGCGTGAGGAGGGAGCATCCCCGCAGTGGGGCTGCGACCGACGAACAACAACGTGGCCGGCACAAAGATCGGCCGTTTCTGTCTTCATCCTGTCGATTCTTTCCTTCATTTTTCTTCGTTTTTTATGTAATCAGCACGCCGCTGCAGGTATTTATGAGATGGCTTCTAGGCCGAAACGGAAGAAATTGAGGTTGGCGCGCATCATAGTAACTATTGAAACGAACCGTAGAAAGAATCCCCCAGATTGCAAGACCAAAACAGCCCGCGCGCGAAAAAATCGTGCGCGTGTTCCCGGCAAATGAAGACGCGCGGGCAAAACCATCCCTATTGCATTTTTATTCACGTTTCCCGCCTCAACCCCCGCCCGCGCCCCGTTGACACCCGCCTCGCTGAACATTAGCCTCCTGCCATGTCGCGTTTGCCGTTTGAGTTGTTGTTGGCCCTCAGGTATCTGCGGCCCAAACGGACGTTTGTCTCGATCATCACCTTGATTTCGGTCATGGGCGTCATGTTGGGGGTCGCGGTGCTCATCATCGTCATCAGCGTCATGAGCGGGTTTGACAGCGAGTTGCGGGAGAAAATCCTCGGCTTCAACGCCCACCTCCGCATCATGCAGGTCGATCCCGCCACCGGCCAGCCCGTCACCATGACCAATTATGCGCTCGTCATGAGCGTCGTGAACTCCAATCAAGACGTCAAAGGCGCCACCCCCTTCGTCATGGGCCGCGTGATGGTGAAAACCGAGCGGCCGAGCGGCCCCCAGCAAATTGACGCGCCCTTCCTGCGCGGCGTGGACCCTCAGACGGCGGACAACGTAAGCCTCATCATCTCCAACATCGTCGCCGGCACAAACGATCTCACCGGCCACGGAATGCTCGTCGGCACCGATTTCGCCCGCAACCTCGGCCTCCACCTCGGCGACCGTGTCGCGGTTTATTCCCCGCGCGACCTCGAGGAAATGGACGAGGCCCGCAAAAAGGGGCAGGAACTCGCCATTACCGCCAAGGATTTTGAGGTGCGCGGCATCTTCGACGCCGGCTGGTGGGAATACAACGCCTCGTTCGTCATCACTTCGCTCGACCAGGCCCAGAATTTATACCGTCTCGACGACGACGTGCACGGCCTGATGGTCATGCTCAAGGACCCTTACCAGGCCAGCCGCGTGCGGAACCAGTTGGAGCCCGCGTTGGGCAATAATCTGGTCGTCACCACCTGGACCGAGGATAATTCCGCCATGCTGGCAGTCCTCGTGGAAAAAAATGTCATGCTCTACATTTTGTTCTTCATCGTCATCGTGGCGGCGTTCGGCATCACCTGCACGCTGATAACCTTTGTGGTGTTGAAGACCCGCGATATCGGCGTGATGAAGGCGCTCGGCGCCACCGGGCGTCAAATCATGTGGATTTTTTTAAGCCAGAGCATGGTGGTCAGCGTTCTCGGCGTGCTCTTCGGCCTGGGATTCGGCATGCTGGCTGTCGTTTACCGCAACCCCTTTCTTCACCTCATGCGTAAACTGACCGGGTTTGAATTATTCCCCGCCAAGATTTACATGCTCACCGAATTGCCCGCGCGGATTATGCCGGGCGACATCGCCATCATCTGCGGCGGCTCATTCGTCATCTGCCTGCTCGCGGCCGCGTTTCCGGCCTGGCACGCCAGCCGGCTCAAACCCGTGGAGGCGTTGCGCCATGAGTAATCCGCCAGCCGACGCCATCGTTGACGCGCGCGGCGTCCACAAGCGCTATGAAATGGGGCCGCGCTCCCTCGAGGTGTTGCGCGGCGTGAGCCTGAAAATTGCCAAAGGCGGCTTCGTCGCCCTCCGCGGAGCGTCCGGCGCCGGCAAGAGTACCTTGCTTCACCTGCTTGGCGGGCTGGATTCACCCAATTCCGGCGAAATCTGGTTTGGCGGGCAAAATCTGGCCGCGCTTTCCAACGGCACACTCGCCCAACTGCGCAACCTGAAGGTCGGCTTCATCTTTCAGGCCTATCATCTCCTGCCGGAACTGGACGCCCTGGAAAACGTCTGCCTTCCGGCGCGCATGGCCCGCACCCCGGCTGATGCCGCCGAGGCGCGCGGTCGCGAACTGCTGGCGCGCGTCGGTTTGAAGGAACGGGTTGAACACCGGCCCGCCGAACTTTCCGGCGGCGAACAACAACGCGTCGCCATAGCGCGGGCGCTGATTAATTCCCCGGAATTGATCCTGGCCGACGAGCCCACGGGGAACCTGGATTCGCGCACCGGTGACGAAATCATTGATTTGCTTTGTGCCTTGCGTGCGGAACATCAGACCACCCTCATCATCGCCACGCACGATGCCCAGGTCGCCCAGCGCGCCCCCAAATGCGTCCAGTTGGTGGACGGGCAGATTCAGGAATGAAATTCTGGCGATAAGCAGGGCAAAAAGTGTCGTCGGGAGGAATCTTCTTGAATGACCGCGCGATTTGGGAGAATGTCATGTTGCCTGACTTCGAGTGAATCATGAATAATTTGCCCATCTTGTTGGTTGAGAACAACAAAAGCGGCTTTTTATCCACTATTATCCGCGCTTTCCAGCGCTCAAATTGGCCGCCGGATCGGCGCAAATTAACCGTAACCCAACCGTAACCTGTTTGTCACCCCACTGTGCTTGTGGATTATAGATGCGCATGATACGGAAACTACGAGTGATGCCAAAGATATTAGTGGTTGATGATGAACCGGACGCGATTGAACTGATTAAATTTAATCTCAAGGCTGCCGGCTATGAGGTCATCACCGCCGCCGACGGCGAGGAAGCCTTGAAAAAGGCGCGTTCGATGCTCCCAGACTTGGTCATCCTGGACCTGATGCTGCCGGAGGTGGATGGACTGGAAGTCTGCAAAATACTTCGCCGGGATCAACGCGTTTCAGCCACGCCCATTCTCATGCTCACCGCCAAGGCGGCGGAGATTGACCGCGTGCTCGGCCTGGAACTTGGCGCGGATGATTATGTCACCAAACCATTCAGCCCGCGTGAGCTCGTGTTGCGCGTGAAACGGCTGCTGCGCACTGAACCCACGAACAACACGAAAGAGGATGAAATCATCCTTAAGGAACTGCGCCTGGATGTCCCCCGTCACGAGGCCACGGTCAATGGCCGCTCCGTTGATCTCACCGCCACCGAATTCAAGCTGCTGACCGTCCTGGCGCGAAGGCGCGGGCGCGTCCAATCCCGCGAACAATTGCTGCATGACGTTTGGGAGTACGATAATCTCATCGACACGCGGACCGTTGACACGCACATGCGCCGCCTGCGGGAGAAGCTGGGCATCGCGGCGAAATATCTGGATACCGTGCGCGGAGTCGGGTATCGGTTTGTTGAGGAGTGAAGGACGGGATTGGAAGTGAGACCAGGCACAAACGGCGGCAGGTTGTTCCGCTGCCAAAGGCGATTTAAAATTTTCCTGGTCCCCGGCCTCCACTCTCGATTCACATGCTGGCCTACGTGCTGATTGTCATGGTGCTCGCGGGCGCCGTTGCCCTTCATTGGTGGTGGCGCCGCCGCTACGCCCGCCTGCACGAGGAATGGCTTGGCGAGAAGGAGGTCCTTGATTCCGTCCGGACCCGCCATTACCAGGAGGCCTCACAAAGGGCCGCGGAGCAACAGGCGTTGTTCAACAGCATGGCCGAGGGGGTGTTGATCCTGGATTACGCCGGCCACGTCCAATTGGTCAACCGCTCCTTGCAGGAGTTCTTCGGCCTCAAGTCCGACGTGCGCGGTCAGACCATCATGGAAGCCTTTCGTTTGCAGGAATTGGCCGAGGTCATCCGCCGGCTGCCGGAGGAGCGAATTGTGCAGGGCCACGAACTGGAAGTGGCGGGCATCCAAAAACGCTGGCTTGAGGTCAATGCCGCCGCGGTGCTCGACCGGGCCGGAACGCAGCGCGGGGCGATCCTCGTTTTTCATGATTTGACGCGGCTCAAGCAACTCGAGAACACCCGCCAGGAATTCGTCGCCAACGTCAGCCACGAATTGCGCACGCCCCTCTCGCTGATCAAGGGCTTCGTCGAAACCTTGCTCGACGGCGCCAAGGACGACCCGGAACTATCCGCCCGGTTCTTGCGGACCATTGAGAAACACACCGACCGGCTCACGTATCTGATTGAGGACCTCCTGACCATTTCACGCCTGGAGAGCGGCCAGATCGTCATGAACCTCCACGACGTGGACCTGCGCGAGGAGGCCGCGCACGTCGTGGATGACTTGCAGGCGCGCGCAATGGACAAGCACGTCACGCTGCGAAATGATCTCCCGCCCAATTTGCACGCGCGCGCGGACGCGGACCGTTTGCAGCAGGTGTTGTTCAATCTGGTTGAAAACGCCATCAAATACGGCCGCTCGGACGGCTCCGTCTCCATTGGCGGCCACGCGAATTCCGGGGACCGCATCGAGTTGTGGGTGCAGGACAACGGCCCGGGCATTCCCGTCGAGTCAAAAGAGCGGATCTTTGAGCGCTTTTATCGCGTGGATCGGGCGCGCTCACGCGAGACGGGCGGCACCGGACTCGGCCTCGCCATCGTAAAACACATTGTTCAGGCCCACGGCGGCGAGGTGTGGGTCAAAAGCGAATTGGGGAAGGGCGCCACTTTTTTCTTCACCCTTCCCCACGCTTGACAACATCACAAGTTCATCAGACGGCGGGTTACATTCCGCTCTTCTCGGCTTTCACCGCCGCGTCGAGGTCCTCGGCCATCTTCAAGTGGTCCTGGAGAACGGGAAGAGTGGTGGTGGCAAAGGTCTTGATGTCAGGGTCCTTTGCGTCATCCGATTCATTTTGGAACTGCTTCACGTCCTTTTTGTGGTCGCGGAGCATGTGCTTGATATAGGCCCTGTCGAAATCCGTTCCGGATAGCTTCTGCAAGCGGTTCATTTCCCTTTGTTCCGACCCGGTCACGGTCTCGTCGGGCACGGAGGCGCCTTTCTGCAAGAGAAGCTGGTTCAGTTGTTGATTCGCCTTCGTATGGTCCTCAACCATCCGCTGCGCGAATTGCTTCACGGCTGGATCGGCGGCCTTTTGCGTGGCAAGCTCGCCCAGCGTCACCTCCGCCTGTCCACCCCGGGTTGCCTTGACCGCGAACTTGTAATCCGACGACGCGAGTTGCCCGTGGTTTTCAGCGGCGCGGACACCATAACAACAATTCAATAGTGCCAGCGTACAAACCACCGCCATGATTTTTGGTGAAAAGAAACCGACTGGTTTTTGTTTATTCGTTTTCATGATGAAACCTACCGCGCCGCCGGTTGGATACAACCGGGGTCAAACCCTGATTGTGTCTGGGGTCTTGCCCCACCTTGCAGGCTCTAATGACTGCCGCCTTGTCTCCACCGCTCTGAATCCGTCAGGAACATTTGTTCGGGCAGAAAGCCCGTGGGCATCTTGGTGAGCGGGAAGTAGTCCGGCAGGTCCCCCTTGGTTATGGCCCCAAAGATGAAACTGCCCCAACTTTGATCGCTCGCGCGGACCCACTGGCTCAGAAAACGCCCGTCCATCGTCAGCGGAGTCAGATAAAGCGCGCTGACGTGCTTTTGATGCTCCAGGTCGAAAAAATCCTCCTTCGTATTCAGCGTCAGCCAGACGGATTGCCTTTCTCCGTACCACGCCACCGCCCAGGGAATGTCGCTCATCACCAGTTCGTCCTCCTTCATCCAACCCGCCGTTTTCTGGATCATCGGCGGATAATACGGAGGATAGGCGATGGCGCTGGCGCGCGGATCGGTGAAGCCGAACAGCATCGGCAGGCACATCACCGCGCAAAACACGCCCGTGACAAAATACCGGGACCCGGGAGACAAATTCACCCGGTCAAGCAGTGTGAAAAACAAACCGGCGCCAAAAACAATGACCAGCGGCGCGAGCATGACCAGCAGGTTTTCCGAGTTGATCACCGGCGAATCCTCGGACAGTTGCGTGCGCCCCAGGGCCTGGGCCGCGATCAACACCGGCAGGCAGAGGAGCAAAAATCCGCGCAGCCGGTTGAGCGTGGCGTTTTTAAAACCCACCAGCAGCCCGGCGAAAAAAAAGGCCGCCGCCCAATTGCCCCCCAATTTGGGAATTTCCTCGCGCAGAATGGCTTCAGTGTTCCCCATAAGTTTGTCCCATAGTTGGTTCAAGGCAACCAGGGACATGTCGGGATGCAGCGAACGTTCCAGGTGGTTTTCGGGGAAAAACGGCGTCCCTTCATAAATCGCGTACCCGGCGGTCCCGAAAAGCGTGTGGCTGATGTGATAATTTCGCGCCACCCACGGTCCCATCACGGCGGCAAAGGCCGCCAGCGCCGTCAGACCGAGGACCGTGCGGTGCCGCCCCGTGAATAACGTAACAAACACCAGCACCGGAATAATCAGCCAGCCGAACGCATAGCGCGTCAGGCCGCCGAGCCCGGCGAGAATGCCGATGACCGCGGCCAGCAAAATAAGCAATCGCTTCCGGCTTTCCTTTCCGTCACGCGCGCATTCATCCAGCAACGCCAGGCACCACGCCAGTGCCAGGAAAATCACGATCAACAGCATCGTGGACAGGCCGGAAACGCTGAAACGCCAGTACAGGTCCGTTCCCAAAAACACGATGGCCGAAGTCCACGCCACCGCTTCATCGAACCACCGTTTCGCAAAGGCGAACACCATCGCGACCGCAACCAGGAACAGGACCTGATTGAACACGCTGATGAAAAAGTCCGGCCGGTACACCCAAAAATCCGTGCCCCGGTTCCAACGCGCCAGCGAACCCGCGACCTGGCGCTTGAAACCCGGCATCGTTTTCATCAAGCCGGCCAGGACCATGGGATAAACCGGCGGATTGGCCAGGTCCGGATGCATGTTTTGAATCTGGCCGGCGTCCGCCTGGCTGTTCGTTGGCGTCTGGCCTTGCGTCTCCGCGTGCTTTTTTTGAAGCAGGTAAAGGCTCAGCGGGCGGATAAAAAGGGTGTTGTAACCCTTGTGCTCCGCAATATTTCGCGCCAGTTGCGCCGCGTCCATCGCCTCGGCGTTCGACATGTTCTTAAAACTGTGTACGTCATAAATCACCCCCACCGCTACCGCGACCAGCGCCAGCAACGCATATCTCCCCTTGCCTCCGGCTTTTTCCATCCGGTGAATCCATTCTTGAATCGGCGCCATTATCAAAGTCCTTCCAGGTGGTGGCTGTGCAGCTTGCGGTGCAGCGTGCGCCGGCTCATGCCAATCCTGGCGGCCGCCCGCGTCCGGTTCCCGTCGGCCTCCTTCAACGCGCGCATGATCAATTGCTTCTCCGCTTCCTTGACCGTCAAATCATTTTGCGCCAGCAGCCGTTGGGGCGTGGCTGCGGCGCCCGGCCCTCCCCGCATCGCGGCGGGCAGGTCGCGGACCGTGATGCGGTCGCCCCGGCACAATACCACGGCCCGTTCCAGCGCGCTTCGCAACTCGCGCACGTTGCCCGGCCAGGAATAATGGATCATCGCCTCCAGCGCCTCCGCCGTGAAGTCCTTCACTTCCTTGCCCATTTCGCGCGAGAATTCCTTGAGAAAACTCTGCGCCAGCAACGGAATATCGCTCGTGCGTTCGCGCAACGGGGGCAGGCAAATCTCCACCACGCACAGGCGGTAATAAAGGTCTTCGCGGAACATCCCCGCCTTCACCATGTCTTCCAGCCTCTTGTTCGTCGCCGTGATGAGCCGCACGTCCGCCGTCAGCGTTTTGTTCGATCCCACCCGCTGAAACGTCCTTTCCCCCAAAAAACGCAGCAGTTTGATCTGGATGGTCGCGTCGATTTCGCCAATCTCATCCAGGAACAGCGTCCCGCCCTGCGCCTCCTCAAACAGCCCGATGCGGCGTTCGGAAGCCCCCGTGAACGCCCCCTTTTCGTGCCCGAACAATTCGCTTTCCAGCAGCGTGGGCGATAGCGCCGCGGCATGCACCGCCACTAAAGGCTGGCGGTTGCGCGGGCTGAGCTGGTGGATCGCCCGCGCCACCAATTCCTTGCCCGTCCCGCTCTCGCCCTGCAACAACACCGTCACCGGCGTCGGCGCCACCTGCTGCACTACCTCGAAGACCTCCTTCATCGCCGGCGATTCGCCGATGATGTTTTCCAATCCGAACTTGCTGTCCAGTTGCTGCCGCAGGCTGG
>Ga0207152_1206_pt1 | contig 11716 bp, 10 predicted proteins | sample Alteio_BWMinHeat_30_FD_153590 | JGI IMG/M metagenome (GOLD analysis project Ga0207152, IMG submission 153590) | Enriched cells from forest soil in Barre Woods Harvard Forest LTER site, Petersham, Massachusetts, United States -... | ecosystem: Environmental > Terrestrial > Soil > Temperate forest >... | reverse complement strand
GGTAGCCGGCGTCGGCGGGATCGACGAGATAAAAGCCAACCCAATTATAGCGCGTCATTTTTTCGTGAAGGCGCGCGACCATGCGCTCCATGAGGGACTGGGCGTTGGGAGCGGCCGCGGCAAAGGATTGGAGTTCCTGGAGAAGGTCGCGCTGCGCTGGGGTCATGTGGTCGTTTCTACCAGAAAGCATTGGAAGGTAAAAGGGCGAAAGTCAGAAAATGGAAAATTGAAAACAGAAACAAGAGCCGTAGACTGAGAGAGCATGGCGGCCAAAATACAGGCGATGGAAGGTGCTGGTGGGGCGCCGCGAGGCATTTCGTGGTGCGCCGGAAATTGAGAAGGCGGGAAAGCCCGCGGCGGTGAGCAGTGCAATAAAATTGTGGACGGATCCGCACAGCAGTCTATTTGCGGTGCTGAAGTGAGAACGGGAGAGTACGGGCAAGAGAAACATCATTAAGTCTTTCCAATGAGTCCGGCGAAAGAATCCATAGTACGGAATTGTGCTTGCTGCTTGCGTGGCGATGCCCTACCTTTTGAGTCCCCCTTGTTTCCTCTTATAGTCAGCGCCTTCCTCCCTACGCGCCAGGAGCACCACATGAAAGTACCTATATCCGACCGACGAGTGTCTCTGCGGCACAATTTTCGAGTTCCCATTCGCGTTCGATTCTGGAAATCCAGATTGCCGGAGCAGCGGAGTGAGTCGGAGAACTTATCAGAGGGAGGGATTCTCTTTGCGACGAACTCGCGGATTCCCGTGGGGACAGTGATCGAGGTGCTGCTAAAAATGCCGGAAGCGATTACCGGGGAGCCGACTACGGAATGGCTGTGCTCGGGGCACGTGGTGCGCGTCGAGCCCATTGAGTCGCCGCGCGGAAAGATCGGTGTGGGAATGCAATTTGATTGCTACCAAGTATCGCGGTTAAGTGCGCGGTAACAAGGATCGGAGGGTGCCATGCAGTGGCGAGGCCTGATCGTCGATGATGATCCCGCGGTTTGTGAAATGGTGGGAAAGGTTCTGGCTTCGGCGGGAATGGAGGCGCTGACACTGACAAAAAGCGTGGAGGCCCCCAATTTTCTGGCGGAAGGAAAGTTTGACCTGGTGTTCCTGGACTTGCATATGGCGGCTCCCGGCGGGATCGAGCTTGCGCGGCAAATGCGCAGGTCGCAGTGGCACCGGAGAACGCCGATCATTTTTATCAGTGATGACCAGCGGCCGAGCGCGATGTCCATTGGATTTGAAGCCGGAGCGAGTTTCTTCCTTTACAAACCGATCGACAAAGGCTGTTTGCTCAGACTGATTCGTGCGACGCAAGGGGCGATGGAACATGAACGGCGGCGGACGCGGCGCGTGCCGCTGCACTCGAACGTGCACCTCAGCTGGGGAGCGGAAGAAATGGAAGCGGAAACCGTGGACGTGAGTTTGGGAGGCGTTTTGGTGATAGCGCCGCGCACCCTGCCCATAGGCTCGCAGGTGCGCGTGGCGTTGAACCTGTCGCAACGCATGAAGCCGATTTTGGGTGCGGGTTCGGTTGTGCGACTCCTGGGTGGAAATCAGATGGGCATTGAATTGGACCGGCTCAGTGTTGCGGACAGCGAGAGACTGCAAGAAATCCTGCTACCCATGACTTCGAACGATTAGTACGCGGTGCCCCCGGGCAGAGAAACAACCTCCAGATTCAGAAAGGGGCGTGGAGGGCCGCGCGGTCTTGACAGGTGCGGAAGGCTGCCGTATGGTCTGCGCAAGAGAGTCGCAAATCCCCTCCAAGCAAGAGGATTTCCGATCTGGAGGTGTTCGATGCCTTTCAACATTATGACGCTGTCGATGGTGGACCGGCCAATAGGCCTGACTGAAGGACTGAAAATCCTGGAGCGCGATCAGTTCCGTTGCCAATATTGCGGATTGGACGGAAAGGCCAGCTTCGAGAACGCGTTGGTGATGTCTGTTGATTTCGTGGTGCCGAGGGCGCGCAAGGGCAAGAAGGACCCGGCGAATCTGGTGGCCTGCTGCCGCCCCTGCAACATGATCAAAGGGACGCGCGTGTACGCGAATATCGACGAGGCCAAGAAGTACGTTCTGAGACAGCGAGAAGAGCTGCGCCAAGCGTGGGAAGCCAAGAGGGCGCGGCCCGGGGCCGGCGCCGCTTCCTCGTAGGTCGCGTGGAACGATTCAACCGGCAGGCGAACGCGTATCCGATCAACTGAATGAGACAATCGGTGACCTCCCAAGCGCGGGCACGCAATGGGGGACCCACAGAATGCCGGGTATCTCACCGCATTTCGACGCACTAGGAGATGGGAGAGCGAGACGCCTGGCCGGGCTTCGCAAGCGGCATGGGCTTGAGCGTGAACTCGGCGGAACGCGTGACGGTTTCGTTGGTTAACAGATCGATGGCGATGACTTCGACGGTGTAGCGGCCGGGAGTGAGTGAGGCCACCGGCAGATAGCGTTGGATGGTGAGCTGCTCGCCTCCCTGATGGAGACGGTCGGGCGTCTCAACGGCGCGCCAGACTTCTTGCTGGTCCTTGACAATGCGATAGGCGACGGAGACGCTGGTTTTGTGGGAAGTTTCGTCGAGTTTCAAGTTGTAGAGCTGCAGGAAGACGCCTAATTTGTCATCACTCGAGAAAACCCGGCTGAGGCGGGGACGCACTTTGTAAGCGTTGAAGACGAACTGGCCGGCGCCGATTTGCGGAGTGGGCACGGTTTCAATCTGGTCGGCGAGGATCAGGGAACTGGCCTCGAGTTTTTCATCCTCAAAACGAGGAACACAGAGCGCGGTGGTGACAACCCCGATGCTGCCGCTTTGCGTGTCTTTGACGACCAGGTCGAGGCGATAGAGGCCGGAGCGAAGCGGAACACTCTTTTGGTAGATCGAAGAGAGGCTGAGCGAAGAGCGAAAGAGCGACTCGGGAAAATCGCGGGAGATGAGATCTTCGAAGGTTTGAACGACGACGCCTCCGGGAGTGGTGACGCGTCCGTAAAGTTCGAGAACGGCGGAGTGCACGCCCTGCTTATTTTGAAAACTGAGGTCGCCATTAGGGATTTGCACGGTGATGGGAACGAGGACGGTGCCGGACGTGACGCGCAGGAAATCCAGCCGGTAGTCCAGATGGATTTGGTTTTGTGCAACACGGACGGTGACCAGCGGCTCCAAGTCTTTAAAATGCGCGGGCGGACGCTGGATGCGGAAATTGCGATCGATGGCGTCGAATTCATTGGTGCCAGCGGAGAGTCCACCGAGAGGCATGGGACAGGTGGTTCCGGTGCTGTTGGAGAAGCGACTGGCCTTGGAGGATTGTCCTATCTGCTCGGCCAGACTCAAGCCCGCGCCAGGAACGTGCGTGAGAGCGTCCTTTTCGCAGGGATCCATGGTGAGGTGGTACTCGCCGGAATTGGTGGGGTCGACGAATTCGATTTCAATATTTTCGCCGATGTCTTCCAGGTGTCGGTAGCGCCACAGTTCCCAGGGGTAGGCGTTGGAGGAGCCGCCGCCTTGTCCCGGAGTTCGCTCGTAGATCCCGCCAGTAGGATGAGATTCAATCTCGTCAGGTGGGCCCCAGAGGATGTAGATGTGGCCGCGGTCGGTTTTCCTGCCAGGAATGCCGGAAGCGAAATGCTCATCGGCGTAGGCGAGGCGTCGATAGTGCTCTTCCCTGAAGGAGTTTTCGGGCGATTCGGGATGCGGATTGCGCCGGTTCCAGAAGATTTCGATTGCCTGTTCGCGCTCTTCGTTGGTGGAGAGTTCGAGGAAAGCGCGGCGCTCCGCTTCGGTAATGATGTCCGGAACTTCGTTGCCAAGCCAATCGCCATACGCAGGGCCCAGTTCCTTGGAGAGCTTTTGCTCGCGCTTCCTGGTTCCTTTCCTGGTGAGCGGCTTGGCAGTGTTGTCTTGCGGGGCGGGCGCTTCTTGAGCGGAAGCCGCCGTGGGAAGCAGGAAGCAAGCCAGTAGGAATACGGCAAATGGGAGAGAATCTGGTCGCTTCATAAGGACACCTCGCTTGCCGGGAAATACAATCGTTACTGCTCTCTGAATCGAGGAAACGCGCAGGGGTTGCCTGTAGGCTGTAATTCGGCGATGCCGGGGAAGTTTCAAAATGGTTACTGGGGGTCAGACTGAAAACGGGACAAATCGTCGTACCATGGTGATAAGGGGAAGTCCTCCGGAGGCCGCCATCGAATACCATGAAAAACGCCGTTCGCCCAGATACTCGTTTATTGCGAGCGCGGAGCTGATTGAAGAGAGGGCCGACGTGCGCATCGCCTCGCGCGTGAGCGAGTTGAGCCGGTTCGGCTGCTACCTGGACATGATGAATCCGTTTCCCACTGGGACGATGGTACTGGTGAAGATTTCGGCGGGAGATGCTTTTTTCGAGGGCAAAGCGAAGATCGTTTATTCGCAACCGAATATGGGCGCGGGCGTGGGTTTCCTGGAAATTGCGCCGCCGTCGGTGGAGGTGCTGGAGCGCTGGCTGGATGGAGCTGAGCAGGAGCGGAAGAGGCAAGCGGGATAGTTAGGGTAGAAATTTGTATGCTTTGGGCGGCGCGGGGATGCCGCCGCGGCAATTCATTTAAGAAAATCACGGCAACCAAGAAAGTGGCGGGAGACGGCTCTGTTGCAGAGTCGAAGCGGCGGGTGTGCTTGTATCTAGAGAGTTTTGCAGCGGAAAGAGCTAGAGCGAATTGCGTTTGAGCTGGGACATCAGATAGTCGCAGGAGCGGACGGCGAGTGACATTATGGTAAGCGTTGGGTTCTGGCAGGGATTCGAGGTGAAGCCCGAGGCATCCATGACGAAGAGATTTTTGACGTCGTGGGATTGCTGGAACTGGTTGAGGACGGATTTTTTCGGTTCGGCGCCCATGCGGGCGATGCCGGCTTCGTGGAGGGCCCAGCGCGGAGCGGAAGCGTGGGCATAGGTGCGGATATTTTTTGCGCCGGCGGCTTCGAGCATTTCTCCGGCGGAGTCGCCCATGTCCTGGATCATGGCGCGTTCGTTCTCACCGTCGGACATGTGGATTTTGAGGACGGGGATTCCGTAGATGTCTTTTACATTCGAATCGATCTCGACGAAATTCTCCCAGCGCGGGAGGACTTCGCCGAAGCCGGTGATTTCGATGCTGGAACGTGGCTCGAGGAGAGCTTTTTTGTAGGCTTCGCCGAAGCCGGGAGCGTCCCAATTGAATTCGGTGGAGGATTCACCTTCGTAGCCGAAGCCGCGGAGGAATTTTTTGTAGGGCGCGGCGTTTTGCAAATTGCGGAAGCGCGCGATGTATATGCCGAGGGGCTTGTGGGGACCGCCGCCTTCGACGGAAGGTTTTGCGCCGAAATTTGGAAATTCGCCACGGCCTCCGCCGCTGCGGACGTGCGCGGTTAGGTAATGGCCCAGGACGCCGCTGGAATTGGCGAGGCCGTTCGAATGCTGCGGAGTGGTGGAATTGAGAAGGATGCGCACGGATTCCTGGGATTGCGCGCAGAGGATGACGGCGCGGGCGGAGACTTCGCGGGACTGGCGCGTGTTGCGATCGACGTAGAGAACGCCGCGGGCGCGGTGGGTAGCGGGATCCATCAAGACCTTGTGGGCCATGGCGTTTGAAATTAGCGTGCACTTGCCGGTGGCGAGAGCGTCGGCGACGGTGGTGAACGCGGAATTGAAATAGGAGTGGGTCATGCATCCGCGTTCGCAGGGGCCGCAGAAGTGGCAGGGGCCGCGTCCGTTGAGTGGCCTGGTCAGATTCGCGGAGCGCGTGGGCATGATCGTGCGGCCGAGTTTTTCCTTGACGCGATTGCGGAAGAGCGTTTCCTGGCAAGTGAGCGCGACGGGCGGCTGGAATTGGCCGTCGGGGAGATGCTCGAGGCCCTCGGCGCTTCCAGTGATGCCCACGTATTTTTCGACGAGATCGTAGTAGGGCTCGATGTCCTTGTAGCTGAGCGGCCAATCTTCACCGTAGCCATCATGCGAGGCGGACTTAAAATCCCAATCGCTGAAGCGCAGGCTGACGCGGCCCCAGACGTTGGTGCGGCCGCCGGTCATGCGCACGCGGCCCATCCAGTTGAAAGGCTGGCCGGCGGGCGTGGTGTAGGGCTCTTCGAGATCGTTGGCGAACCAGTCGTAAGTGTATTCGTTACAGACTTCAAACTTGGATTGGATGGGGCGCGTCTTGCGGACGATTTCTTTGGCGCGGTTGCGGTATTTCAGTTCGAACGCGGGTTTATGCTCGGAGAAGTTTTCGTCAGACTGCGGGCGGCCAGCTTCGAGCAGCGCGACTTTCAGGCCGGCCTCCGCGAGGCGCTTGCAGGCCCAGCCTCCGGAAGCGCCGGAGCCGACGACGATGACGTCGAAAGATTGTTTTTTCTCTTGAGACATGAATTCCGATTAGAACTGGGATGCTAACAAGGGGGTGGTAGCAGGTCAATCGAGGAAGAGAGAGTTAGTCTGCACGCTTCTTGTGAGCGACGATTGGTGAGTGATACCATCGCCGCGGAAACTGGCGCGCAAGACGATTGTTTATGATCAAAGATCGTGAATTGCAGATGATTCGGAGTGGCGCGGCAGGAGCCGGGCGGCTGACGCGTCGGGAGTTAGTGCAAAGGCTGCTCGCGGGAGCGGCTTGGCCAATTGTTTTAGTGGCGCACCCATTTTACAAGCATTTGGAAAATGGAACGGCTTTCGATGTCCAGGACCAGATTCCGATAGTCGATTGGAAGCCCGCCTTCTTGAATCAATTCGAGAACAGGAGGCTGGTCGTGCTTGCGGAGAGAATTGTTCCTGGTTCAGAGAAGGCAAAAGTGAACCGGTTCGTCGATTTGCTGTTGAGCCTGGATGCAGAGAAGCACCAAAAGAGTTTCGTAGATGCGCTGGCGGCGTTCGAAGTAGAAGCGGGCAAACGATTCGGAAAGTACCTCCCTGCCCTTGATGGGGCTCAGCTGGATGAAATCTTGACGGTTGCGGCAGCGGGGCCGGAGAAGAAAGATTCATTGGTCGAGGCTGAGAAAGAGGATGCGCGTCTTCATGAACACTTTGAGAACTTGAAGGGCTGGATTAGTGGGGCTTACTACTCGTCGGAAGCGGGGATGCGGGAGTTGGGTTGGACTGGGGACTATGTATTTGAAAAGTTTCCCGGTTGCGAGCATCCAGAGGGACACAGTTGAGAGGGTGTCATGAACGCAACGTCCAATCGTAGGGAATTTCTTCGGGTCACTGCCCTGACGGGTGCGGGACTGGCGCTTTCGAACCGCCTGCCGGCGGCGAAGCAGAAGTCAGTGCTGGTTTTCACGAAGTCCTCGGGCTGGGAACACGACGTGGTGAAACGAATCAACGGGAAGCCGAGCATCGTGGACGACGCGGTCACGGGTCTGGGCAACCGGCTTGGATTCAAAGTCGGCGTAACGAAGGATGGCCGAATTTTCGAAAACAAGGAGTTCCACAGTTACGCCGCCGCGGTGTTTTTCACCACCGGCGACCTGACCACGCTGGGCACGGACGGCAAGCCGCCGATGACGGCGCAAGGCAAGCAAACGTTGCTGGACGCCGTGCGGGGCGGAATGGGATTTGTGGGCATACACGCGGCAAGCGACACGTTTCACACGCAGCCGGATCCGAAGGACCTTTCGAATCGCTACATCGCGCATGGTGAAGACGAAGATCCTTACTTAAAGATGCTGGGCGGCGAATTCATCATCCACGGGCAGGATAAGGATCCGCGGCTGCAGACGGCGAACTTGATCGTGAACGATGCGAAATTTCCCGGGCTGGAGGGCGTCACGTCACCGGTGAATTTCACAGAAGAGTGGTATTCGTTGAAGGATTTTGTGCCCGACCTCCACGTGATCCTCACGCTGGACACGCACACCATGAATGGCGCGGCCTACCAGCGCGCGCCGTACCCAGCCACTTGGGCGCGGATGCACGGCAAGGGGCGCGTGTTTTATACGGCGATGGGCGACCGGCCGGAGAATTGGAAGAACGAGTTTTTCCTGAACTTGCTTGGCGGAGGAATTCGCTGGGCGATCGGCGATGCGAGCGCGCAGCTGGATGCGAATTTGAAGCAAGCGGCACCGGGCTACGCGGAAATCCCACCAAAATATCCCCCCAAATAAATAGGGCTTTTTCGAGCGGCGAAACATTCGATGAATGTGTTCAAGATTGCAACGATCACATGGGAATCGGCTGGTTGAGCCTTGGCTTGACGTACCAGCAGGGCGAGTAGCCGGAATGAGGGAAAAGCGAGTGGGCACAGATGACGGTCTGCTGCGGATTCTGCGCATCGACTTCGTATTCGGTCTTGCCGTTTTTCTCGGGAATGGCGAGAACTCGTAGGGTTGTGAGGGATTCGAAGGGATCGGCAGGTTTGGGGTGCAGCACGCGGGCGCGAAGGTAAAGATAGTCGCCGGCATACACAAGGACGAGGCATCCGGCGGCAGCCAGAATAAAACGTTTAAGAATGACTCGAACAGAAACCATATGACTGTGTCACTCTACCGCAGACGGAAGAAAACGGCGATGCGGCGAATGTCCGAGAGTCCTACGAGGAACCCGTGAGATACAATGCGAACAGCACCGTTAATGGGATTGCAGCGCGAGGGAATCCAAGAGGACAGCTCATCGAGGGGGATACGTGAACACAATTCGCCGCAGTTTGGGAATCGTAGTGGGGTTAGCGTTGCTGTGGATGGCAGGGCCGATGAAAAGCGCTGAAACAAAAAGTCTGGACGTCCGGCGACAGGAATTGAAACAGTTGATTGCCGAGCAATGGGAATACGTCATGCGGGAGGCCCCAGAGTTCGCGACGATCATCGGGGACTACCGGTATAACGACCGCTGGAGCGATGGCTCGCTCGCGCATGTGGCGGAGACTCAGAAGGATGCGAAAAAGTGGCTGGCGCGGTTCGAGGCGATTAACACCACGGGATTCCCGGAGCAGGAAAAACTCAATCAACAGTTGATGGTTCGAAATCTGAGGGAGCAGATCGAAAGCACCGATCTGAAGTTGTACGAGATGCCTGTCGACCAATTCTTTGGCGCACACCTACAACTAGCGCAGTTTGTCGCGAACATTCCGTTCAACACCACCAAGCAGTATGAAGATTACATCGCGCGGCTTCACAAGATTCCGGGCTTGATGACGGACCTTGTCGAAATACTGAAACAGGGCGCGAAAGACAAGATGATGCCGCCGCGGTTCTTGCTGGAGAAAACGGTGCAGCAGTGCAAATCGATCGCCGAGCCTGCTGGAGAGGCGAATGCCTTCGGGCAGCCGGCAAAGCATTTCCCGGATGCGGTGCCGGAAGCGGACCGCAAGCGGCTGCATGATGCGATCGTGACGGCGGTGGATACGGAAGTGCGGCCCGCATATACGAAGCTGGCGAACTTCATTGCGACGGAGTACGCACCGAAAGGCCGAACCGATCCCGGAATGTGGGCTTTGCCAAACGGAGATGCGCTGTACCGCTTCCGAATCCAGCAACAGACCACCACCACGATGGATCCAGAAGCGATCCATCAACTGGGCTTGTCCCAAGTGGCACAGATCGAGGCCGATGAACTGGTCATTGCAAAAAAATTGGGCTTCGATGATTTGAAAAAGTTTCGCGCCTCGTTGAAGACAAATCCCAAACTAATTCCCACGTCGCGGCAGCAGATCCTGGACACCTACCGCAGGTATATCGCCCAAATGCAGGTCGAACTCCCGAAGCTATTCGGATTATTACCAAAAACCGCGGTAGAAGTGCGCCCGACGGAGGAATTCCGTGAGAAGGAAGCGGCCTCCGCGGAATACAACCAGGGCACGCCGGATGGATCGCGGCCGGGAATTATCTTTGTAAACACCGGCGACTATCAGCACCGCTCGTTGCTCAGCGCGGAATCAACGGCCTATCACGAAGGTGTGCCTGGGCATCACATGCAAGTTTCCATTGCGCAGACGTTGCCGGAGCTTCCGGCATTTCGGCAGCAGGCGGGATACGTGGGGTATGGGGAAGGATGGGCGCTGTACTCGGAGCGGCTGGGAAAGGACATCGGGTTCTATCAGGATCCCTATTCCGATTTCGGGCGTCTTTCGGATGAGATGTTGCGCGCGGTCCGGCTTGTGACAGATACCGGAGTGCACTACAAGCATTGGACGCGCCAGCAAATGGTGGATTTTTTCCATGAACACTCCACCGAGGACGAGCCGGACGTGCAGGCGGAAACCGACCGCTACATCGCGATACCGGCGCAGGCTCTGGCTTACAAGCTAGGCCAATTGGAGATTCTGAAGCTGCGCCAGCGCGCGCAGACGGAACTCGGGGTCAAATATGATATCCGGGCGTTCCATGATGAGATCCTGAACGGCGGCGCGCTTCCCCTCGATGTACTGGAAGCGCGCGTCACCGCCTGGATCGCCGCGCAGAAGAGCGGCAAGGCGGGAGCAGCAAACTGAGGAAAGCCTTCCACTCCTAGAAGGACAGACCGGAGATGATGCAGAGCGGCGGGATTCATGCGGTTGAATTGGTTCTCCTGCTGTTGCTGCTTTTCGTCATAGCGTTTGCAGCGCTGGCGCGGAAGCTGCAGACGCCATATCCCATCGTGCTGGTGATCGCCGGTCTGCTGCTCAGCTTCGTACCGGGAATTCCCAAGATCTCGCTCAATCCGGACGTTATTTTTCTGGTGGTCCTTCCGCCGCTGCTGTACTCGGCTGCATGGCTGACTTCGTGGCGGGAGTTTAAGTTCAACCTGGTAAGCATTCTGATGCTGGCTTTTGGGCTGGTGGGATTCACAGTCGCGGGAGTCGCAGCAACCGCCGAGTGGGTTTTCAAGGGATTTGACTGGCGGCTGGGATTTGTTCTGGGAGCCGTGGTGGCAACCACGGATGCGATCGCCGCAACCTCGATCGCGAAGCGCATCGGATTGCCGCAGCGTATCGTGGATATTCTCGAGGGAGAAAGCCTGGTAAACGATGCGACGGGATTGCTGGCGCTGGAATTTGGCGTTGCGATGGTTGTCAGCGGGCAAACACCGACCGCGGGAGCTGGTTTGCTGAGGCTGACCTATCTAACCTTTGCGGGGCTGGCACTTGGTCTGCTCGTAGGCGTCATCGTGGAGCAAATTCACAAGCGCATCGATGACGGTCCGATCGAGATCACGCTCACCATTCTGGTTCCTTACGTGGCCTATCTGGCAGCCGACGCCATTCATTCCTCGGGAGTGCTGGCGGTGGTCGCGTGCGGGCTGTATTTGAGCCACAAGAGCTCGCACCTTTTCTCGGCAAATGTGCGCATGCAGGCCTGGGCGGTGTGGGATTCGCTGACGTTTGTGCTGAACGGGCTCGTTTTTGTGCTGATCGGATTGCAGTTGCACTTCGTGCTTGCAGGTATACGCGACTATAGCCTCAAGCAACTGTTGCTCTATGGGGCGCTGTTCAGTGCGATCGTGATTGTTCTGCGGATGATGTGGATGTTCCCCGGAGCATACATCGCCAAAGTGATACGAACGCGCGTGCTGCATCAGCAAGTACAGCTGCCGTCGAAGCGGCAGATCTTCGTGGTGGGCTGGACGGGGATGCGCGGTGTGGTGGCGCTGGCGGCAGCGATTTCGCTTCCGGAGCTGCTGGAGAATGGCAGCCCGTTCCCGCAGCGCAACTTGATCGTATTCCTCACGTTTAGCGTGATCCTGGTAACGCTGGTTTTGCAGGGGCTGACGCTGCCGCCACTGATCCGCGCCTTAGGACTTGCTGGCGCAA
>Ga0207152_1205_pt1 | contig 11741 bp, 13 predicted proteins | sample Alteio_BWMinHeat_30_FD_153590 | JGI IMG/M metagenome (GOLD analysis project Ga0207152, IMG submission 153590) | Enriched cells from forest soil in Barre Woods Harvard Forest LTER site, Petersham, Massachusetts, United States -... | ecosystem: Environmental > Terrestrial > Soil > Temperate forest >... | reverse complement strand
TGGCCAAAGCAAGAAAATATAAGATCGTTTTTTTCATCTGAATGTATTTGTCATTTATTTGCCGTATGTAGCTACTTTGAGTATATCAAAGCAGGTTCATCATTATTACCCGGCATTTTCATAACGACGCTTGCGGAAGAATATAAAGCCTGATGCAAAAATGAGTACCAGCAGTATTGGTAAGCCAATATTAATGATGCGCCATTGCAGTTTCTCTGCCTTTACCCTTCCGCCATCTAATAGACGTAATTTCAGGTCTTTAGACCTTGCCTCCAGTAAGCCCGACCTGTCTGTGAGATATTCGAGACAGTTAAGAAAAAAGCTTTTATTGGCATAAGCAGCCTGTGAATATTTCCAATAGCCCATTTCTAATGGCCCGTTACTGTTGATATCATTAGCAATAATATCGGCGTCAGCAATGACGATCATATTATTCGAGGTGTCGCAAATTTCTTTAAATGGTTTTTTGATCGAATCCTGCAACAGTCTTAAAAACGCCGGTGGCAGACGATTTTGGAATGCCGACTTGAAAGTGCCTTCCACAAGCACAGCCACGGGTTTGTAAGGGCTGCGGAACATATCTTCCCGCACGGGGTACCTGAGCATACCCATGCTGACACGAACCGGGCTGGCTTCTGTGCGACTGTATTTTGAAGATTGCAGCAATATGGTTTTTCTAATGTGAATGCTTGTATCTGCCAATGTATCTATACTACTGGCAAATTTGCTGAGTATAGCGCCCATATTATTTACAATAGGATGGTCTGCAGTTGGTAGCAATACCGGAAAGAATATCCAGTCGTGCATCTCTATCTGCGGTTGCCCGTTACTGTTGGTATAGCCTTCCTGCAGGGTAGGTATCTGTTCGCACTGCATATCCTCTACCAGGTTGTTATTAATGCGCACACCATATTTAAATAGCAGGTCGTCCAGGTTCAGGCCATAATCCATGGCAATGAATTGCTGTGAATTCATCAGGCTATCCATAGCCATACCTGTATTCAATGCATCGATACTCCAAAGTATATGCCCGCCGTGCATTACATACTGGTCTATTTTATATTTTTCTCTATCATCAAAAGCTGTCCTGGGCCTGTTGATGATAATAGCATCGTATACGATAGGGATGTCTATACCATTATGTATATCAATGGTATCCAGATGGTAGATGTGTTCAACTGTTGTTAACGCATCGTAAGTATTGTAGCCTAATGATTCGCCATTACCCATCAGGTAAGCGATGTGTTTTTTATCAGGTTGGGCTAATTTATTAATGGCGTTTGCCAGTTTATATTCAAGCAGTGCCTCAGACGCATTGAGCTTTGCCTGGGCCGACATTCCAAAATGATTTTCAAGCAGGTTCACCGCCATTTCTTTGCCATAATAATGTACCAGTGCCCAGGGAAAAATTATTTTTTCTGAAGAACCTTCTTCGTTGCCCATCTCTACCTTTACACCTGAGATACCGGCTTTTATCATTTCTTGTGCCAGTATGTCTTTTTCGGCAGCAGACTTGCCTTCCAGCGGATTGATGAAACGATACACAATATGGTTGCCGGCATATTCTTTAAACGATTGCAGGCGTTCGCGAGTGGCTTCCTGCAATTTTTTAAAACCAGCAGGGAATTCACCTTTTAAATAAACGTCTACTACCACTACGTCCTTCATGTTGCCAAGCATGTGTTTGGTAGCGGGAGATAATGTAAATCGTTTTTCCTGGGTTAGATCTAAACTATAATTAAAATAAGAAGCCAGCACATTGAGGCAAAGAAGAATAGCAGCCATGATGAGCAAGCGGAGGAGTGCTTGTTTTTGTTGTTGTTTTCGTTTTGTAGATGTGTCTGCCATGTTCCTATATCTTACTTAGCTGTATCCCATGTACGACTGTTGAGGGAGAAGCGTGTAAGCGTTATAAATAAGGTAATGATTGATAAAAAATAAACCATGTCGCGCAGATCAACTACACCCCTGCTAACTGACGCATAATGAAATGACATTCCTATCATGCTCAGGTAATAATCCAAACCGCCTGCAAAAGCCGGTATATTACTTAATGCTTCAAAACCTGAGTATAAAATAAAACAAGCGAAGAGCGCTATTAAAAAGCTTACTATTTGATTGGATGTAAGTGAAGAACAAAAAGTGCCGATAGCGGTAAAGGTGGCAGCAAGAAAAAACAAGCCAATATAAGATCCGGCTATACCTCCGGTATCTAAATGGGTATGGGCTACAGCCAGGTTGCCAATAGTATATTTATAAATGAATGTGGGTAGCAGTGCAAATACAACCAATACTAATGACGCAAAATATTTACCCAGAATAATGTCAAGATCTGTAAGCGGTTTGGTTGATAGCCATTCAATAGTACCACCTTTGAATTCATCAGCAAAAGAACGCATGGTAATAGCAGGGATCAATAATAGCAATAACATAGGTGCTATGTCGAAAAACTTGTCGAGTGTGGCATAGCCATAATCGAGTATACTATATTCGGGTAATACCCATAAGAATAAACCACATGCCACCAGGAACACCAAAATGGCAACATAGCCCACTATAGAACTGAAGAACGAATTTAATTCTTTAATAAATATACTGCTCATAGGTTCGAAGGGGGCAAATATAGTAAAACAAGGTCTTTTTAAGTGTTAAAGATTTTATTATAATTCGTTGTCATGCAAGAATAAATAAGGTTAAACGACTAAATTTACAACCCTAAGGAAATGCCCCTGTGAGAAAGGTGAAAAAATATTTTTACAATACGGATACCCATAAGTTTGAAAAACTGGTGGTATCATGGCGTACGCGCTTGTTTAGGGCACTTAGATTTGTGTCGGCTTCGCTTGTTACTGCTATTATCATTTCTGCCATTGCTTTCCGTTTTGTCGATTCGCCAAAGGAAAAAAGAATGAAGGGTGATGTGAATAACCTGCGTGACCAATATGAACAATTGCAGGGAGAAATAGATAAACTGGACAAATCATTAGCCGAATTAGAAAACCGTGATAATAGCATCTATCGCACCGTATTTGAGGCAGCACCATTGCCGGATAGTGTGCGCTATGGTAAAAGGTATAGTAAGATAGACCCGCAGGCATTTGCCTATATTAACCCGGAAGAAATGATGGATCATATTAAAGATGGCATTGGAGAATTGAAGAACAGGATGACGGTGCAAAGACAATCTTACGACACGCTGCAAGACATGGTAAAAAGCAAAGAAAAAATGCTGATGTCCATACCTGCTATCCAACCCATCTCCAATAAAAGCTTAGATCATATTGCTTCGGGGTTTGGTTATCGAATAGACCCTATTTATAAAACGCCTAAAATGCACACCGGGCTTGATTTTGCCGCTGCTATCGGTACGCCGATATATGCTACCGGCAATGGTGTAATTGAAGATGCCAGCTATGACGCAGGAGGATATGGAAATCATGTTATTATTGATCATGGTTATGGTTATGAAACGCTGTATGGGCATATGTTTAAAATAAAAGTGCATGTAGGCCAGCAGGTGAAAAGAGGAGAAGTAATAGGTTGGATAGGTAGCACCGGCAAGAGCACCGGCCCGCATTGCCATTATGAAGTAATAAAGAACGGGGATAAGATAGACCCCATACACTTCTTCTTCAACGACCTTACTGCTGCCGAATACGACAGGGTAGTACACATCTCTACTGCCAGCAACCAGTCCTTTGACTAGTATGACCTAATCTGCAGTATAAAAAAGATCTCCCTGTATGGGTTTGGCAGGTGAAGTATATGGATGCTCCGAATTTTTACCAACATCCATAATATGCATTACAGTCCACCCTTTCACTTTTAAATAATCCGAAACCAACGAACGGTGACAACGCCACCATACTGCTTCTGAGCACATATATGCAGTTGGCTCTCTTTGTGCTATCGCCTCAAGTGCTGCTATACCTTTTTTGAATTCATCTGTTTCCATATAGTCAGCATAGCCCATAAAAGCCTTATTACGCCATGCTGTGTTATGCGAATCTTTTAGCGGTTTACGACGGCCACCTAACGCAGGCATATGGATATATGTTATTCCGGCTTTATTAAGTGAAGATGTAAGATCGTCCTGGTTGAAATGCGGATACATTTTAGAACCGGGTAAACTTCTGATGTCTGCTAACACTTTTATATCAAATGATCGCAGCATAGCAATGAATATTTCAATGCTCCTGTTAGAGTGCCCAATTGTCCAGATCGTCATAGTTAAAAAAAGAACACAAAAATACCAATTACTACACTTACTAAACTTGCTATTAGTACCCCTGCTGCCGAAATGTCTTTTATCATTTTTATTGTCGGGTTATACTCTTTAGTATAGAGGTCGCAGAGCATTTCTATTGACGTATTGAATGCTTCGCATATCAGTACCAGCCCAATAGCTATAGTAATTGCAACCCATTGAATCCCGCTTAGATGCCGTACTATGCCAGCTATAATTACAACAATAGCTACCACAGCATGTATCTGCATATTGGGCTCTTGTTTTATTAAAGACAAAAGCCCGTATATAGCATATCTAAAACTATTATACCTGGACCTTGGTGTTAGCTGTTTTTTGTAGTTCATAAACACTATCTCTTTGTTCAATTTATAAAAAGCAAGATACAAAACCCACCTCAGTTAATTCTTTTACCTTTGCGCTCCAAATACATCATATGCGCAAAGGTTTATTATTATATCTGGTAGCAGTTATATTCTTGTCGTCTTGTGCCAAATCGCGCATGAGTGACCATCCCGAATGGGCAAAATACTATATCGAAAATGGTATTAATAATGGCTGCATCATGCTGTTTGATAATAATCATGAATCTGTTCATTATTATAACAAAGTCGGTACCACTCACAGATATTTGCCTGCATCTAATTTCAATATCTTCAATTGCCTGGTAGCATTGGAAACAAATATTGCACCCGACGATCAGATGATCATATCGTGGGACAGTGTGGTGCGCAAGCCGGAATGGAATAAAGACCTGAATATGCGTGATGCTTTTACTGTGCATTCGGTTCCATTTTTCCAGGAGATGGCAAGGCGCATTGGTGCGGCTAATATGCAACATTACCTGGATACGGTGAAGTATGGCAATATGAAGATTGGCACTAAAATAGATGAATGCTGGCTGAACAACTCTTTGCAAATATCTGCTGATGAGGAAGTGGGATTTTTGAAACGTTTGTATTTTCATGAATTACCTTTTAGTGAGCGGGCACAACGTATGGTGAGGAGTATGATGCTGCAAGAAGATAGTACTAACTACAAGCTGTATTACTATACCGGCACGGGTGATGTTACACCTGATTCTACTGTACGTTGGATCATTGGGTATGCTGAAAAAATAGAGCATATCAAAGAGGCTAAGGAATCTCAAAACCCAACTAATGTTCGTACTTATCCGTATTTTTTCGCACAGAATTTCGTGTTGCCCAAGAGCGATACCACTAAAGACTGGAACGCAGTGCGATTGAGCATATTGCGTAAGGTGCTTACTGATTATGGTGCTTTACCTAAGGGTAAATAGGCATAAGGGGTAAGGCTTAAGGCGTAAGGGGTAAGGGGTAAGGGGTAAGGCTTAAGGCGTAAGGGATTGGGAATTAGGAATTAGGAATTAGGTTGCTTCGGCGTGCATAACAACACTGATTTTGTGTTCTCTTATTTCGCGAGGTTGCTTCGTTCCTCGCAATGACGAGGTTTTAGGGGTTATTAAAATAATTGTTTGAGTACATTGTATACTACATTAGGCTTGCCAAGTGTGTAGAAATGCAGTACGGGAGCATTGTTCTTAAGCAGATCTTTACATTGAGCTAAGAGCCACTCTGTACCTACCTGGTCGCAGGCTTCTTCTGTTTTGGCTTTCATCATTTCGTTATACAGGTCTATCGGCACATCTACATTGAATACACTTGGTATCATGCTGAGCTGACGCTTGTTGGTGAGTGGTTTGAGCCCCGGTATGATGGGTACTGTAACGCCGTGTGTGCGGCATTGGTTTACGTAATTATAATAGTGCTTATTGTCGTAAAATAACTGGGTGGTAACATAGTCTGCACCCATGTCTATTTTGCGTTTGAGGTAGTAAATGTCTGTATCGAGATTAGGTGCTTCTATATGCTTTTCGGGATAGCCTGCTACGCCTATACAGAAATCTGTCTTTACACCATCGAGTATATCGTCTTCCATGTAGTGACCTTTGTTGAGGTCGATGACTTGTTTCACAAGGTCTTCTGCATAGCGGTGGCCGTGTGGGTGGGGTGTAAAGAATTTTTCGTTGGCTGCCGCATCGCCTCGCAGGGCGAGTACGTTTTCTATGCCGAGGAAGTGTAGGTCTATGAGTGCGTTCTCTGTTTCTTCTTTGCTAAAACCGCCGCAGATAAGGTGGGGGATGGCCTCAACTTTGTATTTGTTCATGAGGGCGGCACAGATACCTACGGTGCCGGGGCGCTTGCGGATCTCGACGCGCTCGAAATGACCATCGCTGCGCTTTTTGAATACGGACTCAGCACGGTGGTATGTGACATTGATAAAGCTGGGCTTGAACTCCATAAGCTTATCCAGGTGGGTGTATATAGATTCGATACTCTTGCCTTTGGTTGGGGGGAGTATTTCGAGGGAAATAATGGTTTTGTCTGCCTTGGCTAAATGTTCGGTTACTTTCATAATAGTGGGGCAAAAATAGGTTTTTAAGTTAATAGGTTAAAGGGGTTAATTGGTTAATCGCGTTAAAGGGTGAAATGTTAAAAGGTTAAGGGAAGTTATATTTATTATACTTGGATGGCGCATAAGGGTAAACCTCCCTTAATTTCTTATTTTTGCTGCGATGGCGGGTACATATAGGATACATACTCAGGGGTTGGTGAAGCAGTACGGTAGACGTACGGTAGTGAATCATGTGAGCTTTGAGGTGCACCAGGGGGAAATTGTGGGTTTGCTGGGCCCTAATGGAGCGGGCAAGACTACGTCTTTCTATATGGTGGTGGGCTTGGTGAAGCCGGATGAGGGGGATGTGTGGCTGGACGATGTGAACATTACCAAGCTGCCGATGTATAAGCGGGCTAAGATGGGGATTGGCTACCTGCCGCAGGAGGCTTCGATCTTTCGCAAGCTGAGTGTGGAGGATAATATAAAGGCGATATTGGAGATGACGAACCTGACGAAGGGGGAACAAGCTAAAAAGACCGAGGAACTGCTGGACGAGCTGCACCTGCAGCATGTGCGCAAGAGCCCGGGGGATGTGCTGAGCGGGGGTGAACGCAGGAGAACGGAGATAGCAAGAGCGCTGGCTGTGGACCCAAAGTTTATGCTGCTGGATGAACCGTTTGCGGGGATAGACCCGATAGCGGTGGAGGATATACAGACGATAGTGGCGCGGCTGAAGTTTAAAAACATTGGAATATTAATAACCGATCATAATGTGCAGGAAACCTTATCAATTACAGATAGAGCTTATTTGTTATTTGAGGGTAAGATCCTTAAATCCGGCACGGCAGAGGAACTTGCGGCTGATGAGCAGGTGAGAAAAGTATATCTTGGCAGGCATTTTGAGCTGAAAAGAAAGGACTATTCGCCCCGGTAACGTTAGCGTAAGTGGAAAGTAAATTGTAGATTAGTAACAGGGAGACCAATAATAAGAAACATATAGATGATCATTAGTCCCGCAATAAAGGGTTTGTTCAAGTTGCGCCAAAGCGCGATAGATAATTTTGCGCTTAACCCGGTGGATACGCAGATGCAGGTGTTTAACAGATTGGTGGGTAGTGCGCAGTTTACGGATTATGGCAAGAAGTACAGTTTTGATAAGATAAACAGTATTGCAGATTTTAAGAAGAATGTGCCGATCAATGATTATGATAGCCTGAAGCCTTATATACAGAGCATTATGGAGGGCAAGCAGAATGTGTTGTGGCAATCGCCCATCACATGGTTTGCCAAGAGTAGCGGTACTACGAGCGATAAAAGCAAATTCATACCTGTGAGCAAGGAGAGCCTGGATGAGAACCATTACAGGGCGAGCAAGGACGTAATGACCTTGTACCTACACAAGCACCCGCAGTCGTCTATTATGAGTGGTAAATGCCTGATAATAGGGGGCAGCCACCAGATAAACCAGCTGAACGCAGATTCATTCTTTGGTGACCTAAGCGCTGTGGTGCTGCAGAATATGGCCTGGTACGGGCAAATGATACGCACACCTGACTTGTCGATAGCGCTGATGGATGAGTGGGAGGAGAAGATAGAGATGATGGCGCATACTACTATACAGGAGAATGTGACCTACCTGGCGGGTGTGCCTACCTGGATGATCGTGCTGATGAAAAGGATTTTTGAAATAGCGGGTACTAACGACCTGATGCAAATATGGCCTAACCTGGAATTGTATATACATGGTGGTGTGAGCTTTAAGCCTTACCGTAACCAGTTTCAGCAATTCATACCACATACGTCTATGAATTATTTGGAGACGTATAATGCAAGCGAAGGATTTTTTGCGGCGCAGGATACGATGAATAATGAGGATGGTATGTTGCTATTCCTGAATCATGGCATCTACTATGAGTTTATGCCAATGGACGAATATGGAAAGGCGCATCCTGAAACATTGTCGCTGAAAGAGGTGGAACTGAATAAGAATTATGCATTGGTGGTGAGTACGAATGCAGGCTTGTGGCGCTATGTAGTAGGTGATACGATACAATTTACTTCACTGGCTCCGTATCGAATAAAGGTAACAGGCAGGTTGAAACATTTTATCAATGCTTTTGGTGAAGAAGTAATAGTAGATAATACGGATAGCGCCATTGCCGCAGCATGTGCTGCTACGGGAGCCATAGTGAATGACTATACTGCTGCGCCCGTATATATGACCGGCCAAACGAAAGGGGCGCATGAGTGGATCATAGAATTTGAAAAGCTGCCATGCCCGCTGGATGTATTTGTACAAAAGCTGGATAAGGCGCTGCAATCAGTCAATTCGGATTATGAGGCTAAGCGATATAAGGATATGGCATTGCAAATGCCGGTAGTACATGTGATGCCTAAAGACGGGTTTAATAAATGGCTGAAAGACAAAGGCAAACTGGGCGGGCAGCATAAGGTGCCGCGCCTGAGCAATGAAAGAAAATACCTGGAAGAGATGCTGCCGTATCTTGCTTAAAAATTATTTTTTTTGAACTTTCAGCAGCCTGATCTTATTGTTGCTCATTAGCCTCAAATTCATTGTTCAGTTCTTCTATATAGGTGAGCATTTCTTTACGCCCCAGGAATTTGATGGTGCTGGTAAGGAAAGAGCGAGGAATATATTCCCATTCTTTTCGCATAGCATCTATAAATTGCCGTACATGTTTGGCAGCTTCTTTTTGTGTGCTTTTATCCGCTTTTGTAAATACCATATTGAAGGGGATTCCCCATTTGCCCAGCTTCACTAAAAAATCGAGGTCAATACGTTGCGGCTCATGCCTGCTGTCTATCAATACAAAGACTGTAATAAGATTGGTTCGTTTTTGCAGGTAGTCAGCGATCATTTTTTCCCACGCCTTTCGTTTTGATATAGATACTTTGGCAAATCCATATCCCGGTAAGTCAACTATATAAAAAGAATCATTTATAAGAAAATGATTTATTAATTGTGTTTTGCCTGGCGTGCCCGAAGTTTTTGCCAATTTGGTCTGGTTAGTAATCATATTGATCAACGAGGACTTGCCTACGTTGGAGCGACCGATAAATGCATACTCGGGCTTATTGGGTGGCGGGCAGCCCTCTACTGTTGGGTTGCTGATCAGATATGTGGCAGAACGTATTTCCATTGTTGTTTGTACTTTTGCAGGAATGCAAAGTGATAACAGCGATACGGTAGTGAAGATACTGCCGGATGCAGGGTCAAATTTAAGCAAGAAAGCGCAGGTTGCGGAGATGTTTAATAACATTGCCGGCAAATATGATTTTTTGAACCATTTTTTATCGATGGGAATTGATAAAGGCTGGCGCAAAAAGGCAATTAGGGAGGTTGGCATGATGAAGCCAAAACAGATACTGGACGTGGCCACCGGTACCGGCGACCTGGCTATAGCCGCTGCAGACCTGCAACCCGATAAGATAACGGGTATAGACATTGCTACACAAATGCTGGATGAGGGCAGGAAAAAAATAGCAGAAAAAAGATTGGATAAACTGATACAGCTACAGGAAGGTGACAGTGAGGCATTACAATTTGCTGATAATAATTTTGATATTGTAATGTGTGCGTACGGGGTCCGCAATTTTGAACACCTCGAAGCCGGGCTGAAAGAAATGAACCGTGTGCTAAGAAAGGGTGGTAAGCTGGTGATACTGGAGTTTTCGCATCCCAAGCAATTCCAGGTAAAGCAGTTCTATCAATTTTATTTCAAGTATATACTTCCTTTTTTCGGCAAGCTTTTTTCAAAACATAGCAGGGCCTATACTTATTTGCCTGAATCGGTAATGGCATTCCCCGAAGGGAAAGCATTTTGTGATATACTAAGCAAATGTGGCTATACAGATATAAAAGCAAGACCACTTACTTTTGGTGTAACTACCTTGTATACTGCTTTTAAATAAAATGAAAAAGAAGTATGGAATAATATTATGTGCAGTATTATTTGTAATGCCTTTTATTGGTGCAACAATAAATGAAACACCATTTGCAGAACATCTTGCTATAATATCGCCAGCTCTGATTTTAGGGTTTACAGCTGATTTTATAGGAATATTTCAATGGTTATTTGCTACTATACCAATACTGATATTCGGAGCAATTGGGTTTTTAATCTATTTTATTTCAAGATTTCAAAACACTATGTTCTTAAAAGTAATGCTGGTATATTATATGCTATATTTTTTTAGTCTATTTATTTTTACATTATCATTCGAATTATTCCCCAAGCCAGTATTTGCTATAACCCCAATATTATTTTCACTGTCTTGTATTGGGTGGATAATTCTATGTTGCTTGGGTGTATTAAGGCTTGATACTACTAAAGGGTCTTAATAAAAACAAAAAAGCCATCACAAGGATGGCTTTTCGTTCATGGTTATAGAATGCAGTAGTTTACTGCAGGTCAGGTTGCGGTGTATAACGCAAATATGGTTTTATTATTTTCAATCCTTTTGGAAATTTCTTTTCCGCATCTTTAGTAGATACTGCGGGCACTACTATTACATCTTCACCCTGTTTCCAATCTGCAGGAGTAGCAACGCTATAGTTAGCGGTAAGTTGTAAAGAATCTATCACGCGCAATACTTCCTGGAAATTGCGGCCCGTAGACGCAGGGTAGGTGATCATCAGTTTTACATTTTTATCAGGGCCTATCACAAAAAGCGAACGCACGGTAGCTGTAGCAGATGCATTAGGATGTATCATATCGTAGAGGGTAGCTACATTGCGGTCTGCATCGGCAATAATAGGGAATTCTACATTTGTGTTTTGTGTTTCGTTGATGTCATTTACCCATCCATGATGTTTGTCAAGCGGGTCTACACTTACTGCCAATACTTTTACATTGCGTTTTGCAAATTCATCTTTTAGTTGTGCTGTTTTGCCCAGCTCTGTGGTACATACAGGGGTGTAATCAGCAGGATGAGAGAAAAGTACGCCCCAGCCATTGCCCAAGTAATCATGCAGGTCTATTTCACCAACAGTAGTATTTGCTTTGAAGTTGGGAGCCGTGTCCCCTAATCTTAATGACATACTTTTATGGTTTTA
>Ga0207152_1204_pt1 | contig 11757 bp, 10 predicted proteins | sample Alteio_BWMinHeat_30_FD_153590 | JGI IMG/M metagenome (GOLD analysis project Ga0207152, IMG submission 153590) | Enriched cells from forest soil in Barre Woods Harvard Forest LTER site, Petersham, Massachusetts, United States -... | ecosystem: Environmental > Terrestrial > Soil > Temperate forest >... | reverse complement strand
GTAGTTCTTTTAGTTGCTTTTCATCCAGTTCATTTACAGCCTGGCCCAATACCGATAAGCTGCCACCGTCTTGTTGCAATAAGCCCGCTATACATTTAATGGTAACAGATTTGCCCGTTCCCGATTTACCCAACACCACCAGGTTCTCTCCTTTATTCAGGTCAAAGCTTATATCCCGCAGCACTTCTTTCTTACCAAAAGATTTTTTCAACCCCCGTATTGCTATCACTGGTATTGTCTTAGCAGCCTCAATTATTTTTTTTGCTTCCATGGGTTTAATTGTAAACAATAAGGCTTGTTAATTGCACAGCTATAGCATCTATTACTAATATCCATAAAGAGGAGTTCACTACAGCCGAATTAGCAGCTAATCCCACACTTTCAGTTCCGCGGTCAGAATGATAACCTTTATAACAACCTATAAATCCAATAGCAAAACCAAAGAATATTGTTTTTGATATAGAGGGTACCAGGTCTGAGAATTTAAGCGATGAGAATGCTTTATTAAAGTATAATACAAAGCTCACATGATTGCTCAGGTTCAACGCAATAACACCACCGATCAGTGCCAGCGTATCCGCCATCAATGTTAGTAAAGGTATCATCAGCATACAGGCTAATATTCTTGTCACCACCAGGTATTGTACAGGGTTAGTACCCGATACTTCCATGGCGTCCAGTTGTTCAGTTACTTTCATGCTACCCAGCTCCGCGCCTATGCCCGACGATATTTTTCCGGCACATATCAGTGCTATGATCACAGGCCCCAATTCTCTTATTACTGATATCGTCACCATGCTTGGCACCATACTTTGGGCGCCAAAATCTTTCATTGTTGGCAAAGATTGTAGGGTCAATACAAAGCCAAGTATAAAGCCGGTTATGGCTACCAATGGAAATGATTTGTAGCCTATCAGGTAGCATTGTTTTACAAACTCATTCCATTCAAAGCCACGTTTGAAAATATTTTTAAAGAATTGACCGGCAAACAACGCCTGGTTGCCTGCCTCTTCAAATTGCTTATTCCACGATAAAGAAAGAATTTGTTTCATACTAAAAATAGGACCGGGTATAATTCCCGGTGCTAATGATCAAATAGAGTAAAAGCCATGCCATCAATTTTTATAGCTGGTCTTTAACAGTCTATACCTATGTGGAGATGCTATATGTTGTATATTTGATAGCTATGCGCAAATACCTGTTATTCATTTTATGCAGTGTTATTTTCTGTTCTTCAATTGCACAGGTACATAAGGGTAAAAAACAAAATATTGCCCCTTCAGCTACACCTATGACTTGCAAAATAGAAGGGCAAATAATGAAAATGATCCCTCCTTCCAAAGCCGATACAGGAACCCCATGTGCCACATATCCTTGCAGGGCAATGATTAAAATGATCCGGGTATATGGTTGCGGCTCTTCAGTCTCAGCCTCATTAAACAAAGGGGATGTAGTAGAGATGAGATTTGAATACACACTGCACAATACATCAAAAATATTCCCTCAAATGAAGGTGCGGTACACGGGGCTAAAAAAAGGAGATATATTTATTGCAGATGCCCAACAGCGTATTAAAATGGGTGGTGGTGTCAACTTCGTAATTTATGACTATAAGAAAAGATAAAACCACAATGGCGAGTGTAAAGGAGATGTAAAACAAACTGCAAATCAGTCAACTTGGGAAAAAGTTTATAATACATATAACCAACCATCAACTCAAACAACGCCGAATGCGCCACAAACAAATACTACTCAAATATAGAAAAGCACTTTTATTGTTAGTGTTACTTTGTACTCCCATATTATCCTTTTGCCAAAGAAGTAAACTTTATGGTTCTTGGGAAGTAATTAATACTCAGTTGCTAGTAACTTCAGATATTGAAGATAAGGCGGAATTCAAAAAAAAATGTACCGGTATTCTTATTAGAATAACAGAAAATAAAATTGAAGGTGCACATATTGATAATTGCCAGTTAGACACTATAAAATGGTATAGTATAAAAAAGGAATCTAAATGGACAAATCTTCAAATAAAAAATCAATTCTCTTCTCTTCTTGCTGGTAGTTTGTTTTCTAAGACAAAGAAAAATGAGATTGAAATGATAACAACTGATTATATTCCAAAGGATGGCGATGGTAATACTTTGAAACTATTTTTGATTGACAATAATAACATCGCAATATATTCAGATCCTATTTTGATTTATCTAAAAAGAGTTAATAAATATTAGATAGGGTAGGTGATTATCAAACAAAAACAAAGTTCAATTTATCTTTCACAACAGTTCTCCCCTTTAGGGGGATAGGGGGCAAAACGGATTTATTTTTCACAACAGTTCTCCCCTTTAGGGGGGTAGGGGGCAAAAACGGATTTATTTTTCACAACAGTTCTCCCCTTTAGGGGGATAGGGGGTAAAACGGATTTATTTTTCACAACAGTTCTCCCCTTTAGGGGGAGGGGGCAAAACGGATTTATTTTTCACAATAATTCTCCCCTTTAGGGGGATAGGGGGCAAAACGGATTTATCTTTCACAATAATTCTCCCCTTTAGGGGGATAGGGGCAAATTTATTTTTCACAACAATTCTCCCCTTTAGGGGGATAGGGGGCAAATTTATTTGTCACAACAGTTCTCCCCTTTAGGGGGATAGGGGGCAAATTTATTTGTCACAACAGTTCTCCCCTTTAGGGGGATAGGGGGCAAATTTATTTTTCACAACAGTTCTCCCCTTCAGGGGGATAGGGGGCAAAACAGGTCACTTAAATTTACAATGAAGCAAGGTATGAGTGTTCCTTTTGGAGACACTTAAACCAGGGGGGAAATGATCAGCCCTATCATAGTGGTATGGTGATAAGAATATCTGAATAATGGGAGACATGATCACCATACTCATCATAGAGCACTGTGCTAGAAAATACCCACTTATTTTTTTGCATAGAAAAAGAACCCCACCCGGAATATATGGTGGTTATACGGCTTGGTACTTCTATGCCGGAAAGGTTAAAATTCCCATCACAGTCCATACCTACCTCAAAATTCCATTTTGTAAGATCTCCAAAGCCATAGAATTGCACAATTCCATGTTTAAAAATTATTATATTGCCCAGGTCATCAACAACAGTGGTCTCCAAATCGCAAGGCCTGGCTGCACCAAGCAAATGCTGTTTCGGCGCTGAAACTACCAGATCCACATCGTAATATTTTTTGCCTGTAACAGATCCCGTGCATACTAGCTTTACCTTGTAGTTGCCCGGTGTGTTAGCTGTGTCAGTAGCCATTAAATGTATGTACGCTGTAAACCCCGGGATGCCTGTACGGGTTAGGTAAGCATTGGCGGTATCCATTACTACACCATCTGGCAGTCCCTCGAATGAGAGCGTTACGGTTTCCTGCACCGGGCCGGTACTTACCAGGTTGTACTGCAATAAGGCGTGGTATCCTTTATTGGCATCAATAGATATGGCTGTGATATTATTTACCCTGTAGTTAGTGGGTTGGTTGGTCGGGTCTGTTGTTTTATTACATGCCGATGCCAGCACCAATAATAGCAGTAAAGAGAAGAGGAGATTTTTCATGAATGTATTTATTTTTAAATTATTAGGCCCTATCATAGTGGTATAGTGATAAGAATATCTGAATAATGGGTGATACGACCATCATAATCTTCATAGAGCATATTGCCAGAAAATACCCACTTATTTTTTTCCATAGAAAAAGACCCCCACCCGGAATGTATGGTGGTACCATCGTATAGGGAATAGTGGCCAAGCTCAAAATTCCCATTACATTCCATATCCATCTCAAAAGCCCAATCCATATGATTACCAAAGCCCCAGAATTGCACCACCCCATGGTTAAAAATTATTGTATTGCCATATACATCCTTAACGGTAGCATCTAAATCGCAAGGCCTGGTTGCACCAAGCAAATGCTGTTTCGGCGCTGAAACTACCAGATCCACATCATAATATTTTTTGCCGGTAACAGATCCCGTGCATACCAGCTTTACCTTGTAGTTGCCCGGTGTGTTAGCTGTGTCAGTAGCCATTAAATGTATGTACGCCGTAAACCCCGGAATGCCTGTACGGGTTAGGTAAGCATTGGCGGTATCCATTACTATGCCGTCGGGCAGTCCCTCGAATGAGAGCGTTACGGTTTCCTGCACCGTGCCGGTACTTACCAGGTTGTACTGCAATAATGCATTGTATCCTTTATTAGCATCAATAGATATGGCTGTGATGTTATTTACCTTATAGTTAGTGGGTTGGTTGGTCGGGTCTGTTGTCTTTTTACATGCCGATGCCAGCACCAATAATAGCAGTAAAGAGGGGAGGAGATTTTTCATGAACTGTATTTATTTAGACATTATTGTGCCCGATCATAAGGGTATTGTTATGTTAATAGACTCATGATGGCAATCAAGAAAAAAATTATATTCAATATCGCCGTTAATAACCCAGCTATCCTTTTCTATAGAAAGCGTAGCATATAACACTGTTATTTGCCCCAATTTACTTCCCTCGTAAAATGTGATGAAAGACAGGTAATTAGGAATTCTAAAGTTCCCGTCACAGTCCATAGCCAGCCTCAAATTCCAATTATAATGGTAATCAAACCCATTGAATTCCACCTCCTGCCCCGGGTGAAAAATTATTTTATTGCCATATACATCATTAACAGTAGTATCTAAATCACATGGCCTTATCGCGCCCAGCAAATGCGTTTTCGGTGCAGACACTTTCAGATCTACATCGTAATATTTTTTGCCGGTTACAGAACCGGTGCACACCAGTTTTACCTTATAGTTGCCCTGCGCTACTGCTACAGTATCAATAGCCATTAAATGTATAATAGCCGAATAGCCGGGAATACCTGTGTTGATGGTATTAACAGTAGCAGTGTCCATTACTACACCATTGGGCAGGCCTTCAAATGACAGCGCCACTGTTTCCTGCACCGGGCCTGTAGCTACCAGGTCGTACTGCAATATAGTATGGTATCCTTTATTAGCATCCAGCGATATAGCTGTAATATTATTTATCCTGTAGTTGGTTGGTAGACTGGTAGGGCTCGCTGCCTTTTTGCAAGCCGAAGCAAATGCTAATAAAATCAGTAAAGAGAAGAGGTAATTCTTCATAAGAAGTATTTGGCAATAAAGATTGACATATTAATCCGCAATACATAAGATAGTTTATGCTATTTAACAGTATTCTCAGTAAACGCGTCATCTCGACGTAGGAGAGATCTTCTGAAAAAAGATTCAATGCGCAAAGATTATTCCTGCTGCGCTTCATTCTATAAACTCAGGCTTCCAAAATTAATAATAAACCCAACACGCGATCATAATCCTTTTCTTACCCCCTATAGATAATACCATTTGGATTTGCTTTGTTAACGATAGTACCTTGTGCCGTAATTGGACATGCTTTCAATGTCTCCCGTAGGCGGGATGCCTGCTAAGACACGAACGCTGGTTCTGGATGGAAATAATTAGAAACGAAGTGCTCATCTTCCGCCCAACTAATAAACCGGAACTTTAAGGAACATAAAACAGAAACTTGGGAAACATAAACTGGAACTTTGCCGAACATAAAAAGGAACCTTCAGGAACATAAACAGAACCATGAAAATGAAAAACAAAAATTTCCGCTTTTAGGAAATATGCCATTCAAACCCGCTACAGGCAACCACATTAAGAAAATTACTAGCGGAAATTTTAGGAAGTTTTAGGAGAAAAGCGAGAAATTTTTTCACATCACTCGGCATTTATACGTTTACACATTATCACATTTCCACTTTAAATAACTATATTACAATTTAAAATACTGCTTAGTGAAAAGACTTATTTATCTCATAGTTATTATTGCTATTATTATTACCGGCTTGTTCATCATCAGGCCACCGCATACAACACCTTATTTGGGAGATGTAGATGGACTGGGTTCTGCTGAAGATGAGAATGCAAGGGCTAATTACGAATGGATGATGCTCAACGACCCGGCTACCGGCAAGATACCGGCTCATATACATCAAAGAGAATTGGCTTTTGCTGCCGATCTGCCTAATGATAGCTATTTGTCTATGAGCAGAATAACCTCGGCTGGCTGGCAATCCAGGGGGCCGTGGAATGTGGGTGGCAGAACGCGCGCCTTCGCCATTGATGTAAGCAATGAGGCCAATTTTGTAGCTGGGACTACTTCTGGTGGTATGTTTCGTTCCACCAACCAGGGCTTAACCTGGACAGAAACTACACCTGCCAACCAATATCAAAGTGTTACCTGCCTGGCGCAAGACACACGCACTGGTCATACCAATACATGGTATTATGGCACTGGTGAGGGTACAGGTGCTTCTGCAAGTGGTGACGGGGCTTATTATTTAGGTAATGGTATTTATAAATCAACTGATGGGGGCATTACCTGGAACATATTACCCTCAACTACTACTTCTAAGCTCACTGTATTTGACATATGGGCTGATATTATCTGGAATATTGTTACTTACCCTGCAGACACGGTACATGATGTGGTCTTTGCCGCTGCATATGGGGGTATCTATAAAAGCTCAGATGGCGGTACCACATGGGCTGCAGTTATAGCGGGTGCGGGTAGCAATAATTATTTTTCTGATGTGGCAGTTAGCAAAACAGGAATTGTGTATGCTACATTAAGCTCAGAGGGTACACCCAAAGGCTTGTTTCGCTCTGCCGATGGGATTACATTTACAAACATCACACCACCGTCTTTCCCGGCTTCTTATAAACGTTTAAAGATCGGTATCAGCCCATCCAACGAAAACCAGGTTTACTTTTTGGGTAATACACCCGGCTATGGCCAGCCTGATACTAATTTCCAGGGCACTGTAGATTATAATAGTTTGTGGAGATACACCTATATATCGGGCGATGGCAGTGGTGCAGGTGGTAGTTGGCAAGATCTTTCTGCAAATATTCCTAACACAGGTGGTTTTTTTGATAGGTACGATTGTCAAACCTCTTATGATATAGTGGTAAAAGTAAAACCCGATGATACCAATACGGTCTTTATCGGAGGTACAGATATATTCAGGTCCACCTCAGGGTTTAAAGATAATACACATACCACCTTTGTCGGTGGGTATCAGAAGGGGGCTGCTTTACCGGTTGTGTTGCAATATGCCAATCATCACCCCGACCAGCATGAGCTGGCTTTTTTCCCAAGCGATCCTAAAAAAATGGTTTCGACAAACGATGGTGGTGTTTTTGTTACCTATGATAATACAGCGCCTGCCGTTACCTGGACCTCGCTTAATAATGGTTATATAGCTACGCAATTTTATTCTTGTGCGGTAGATCATGCAAGCACCAACGATATTGTAATAGGTGGTGCGCAGGATAATGGCAGCTGGTACACCAATTCTGCCAGCCTTACTACACCATGGGTTACACCCCGTGGTGGCGATGGGTCTTTCTGTGCTATTGCAGATGGTGGCAGCGCTTATTATTTCAGTATACAAAATGGCCGTATCATGCGCGCCAAATTAAATGCATCGGGTGGGGTAGATAGCTTTGCGCGTATAGACCCTATTGGTGCTGCCGGGTATATATTCATTAACCCTTTTGTAATAGACCCTAATAATAATAACATCATGTACATGGCAGGCGGATTGCAGCTTTGGAGGAATAATAATTTAGCCGGTATCCCATATGCCGGCAACTGGGATTCAATCACTACCAATTGGGCTGCTCCGGCAACATTTGCGTTACCTTATACCATTACTGCTATATCTGCTTGTAAAACTCCGGTCAACCGTGTATATGTTGGTACCAGTGCCAGGAAGGTATACAAGATAGATAATGCTAATTCAGCCAGCCCTGTTAAAACGGACATTACAAATTCACTATTCCCATTCGTTGGTAGTGGTAGTTCAAGTGCATACGTAAGCTGCATCGCAGTAGACCCAACCAATGGAGATAATATAATGGTAGTATTTTCTAATTATGGCCTCAACAGCCTTTTCTACTCATCAGATGCCGGAGTCACCTGGAAGAAAATAGGCGGCAACCTGGAACAAAATAATTTAACTGGCGCCGGCGATGGGCCATCTTGCAGATGGGCAAGTATCGTACCGGTTACTGGTGGTACTGCTTACTATGTTGGTACAAGTGTAGGTTTATTTGCTACTACCGCATTGAATGACACCTTTACTGTTTGGACACAACAGGGCACTAATACTATCGGCGCTTCAATTGTAGATATGATAGACTATCGTTCTACAGACGGATTGATAGTAATAGCAACGCACTCTCACGGTATTTTTTCCAGGCATATCGCTGATATTAATGACGTAGCAGTTAATCAAGTGGTAGCAAATACAGTTACAGACTTTACCAACTATCCTAATCCTTTCAGTAATACAACTACGATCCGGTTCAACATAAAAGACAAACAAAAAGTGCTATTGCAGGTATTCGATATTCGCGGCGCATTAGTGAGTACCATTGCTAACGAAGAAATGTATGCAGGTGAAAAAAGATATACTTTCTCAGCTAATAATTTAGCTGCAGGTATATATTATTGCACATTAAAAACAAACACTAGTACTCAAACAAGGCCTATGGTCATAACAAAATAATGCTATTAAAAATGAAGAGGCTTGCGTTTTGCGCAAACCTCTTCATTTAAGCAATATTTGAAATGGTTAGTAAATGATCGTACCGCTAATAACGGTAAGGCTGGCATCAGTAGCACTAAGAATACTAACAGTACCGGTAAAGCTGCCGGTTGCACTGCTGAACTTACCGGTGCCACCTGCAAAATCTACAGTGGCAATACCCACTGGTCCCGCAGCAGTAAACAATATATCATAAGGATGTATCGACAGGTACAATTCATCTCCATCCGCAGCTACAAAAGAAGCACACTCTACACCTACATGATTACCAATATAAACACCTCCTGAATAGATAGGCGCAACACAAGGCTTTATTTTTGACGAAGACAATCCCAAATGTGTAAGATTCCCCGTACCATAAAAATTGCCGGCAGGATAATATGTTTGACAATTACAACTTAAGTCAAACGCTGAACTGAAATGATATAGGATAGAACCACTAAATGGTTTGCCAACAGACTTGCCGGCGCCAAATTTACTGGCTTCTGTGCTTGAGGTTGTTAATACATTATCCTTGCTTTTGCTACAAGATGCAATAGTAATTGCAACTAAGAATAGAGAAAATAAACGAAGTTTCATAAACATTTTGTTTAAGTGAATAATAGAAATTGTTGGCGATTTCCATCCTATATCTTCTTTTATTTTCCCTGCTATGCTTTCTATTGCTGCAATAAGAAACAGCTACGTATGATTTAATAACAGGAACACAGCTATAAAGATCCTCGCAGTTTAGGCGAAGATTTTTTATAGATATACTAAACGTTCTTATTTGCTTTTATTCTGTATGGTATTGTTAGCCTTCATCATAGGCCTGTTTGCTGAAGGTTTTGCAATTTGCTTACCTTTTGCGCCTTTGGCCCCTTTTGTTTCTTTAGGTGCGGCATATTCAAAATGGCCTTTTGGTCCATAATCGTATGCGTATAGCTTATAGCCTTCAGGGCTATTGATCTTAGCAATGTAGGTGCCATATTTTTTAGCAATGGTCCCGGTATAATTATCTACAGCTGCTTTCAGGTTGGCAATAGATATTCTGCAAGAACTGCAATTATACAAACTATTCAGGTCACCCGATTTTGTGCATTTACTATTGTCATTATTCAGGGTATAATTCATGTTCTTGAATTCAATACCGGTTTTGTTATTCCATGCATGAATGATTACATCTCCGGTTACTGTTAGGTTCAGGCAACCATGGTTAGGAGATTGGTATGGCATTGAAAAGTGAGATACTATATCACCATATTGGGTAGTACCAACCATGCATATAGAAGCCATGAAATTTTGGGCTATTTTGGTTACATCATCCTTGGTTTTGTAATAAACTTCATAATCTTTACTGTAGAAGCTTTTCTTGGCAGCAGTTGTTGGAGTGGCTGGCGCCATATTTGTCTGTGCAAATGACCACATCGGCATGCATGCTATCACTATCAGTAGTTTTTTCATAAAATAAAGATAGTAAGATACCTGTCATATATGCAAATATTGTAAGGAAAATATTTTTTAAATTAATAAAAGCTTTACAAGTACATATCGTGTAATGACCTATTTAGCGTATTGCTTTATGGCAATTATTAATATTTCATTTAGTGAATTTCTACCCGATAAGGTATAAATCAATGTATGAGCTCAATAATTTATAGCTTTAGGCCCTTATTTTGCCAATATGAGTAGTGCAAATATTCTGATAATTGATGATGAAGATAAACTCCGTACGCTTCTAAAAAGGATCATTACGCTGGAGGGATATCAGGTGCTGGATACTAATAGTATAAGCAGCGGAAGCAAGATATTAGAAACCGAAAGTATTGATGTTGTACTTTGTGATGTGAAGCTACCGGACGGCAACGGGGTAGACTTCGTCTCTACTGTAAAACAAAAATACCCTTGTATAGAGATCATATTACTTACGGCGTATGGCAATATTGCTGATGGCGTACAGGCTATTAAGAACGGTGCATTTGATTATATTGTAAAAGGAGATGACAATGAAAAGATCATCCCGCTATTGAGCAGGGCTACTGAAAAAGTTGCTTTATACAAAAAAGTGAAGAAGCTGGAAAAGCAGCTGGATAAAAAGTTTGGCTTTGATAAGATAATAGGTGACAGCCCTGCGATAATTGAAGCTATAAAATTGGCTAAAAAGGTAGCTGTTTCTAATACCCCTGTACTACTGACGGGTGAGACCGGTACGGGTAAAGAGGTATTTGCAGAGGCAATACATATGGCTAGCCCAAGAAGAGATAATCCTTTTGTTGCGTTGAATTGTAGTGCACTTAGCAAAGAGATAATAGAAAGCGAATTGTTTGGTCATAAAGCAGGTGCATTTACCGGAGCCACAAAAGACAAAAAAGGGTTAGTAGAAGAAGCGAACGGTGGCACGCTTTTTCTGGACGAAATAGGAGATCTGCCATTAGAATTGCAGCCAAAATTATTACGTTTCCTCGAAAATGGGTCTTATTACAGGGTAGGTGAAACGACAGAGCGAAAAACTGAGATACGATTGATTGCCGCTACCAATCGCGACCTGCAAAAAGGAATAGAGAACAACCATTTCAGGGGGGATCTTTATTATAGAATAGCTGTCTTCTCGATCGAGTTACCGGCATTAAGAGAAAGAGGAAAAGATATCTCTTTGCTGGCCCAACATTATCTGAAAATATATGCCGGCAAAACAAATAAAAATATTCAATCCATTTCAAAAGAGGCTATAGCGGCTTTGCAAAAAAGTAAATGGAATGGGAATATCCGGGAACTGAAAAATGTGATAGAGCGTGCTGTAATACTGGAGGATAGTAATATGCTTACTATAAATAGCCTGCCATTTGAAATATCGCAAACCCAAACAGAAGGGCAGTCCATTGCTTCTTCTTTTCACCTTGCAGATGTAGAAAAACTGCACATACAAAAGGTGCTGAACTATACAAAAGGTAATAAAACAGAAGCAGCCCGTTTGCTGGATATTGGTCTCGCCACACTATACCGTAAAATAGAAGAGTACCATCTAAAATAATCCTTCTCATTTTGAAATAGTCTTTCTCATTTTGATAGGGTTAGTAATCATACCTATATCATTATTCATGCCCTGAATACTTTAAGAACCGCTG
>Ga0207152_1202_pt1 | contig 11859 bp, 11 predicted proteins | sample Alteio_BWMinHeat_30_FD_153590 | JGI IMG/M metagenome (GOLD analysis project Ga0207152, IMG submission 153590) | Enriched cells from forest soil in Barre Woods Harvard Forest LTER site, Petersham, Massachusetts, United States -... | ecosystem: Environmental > Terrestrial > Soil > Temperate forest >... | reverse complement strand
GCTGGATATATCGATTGGCGCCAGCCAGGAAGCGCGAGCGTGACCAGCGCGGCACGTCCAGCACCGTCACGGTCATGCCCTCTTCATTAAAGCCGGTAGGGCGGCCGGTGATCCATTCCACTTCGGGCAGATCCCGGAAGACGCTGCCGGCGACGGCGAGGCCGCCGGTGTGAAGCTTATCGGTGGCGGAGATCCAGCCCATGATTTCGCCGGAGGTGCGTGCGAAGCCTTTGTTGATCGCGTCGTACATGCCGTTATCGGGTTCGGAGAGCCAGCCGGCGATTTGCGATTCGTATTTGCGGATGATGTCGAGGGTGCCGTCGCTCGAACCGCCGTCCACGATGAAGTATTCGAGATTGGGATAGTTCTGGGCGAGGACGGAATGGATGGTTTGCTCGATGTATTTGGCGGAATTATAGACTGGCGTCACTAGCGAGATGCGCGGTAGCGTCATGGGCGAACCGGCACAAAGGCCCTAAGGAATCGTTCAATGGCTTTCATTGTCTCCCCGCGCCACTTGTAGAATTGATCTGCTCTGCTGTAGCCAAGGACGAGTGCCAAGGGAGTGCAGATATAGTTGAAGACCGTGAGTTTCCGCGCTTGCACTGGGCTGGCGACATAGTTTTCCCAAACCACGAACCAGAAAAAATGAAGCCGGCCAGGCGACTTCATCAGGAAGCGTTCCCTTTTTTGATACATGGTCCAACGGTTTAGGAAGGCCCGCACGGGAGGTTGCTTCCTGGCGTGCCCGTTGCGGGCAAGCCATTTGCTCATGCCGTCGATCACGATTTGCCACTTCTGCAGTCGGGCGCTTCTGGCCTCCAATGGCATTTGCCGTTCGTCGACGAAAAAGTGGTTCTTCCCATGGATGCGGTAGACGCCGAGAGATTCGGGGACAGCGAGGATGGGCGAAAGGAAGGGAACGAGATTGACGAGGAACGCGTCGGCCAGCATTCGAATGTCTTCCGGGATGGGGAGGAGTGGATTTAGCGAAGCTCTGCGGAACGAGACGGCGGATGTTGGTTGGGGATCGTACAACAGGAATTGACCGGGCATGGCGCGGAGGTCCCCCGAGATGGGAATGAATTTGTAGTCGCGGCGCTCATCGGCTTGCATGTTCCATTGCTGTAAGCGGTGATAGACCATGCCCAGGGCGGGGTCTCGCTGAAACGCCTCCGCCACATGGGCGAGCTTGCCCGGGAGAAAGAAATCGTCGGCGTCCAGCAAGGCGATGATCTCGCCACGGGCCTTGACAATGCCGAAGTTCAAAGCCGAGGCCTGTCCTCCGTTTGGCTTGTAGAAGTATTCTATGCGCGAGCCGTATTTCTTGACGCGCTCGGAAGTGTCATCGGTCGAGCCGTCATCGACGACCAGAACTTGGACTTCATCAAGCGGAAATTCCTGCGAGAGGACGCTATCGATGGCCTGCTCGATAAAACGTCCGTAGTTGTGGGTCGTGATCAGGACGGTGATCAAGGGCGCGTTTCCTTCACAGTCTTATCCATCGAGCTGGAACGATATCTCGCGGGTCGTAGCTGGCCGCCGGACCAAACCAGCTCCTTGGCGCAATTACGATGCCACCCTTTATATCAGCGCCGAGCCACGCACCCCACCAGCTATACGAACTATTTGCCATAATCGCGTGGCTACAAAGGCGCATCAGGTAGAGCTCGGCGTCCTCGCGCCCAAGGTGAGGCTCGACTGTCCGGTCGAAGTTTCCGGCGATCGTCGTGTGATACGGCAGCTTGAAATTCGCTTCGCACCACTCCGGCTCATCCGAAAAAACAAAGAATTGCGGGTCGGGTACCTTGGCGGCTATGAGAGCAGCGGCCTCGCGGTAGTAGTCCATCGGCAGGACCCCGTGATTGGGATCCCCCACGTAATCGGTGCGTCGCACAGTGATGAACGCGGATCGTTCGCCGGCGTCCATGATGGCCCGCTCGGTGGCGACTGAGCGCGCAGGGAGCGGCTCGCGGGGCAGCAAGCGCTCCCGCAGTTCGTCGCGCAGCCCGAAAAAATACCTTTCACACTGCCAAAAACCGACGAGCGAACACTTTCGCGGTGCGTTCTCAAATAGTGCAGGTTTGTAGGGAAACTCCTCTTCGCGGATGACCTGGCCCAACAGGCTGTAGACTACTCGCGCGTCCACGCCTTTGAATAGCCCAAGTGAGTACATCCGGGGTTCGTCTGTCGTTTCGTACCATGAGACGTCGAGCTTGAGGTCCACGCCCAGTCGCCGCGCCAGCGCCAGACCCGCCGCGTACTGGAAAATCTGATTCGCGCAACCACCCGTCAGATAACTCGTCACGCTGGGTGCAGCCAGTTTTTCCCTCAATTTTTCCCTGCTGACGCTGTAAAAATACCGCCACTTATGGAGCAGCGGCCGGCCCAGCGAACGAACCGGGGCGGGCAAGACATGGGTCCACCTCGGTCGGTCCTGACCGGATGCTACGGCATTCGTATTACCTTTGGGCTCCATCCGTGCTCCGTTGGGTCATGACAACATTTAGTGATTTTTTGCGATGAATATATCGTGCTCAATGTGCCAAATGAGAGTGTATTTTCTTGCCCAATCAACAAGAAAGTCTACTGGTGGGTAGGCAGAGAATTCCGGATTCCTCGGGTCAAAACAACGTACATCGTCAACCATGACAACTATTTTGCTCATTTGTTCCATATTCTGTCCGATAGCAGCGAGCTCATCGAGAATGGGCGTGTCTTTTGGTCCTTTAAAGGTAATGCCGGCCGAATAATGGCCGTCAAGCCAGAAACAGATATTGCCACTTATTGTGGGAAGAAGTTTCGGGAAAACGTCCTCGCTCAAGCCATTTATTATTTTGACGTTGCTTGTATTGCTGAACCTTTGTTCTGCTTTTGAAAAAAGTGTAGGCTCTGGTTCAATGCTGTAAACCATTTTGGCAACTCTAGACAAAACGCTCGTCGTGTCGCCCATAAATGTTCCAGTCTCAACCCAAGTAGCGTCGCGTAAACCGTTCCTCAATAAAACCGCTTGCTTTACAAAATGCGGGCTTGGCGCTGCGAACTCTCTATCAGCCCAATCTCTATAAACACTATTTTGGCGCAATCCCAGAGTGTGCCTAATGGGTCGAGTGAAGTTCAGCAGAGGATGCCAGAGCCCGACGCGGAAAGCACGTCGTATAGGATCTATTAGGCTGTCTCTGTCCTTCACAGTCTTACCCTCTTGCGCCAGTTCTCCCAGACAAATGGGTAGTCATAAGTAATGAAATGCGTCTCTTGCAAAGCGCTGCGAATCTCTGACCGAAGCCTGCCGGAGTTAGGGTAAAACCTATGGAATTGGACTTGTATGTCTCGACAAATAGAAACGAGTCCCGTCGCCAACATCCTGCGCAACAATTTATACTCCCCACCTTCGATATTGATCTTGATTAAATCGATTCGCGTGATTCCGAGTTCTTGGACAACCGTCTGGATATCACGAAGCTGGACTGTGGCTTGCATTTCGCCCGCCATGTAAATGGTCGAGGATTCACCAGCCAGCAACATCTGCGAGATCGAATCACCATCTGAAAGTCCGTAGTTATACATCTTTGCCTTTGGATTTGCCCCAAATTCCTTCACGAGCTGCTCAAAGAACTCCGGGACCGGCTCAAAAACGTACACGTGGGGATCATATCGAGCAACGATTTCTCTGACGAAATATCCCCGGTATCCACCGATATCGAAAACAGTGCTTTGACATGTCAGCGGATAATTAAAGCGTAGTGTCTTCTCGCCACCTTCCCTGTACCACTTGGCTCCCATCGCCCTGTGCCTCGCAGCCCTCCAAAACCCGCGTATGTCTCCCCCCCGCAGGTTGCGCCACTCGCCTCTGCTCAGATCGTAAACGTGTTGCCAAGAGTGCAGACAGGTTCGGCCCACCGAACGAATCCAAGGTGGCAGGAGGCGCACAAGCCTCTTCATTGCTCGGGCACCTCTTCTTGCATGGAGGGGACGCGATCTGTGAATTCTGATGGGATGTTCAATATGCCATTCCACTCATCCATGTAGTGCTGATGAACTTCCGTCGCGATGGTCATTTCTGGAATGCAATCCCAAATGTCCAGCATGTCTCCTCTATCCCAAAGGCTGACCTGCCACTGATAGGCGCCAGGACGCAGAGGGAGAGACGGAAAAGAGTGAGAGAAGAGATGTATTCCTGGTTCGAGCGAAAGGTTTCTCGCGGCGCTCGCCCACATCAATTGGCGTTGTGCATTGTAAAGAGCGGTCCCGTGCTCGCCATCGCTGACGGGCTCGGCGAGCTCGACGACGAAATTGACAGTGGCCGGTCCGAGCGTGGAGAGGACGTGAGCTTGAGCGGAACGAGGCTCGATGATTTCCCAGCGAAGGAATTGAGCCTTGGCTCCGGCGCCGCGCTGCAAGCCCTGGGAACGATCCCCGGCAAACATCGCGGATTCGTACGCGGCAAGGACTTCGTGCGCGGGACCGTTCTGGCGAACCTTGCCATCGTCGATCCAGAGGACGCGATGGCAAAGGCGGCGGATCTGATTGAGCTGATGGGAGACGAGGACGACGGTGCGACCGGCGCGGGCGACGTCGCCCATCTTGCCGAGGCATTTTTTCTGGAAGTTGATGTCGCCGACGGCGAGGACTTCATCGACGAGGAGAATTTCCGGCTCGAGATGGGCGGCGACGGCAAAGGCCAGGCGGACGTACATGCCGGAGGAGTAGTGCTTGACGGGCGTGTCAATGAATTTTTCCAGCTCGGCGAAGGCCACGATTTCATCGAATTTGCGGATGATCTCCGCTTTGCCCATGCCCAGGATGGCGCCCGAGAGGAACGTGTTTTCACGCCCTGTGAGCTCGGGATGGAAGCCGGTGCCGACTTCGAGGAGCGAGCCGACGCGGCCGTGAATCTCCGCCCAGCCGGTGGTGGGACGGGTGATGCGGGAAAGAATTTTGAGGAGCGTAGTTTTGCCGGCGCCATTGCGACCGATCAGGCCGAGGACTTCGCCTTCGCGTACTTCGAGGGAGACGTCCTTCAAGGCCCAGAAGGTTTCGTCCTTGGGGCGGCGGAAGGCAGACAGAGGCGAGCGGAGGAAGGCTTCGAGGGAGTGGCGGAGGCCGGCGTGCCATTCGAGGCCGCGGCGGTATTCCTTGCCGAGCCCTTCTCCATGAATGACGGGCGTGTTCATCGTAGCTCTTTGGAGACTTCGGCGAAACGCTCCTTCATTTCGCGGAGCTGCTCGCGGCGTTGCTCGGGAGTGGCGAACGCATGGGAATGGCGGAAAAGGCCGGATTCGCGGACGAAGATCATGTCGAGCTGGCTGAGGGCGCCATCGAGCGGGCGGTACTGGAAGCCGAAGGTGTCGTAGGCGACGAAGCCAAGTCCTTTCATATGAGTCACGACGTCGAAGAACAGCGGGCCGCCGATCATGGCGGCGAAGAAGGTGACTTCGAGGATGACGGCTTCGGTTTCGCGGAGGGTGCGGGTGGCGCCGGCGAGAACCTGAAGCTCAGCGCCCTGAACGTCGAGCTTGATCAGGAAGGGGCCGGAGAGGTTTTTTTCGGCGGCGAGCTGGTCGAGGGTGACGACCGGGACGGTGCGGGGAGTGCCGTCGACGGAGGCGCCTTCGACTTCGGTCAGGAGGCTGGAGCTGAATTTGTCGGCGTGGACGTTGAAGGTGGCGGTGCCGGGGGCCTGGCCGGCGGCGGCGAGAACGTATTGAGCTTTGTAGGTAGAACAGATTCTCTGGAGGAAGGGCTCGAACTCCACGAGCGGCTCGATCAGCAGGATGGAAGCAGAGGGGAAGGTCGAGTAAAGCTCGGGGGTAGCGTTGGCGACGCCGGCGTCGATGACGGTGCGCGGCTGGAAGCCGAGGCGCGCGAGTTGGGCGAGGCCGCCGGCCATGCTGGCGCGAGGAGGCGTGGCAGGATGGAGCCGCCGGACGTCGAGACCGAAGGCGTTGAAGAGACGGACGGCGAGATGCTTCACGGCGGTCATGGGCGGGCGGCCTCGGTCGAGGGTGGGGCGGGCACTGGCCGTCGGTCGATGGCGGCGCGGCCCTTGGCATACACCTGGACTTTTCTGGCCAGTTGATGGGACGGCCGTTCTACCAGGAGATAAAACAAAAACGCAAATCCCAGGCTGAAAACCATCGTGCCGGTCCAATTGAGAATGTAGCCAAGGTTCGGCAGCCTAAGGTAGCCGAACAGCTCCATGCCCTGGACGTGAACGAGGTACAGCGAATAGCTCCAGGCGCCGGCCAGGGCCAGGAAACGATTCGGCTCGCGATGCTTGCAGTAAGCGATCTCTTCGCGCACCCAGTAGTATGCCAGCACGCCGAACCAAATCAGCGTCTGCGTATAGGGAATATGCGCCTTGAAATGCAGCATCTCGACGGTCCAGGAGCCCAGCCAGATTAGGAACCTCCAGCCCCAGATGCGGATGGCCGAGCGGCGCGGGTCGAGCGCGGCGCTCTGCTCGGCCAGCAGGCATCCCAGCAGCCACACGGGCAACAGGATCAGGGCCGTCCCGAAAGGCCCAAAATCGTGCCACGAGACCAAGCGGGGATGCGTCGCGGCGGCGGCCACTCCCGCCAGGAACACGGGAGGCAGGAACTTCTTCCAGCCAAAGCGGTTTCGTAGCCAGCGTAATAAAGGATAAGCCGCGTAGTAAATCTCTTCGCAGGCCAGGCTCCAGAGCGGGGATTCCCATAGCACGGAGTGCTCTCCCCATAGGATGAGCCGCTGTCCAAACAACCGGTACACACAAAGCGCGCCCGCTACCGGAATCAGGATTCGCGTGTACCGCCGGAGGTAGTAGCGCCCGATCGAAAGCTTTTCGTTCCCGATAAACGGCAGATGGATGCAAAAACCGGAGATCACGAAGAAAACAATGACCGCCGGGGTGCCGAACACCACCGTGTTCCACCCGCGCGCCAGCAGACCCATGAATCCCGTGGTCGCGTCGGCCCCCGCAAAGAGCGGGAAGATGGCGTAATGCCCGATCGCCACCCATAACGCCAACACGAATCGCAAGGCATCCAGGATGCGATAGTGATTCAGCCCCGCGCGTCCTTCGCCGTGGACGGCCACCGCACTCACTGTTCTAAGTCCCCTTTTTTCAATTATTTAAGTTTTTCTTGACAACAAGTAACTTTTGTACTAACATTCCGTGTGAATTGGACGCCACATCGTCGCCGCTCGCCCCGTCCCGGAAACGTTCAAACGCGCCAGCGTTCGGACCTTCTAACGAGCTTCACTCCTAACTCCTTCAAGATCGTTCCATCCCAAGCGCTACTTTCTCGCCAGCACTTCGCCCCCATAAGCTCTTTAGCTGCAACACTTATGGATCTCCCCGCAAGTGTTGCAAACAAAAGACTTACGGCATTGGCTAAACCCTTTAGATGCAACACTTACAAAAAGCAGGGGGGGCCTCAAACTCGATCCGCCACCTCCGACTCCATCCGATTGAAAAAAAATAATCCCCCCAGAACGACCAGCGCCACCACCGCGCTCGAAGCCAGCAGCAGCAGTCCCGGAGCCTGCCCCCGCCCCGTGATCGCCCACCGGAAACCGTCAATCACCCCCTCCATCGGATTCAATCCATACAGCCACCGCCACTTCTCCGGCACCAGCGAACTCGGATACGCCACCGGCGACGCAAACATCCAGAACTGGATCAAAAACGGAATCACATAGCGCACATCCCGATAAAGCGCATTCAGCGCCGACAGCCACAGCCCCACCCCTAAAGCCGTGAAAACAGCGAGGATAAGCAGCGCCGGCAGCCACAGCGCCGCCACCGTCGGCCGGATCCCGTACACCACCGTAAAAATCGCCAGCACCACAAACCCAATCGCAAAGTCCACCAGCCCCGATAGCGCCGACGAAATGGGAAGAATCAGTCTTGGGAAATACACCTTCGTGATCAGCCTCTGGTTATCCACCACCACATTAGTAGTCATCTGCAGCGCATACGCGAAATAGGTCCAGGGGACAAGCGCAGCAAAATAAAAAACGGGATAAGGAAGCCCCTGCGACGGCAACTTCGCGAGGCGGCCGAAAAATAATGTGAAGACGAGCATGGTGAGGACGGGTTGGAGAACCACCCAGAGGACGCCGATGGCGGTTTGTTTGTAGCGGATCTTGACGTCGCGCCAGACGAAAAAATAGAGGAGTTCGCGGTAGGCCCAGACTTCGCGGAGGCGAAGCTCGAAGAGGCCGCGCGGCGGTTCAATTCGAATGGTGGAGGAGGCGCCAGAGTGGAGCGGGAGAGCGGCGCTGGATTGCGTGACGGAAGCCATGCGTGTTCGAACGAAAACTCCTGAGAGCGGGACGAACCCCTAATTAGAGTACCAAAGAAAGGAGAAGAAGAGGCGGAAGACGGAAGTTAAAAGTTGAAAGTAAAAAGTTTAAGGGAAAAAAATTGGGGAAGGGAGCGCCTACAAGAACACGGGAAATCAGGGCGGCAAGATTGGGGAAGGGCGCAATGTATTGCGCTCCCACAAAAGAACGAGAGAACGAGGCGAGCCATTCGAGCTCAGGGCGGGGGAGGATTTTTTTCGAGCTGCTGGAGGTCGCGGTCTTCGATCTGCTGCATGAGGGTTTTGCGCTTGAAAATGTAGCGCTGGAGATCGGAGGAGAGCTGGCGGGGCACGACAAAAAATTGATTGTGGATTATTTCGGAAAAAGAAACGGGGCCGCGCGCGGGAATCAGATGCGAGCCCCACTGGAACATGAGGCCGGCGTTCCAGAGAGTGGTGACGGCAAGAAGGACGATCGCCGCGGCGAGAGCGGCGCGACGGGAGCGGAAGAGTTGCGCGACGCGATCGAAGAAAACGGCGAGGCCGAGAATGAAAAGCGGAATGAGAGAAACGAAAAAGCGATTGCCGTAGGAAGAGATGCCCGCCCAATCGGGGTAGCAGGCGATGAAGACGTAAAAGGCCAGGAAGCCGGCAAGCAACGGACCACCGACGAGCGGTTCACGGCGCCAGAAGAGGAAAAGGCCGGCGATAGCGAAAAGAAGAATGGGCGTCCAGGTGAGCAGGCCGTGATTGGAAGAGAAAAACACCGCTAAGAAGTTCGGAGAAAACCAGTTCCAGTCCTTGAGGGGAGTATAAGCAGATTCGAAAGGACTTCCGTAAATGAAGTAGCGCGTGATGAACGTGGGGAGCAGGCAGATGAGTACGACCGCGCCGAAAAGAAAATGACGCGTGAGCAGATCGGAAACGCGCGGGGTGGAATTGGGCGCGGACGATACGCCAGGGTGAAATGCGGAGAGATATTGGCGGACAGCTTCGATCGCGAGAACGGCGAGGACCATGGCGTTGGGGTAGTAGACGTTGAGCATGAGGCCGGTGATCAGAGCGAGAATGAGCCACTGCGCGAGAGAGCGGGAGGAGCGTGTCGCGTGCCAATACCAAAGAAAAAGGGCCACGGCGAAGGAGGAATGCGCGTGGGACCACGAGGGATTGAAATACATGTAGACGGGTAGCGAGCTGGCCCACCAGATGGAGAGCGTGGCGAGGAGCGCCCAACGCTCTTCGACATATTGGCGCGCGAGGCGGAAGGCCAGGAGCAAGCCGAGGAATCCATAGAAGGCTGTGGCGAGAGCCATGGTGATGCGGTAGGGAGCGGAAAAACCGTCGGCGGGGACGGAGGAACCGAGGGCGCGCGCGAGAAGGATGCCGATATGCGCGAGCAGGAGAAAGGGCATCCAGAGAATCGCGGGGCCGACGGTGAAATGGTTGTCGAGATGGCCGGTGGGCGTGCGGAAGTCGGATTTGGGCTGGTTATTTTCGTCGAGGCGCGGGCCGCGGAAGCTTTCGTTGGCGAATTGGTAGTCCCTGGTGAAATCGAGACTGTGCTCAATCAGCGGAGCACGGGCAAAAGCGTAATAGCCGACGCCATCGCCGCGCACCCAGGGGTTCAGAAAAGGAAGGGAGAGGAGCCAGAGAAGGAGAAGCAGCCGCTCCGATTTGCGCGAGCCGCGCGCGGCTGTTGCGCTGAAGTCTGGTTGATCCGTCAACGAGGTACCGCCGAAAATTTCTCCTATCCCCGGCTGCCATCATCACCGCGAAGCGTAACGATGTGGAGCCAATCTCCTAAGACCGAGGAAGGGACCTGTAACTGCAAATAACCGTGGCGGCATTGTACCGCACGATTTTACTTGGGAGTTAGATATCCGCGAGTTGAAGCGAGGTTGCTTTCCTGCGCACGGCGCTGGCCGCTCTTTAAGAGCGTACCTATTCTTAGTGGTTGCTGAGTTGGGGTGGAAGAAAGCGCTCCAGTCGAAGGCAATCTAGAGGCATCTTTACCGATCGAATGGCGGCCACCCGCCGTCTGCCGGAAGATAAATTCCGAATGGGTGCCAAGGGCGGAGTGTGGAAGAGTTTATCGTCGCTTCGAACTCCGAACTAATCGTTCAGGACTACACTACGGAGGCCACTGTGGACCGTCATTTCTCTGCTGTTGTAATCGATAAAGCCAAGTTTCCTGAACTTATTCATGAAAAAATTGATCCGTGACCGGGTTGTGCCGACCATTTGTGCCAAGATTTCCTGATTGATCCCGGGAACTACAGTTTCGGTCGTGCTCTCCTTGCCAAAATGGGACAGCAGCAGGAGAATCCGAGCCAGGCGCTTCTCGCCGGAGTTGAAAAGCTGGTCGACGAGATCCGCTTCGTATCGGATGTTGCGGGAAAGAAGATGAGTGACGAACATTTCCGCGAGTCCCTGCTCTTCGTGGAGCATTCGTGCCATGATCGGCTTCTCAACCTTGGCAAGAGTGCAATCTCCCTCTGAAATAGCCGTTGCCATGCGCAACGGCTGACCTGCCAGGCATCCTTCACCGAAGAATTCACCGGAGCCCAGAGTGCCGACAATCGCTTCCTTGCCGTCGTAGGATGTAACCGTGAGCTTCACCCTGCCTCGCAGGAGAAAGAGCACGGAATCCGCAGGCGCTCCTTGGATGAAGATGGTGTCGTCCGCACTGTATTCTAAAACGGTTTTACCCCTGGAGATTCCGGTCAGGAAGGTTTCCCACCCGGCAGTCGGGCGTTTCTTGTCCGGTGCAACGAACGCGTTCTTCTTATCGAGAGGCAAGCTCTTCATACGAACCATAACGACCGCATTTCCCATTACCAACTCCTGCTGATTACCAGAGGCGAGCCGGGTCGGGTCGGGTCGTCAAAAGCAATTGTTTCCTGAAGGCCCTTTTTTCGCCTTCCGCCAGCTATCACTCCCGTATTTTCAGGTCCAGTCCGAAGAGCACTTTGTTTTGGTCCGACAGGTCCCCGATGAGCCTTCGCAGCGGGAGCGGGAGCCGTTTAATGAGCGTGGGCACCGCTACAATCTGCTCGTCTCTGGCCAGATTCGCCTGCCGGCAAATGTCGATGATTTCCAGCTTATACCGGCCATTCAAGTGCTGCTCACAAACCTGCTTAATATTCTTTACAGCCAGCGTCGATTTCAACGTGGATCCGTTGATATACAAACGCAAGACGTACTTCGCCTGGAGAGAATGGGAGCCAGGCTGCTCCATTTCCCCGGGCGATCTGGGTTTCCGGTTTCCCACTGGGCCGGTCTTTTTCGGGGGCTTTTTCATGTGGATCATTCTGAGCTTGGTCAGACTACCGGTTGCAGGGCCAAGCCAATTAACGTCCGCTCGGTGTTGGACAGGTCTCCAATAATCTTTCGGACAGGACCCGGAAGATCTCTTACCAGGGTCGGAACTGCTACGATCTGGTCGCCGCGCGCCATATGCGGATTCTCCAAAAGATCTATCACTTCGATCCGATAGCGGCCCTTCAAATGTTTTTCACACAGCACCTTGAGGTTGGCAAAGGCGCGAATCGATTTGGGAGTCTGGCCCGCC
>Ga0207152_1199_pt1 | contig 11958 bp, 8 predicted proteins | sample Alteio_BWMinHeat_30_FD_153590 | JGI IMG/M metagenome (GOLD analysis project Ga0207152, IMG submission 153590) | Enriched cells from forest soil in Barre Woods Harvard Forest LTER site, Petersham, Massachusetts, United States -... | ecosystem: Environmental > Terrestrial > Soil > Temperate forest >... | reverse complement strand
AGTAAGGTATTCTTTTGCGGATTTACGATAAAAGGCGATCAATGCTTTACGATCACCGGAAAAATCAGGGGAAAAAGGTTCGCCGAAGAATAATATCTCCCCGGGTTTCAAATGGATAAACTTCTCGCGCGGCTTCGCAAATTGTGCCAGCTTTTTTTGCACCCACGGTTCGTGATCCCGAATAAAAATTTGTACATTGCGCTCAGGAAATCGAACCGGTATCACGAACTTCACGCTCTGATCCGGATAAACGATAACCCGAGGATATTTTACCTTTCTGCGCTCGATGGTATAGAAGAGATTCAACGATTTGGACATGAGAATATAAAAAGTGTTCTGCTTTGAAGAATGTTCCAATGGTCTACCAAATCCGTTTAACGTGTTCATACAATTTTTTCCGTTACAATTCGTCTATTATTTCGTATGTTTGCACACGTACTTTCATGAAAATACTCTACCCTTATCTTAAACAATACTGGAAGATCATCACTGTGGCGCTTTTTTTGGCGGCGGTGAATATTGTTTTTTCACTCCTCGATCCTATTATTTTCCGGCATGTGATCGATGATTATGTCTCGAAATTCGATAAATTTACTCGGGAGCAATTTTTTAATGGCGTGATAGGCTTGCTCGGACTTGCCGTCGGTGTTGCCTTCGTTTCCCGTGTAGCAAAAAATTTTCAGGATTATTTCGTTAATACTATCACCCTACGGCTTGGCGCCCAGGTATATACCGAAGGCCTGGATCACTCCCTCGAACTTCCCTATTCCGTTTTCGAAGACCAGCGCTCCGGCGAAACGCTCGATATCCTTCGCAAAGCCAGAACCGACATCGAACGACTTCTCTCCTCATTCATTAATTTTATTTTTACGACATCGATCGGTGTCATCTTCGTCACAATCTATGTCATTTTGATCAACCCGCTTCTTGCACTTGTCTATTTCTCGACGATGCCGGTGATCGCGTGGGTCAGTTCAACATTCAGCAAGAAAGTGAAAAAGGTCCAAAAGACCATCGTCGGGGAAACAACAGCATTATCGGGATCTACGACCGAATCGCTCCGCAATATCGAACTTGTCAAAAGCCTGGGGCTTGCTAAGCAGGAGATCGGCAGGCTCAATGCGACAACAATGAAGATTCTCGGGCTTGAACTGAAGAAAGTCCGGTATATCCGCTCCCTAAGCTTCATACAGGGCACGACGATCAATTTTCTTCGGACGAGCATTCTCTTTTTCATGCTCTATCTGATCTTTAATCATACGATCACGTTCGGCGAATTTTTCTCGCTCTGGATCTATTCCTTCTTTATCTTTTCTCCTTTACAAGAGCTCGGGACTTTTATCACGACATATCGTGAAGCCGAAGCATCACTGGAAAATTTCCAGAGCATTATGAATAAACCTGTCGAGCCAATGCCGGTAGATGCCGAAGTTGTAGACTATATAAAGAATGTAGAATTCCGGCACGTGAGTTTCCAGCATCAAACTGCGGCTACAAAAGCACTGGCAGATGTCTCTTTTAATGTCAAGCGCGGCCAAACCGTTGCATTCGTCGGTCCATCTGGTTCGGGCAAGACCACTCTCGTAAAATTGATCGCAGGATTGTACCGACCGTTAAGCGGCGAAGTATTATGTAATGGCGTTTCAACCGATAAACTCGATCTGGATGAATATCGCAATAAGCTTGGATACGTAACACAGGATGCACAGCTATTTTCCGGTTCTATCAGGGAAAATCTTCTTTATGTCCGCCCGGATGCGACCGATGCCGAATGCATGAAAGTTCTCCACCAGGCATCATGCGATAGCCTCTTAAAACGTGCTCCGAACGGACTCGATACACTGATCGGCGAAGGCGGCGTAAAAGTCTCAGGCGGCGAAAAGCAGCGGCTTTCGATCGCCCGCGCATTATTGCGCCGGCCTCAACTTCTTATATTTGATGAAGCGACATCTTCGCTCGATTCGATTACAGAGGAAGAAATCTCGAAGACGATTCGTGATGTTTCCACCCGCACGGATCAGATCACTATTCTCATAGCTCACCGGCTTTCGACTATTATGCATGCCGATAATATTTATGTATTAGAACGCGGTCATATTGTCGAATCCGGCCGTCATCAGGATCTATTGGCTGAAAAAGGTCTCTATTATGCGATGTGGCGCCAACAGATCGGCGAACGTAGTTCCGATGGCACAGCAAATATCGCCTTACAAGCAGTAGGAAATTTAGTGCAGAATTAACATTCAGCGAATTTTCAAAATCGGGATCTCCTCCGTACGCTGATTCATTCGGATCATACATTCATACATCCCATCTGAACTGCTCGTTGCATCCCAGATAAATGAATGCTCGCCAGCATCCATTTCTCCCGAAAAAAGTTTTACAACTTCTCTGCCTAGGAGATTGGTAATTGTGACTTGTACAAAATCTCTGTCCGATAAAGAGAACGTTATTGTGGTTTTTTCTGAAAAAGGGTTCGAATAATTTTTTATTGTACTTACAATTAAATTATTTTCTTTAACTGATGCAAGTACCTCATTAAGCGGGCGGCGCCACAGGGTGCTGTCCCCAATTGCCGCAAACATAAAGCCACTATTCACGTAAAGAAAACGTACATCTACATTCGTCAACCCAGTATTTACAGCGGTCCAATTATCACCTCTGTCTGTAGTTCGGTATATCCCAATATCGCTTCCTGCAAATAGATTTGAACCATTAAAGACTAGAGTATTAATTGAATTTGGAGAAAATGTAATACCGACCGGAGACCAATTATGACCATTATCATTCGAAAAAAAAATCTGAGCGCCATCGGTTGCAGTAAAGAGATCCGCATCATGCTCTGCAAAGGCATGAATATCCGATTTCGTCAGGCCGGAATTCGATTGATCCCAATTGGAGCCACTATCTACCGAACGCCAGACACCATAGACAAATGTGCCGGCAAGAAGATTGGTATCGCTTAAAATAAAGGTGTTTACATAATAATCGGCAGTAAATCCGGTATCGATCCTTTCCCAGTTCGCTGCGCCCTTGGCACGATAAACGCCCCCGGAAGTCCCGGCGAATAACGTTGACCCATTCAAGAGCAGCGTATGAATATTTGTGGTATCGGCAAGTCCTACATCACGAAGCCAGGCTGCCCCCGTATTTGTTGAAAGATAGCTGCCTCCGCTCGTACCTGCCAAGAGCTCATACCCTTGGGATGACGGGGAGGCAAGAAGTGCGTGAACGCGTTTATTCTGTAATCCTCCACTTATAATAGAATTCCAATGCAATCCATTATCGGAAGAGAGAAAAACGCCTCCGCCATCACTTCCTGCAAAGAGAGTCACTCCACTTGATGCGAAGCACTGAACTTCGCCACCAAAATTATTGCTAACTTCCGTCCATTGTGCAATGGTACTATTACAGTTCAGCGTGAACATACCTATAAGAATAATGAGGAATAAAAATATGTGTTTCATAATAGTAATGGCCGTTGTTCGTGCTGCACAAATATACTACAAAAGAAGGAAGAGAAAATTATTTTATCCAATGAATATTTTTTTCGTATTTTGCAATAGAATATTCTAAAAATTCGAATGGATTCTGCTTCATTGAATAATCAGTCAGCCGATAAACCGACACTTGTTGTATCGGGTTTGCGAAAAGTCTTTGGCAATACTATTGCCGTAGATGGAATTTCGTTCGAACTCAGGCAGAACGAAATACTCGGGCTGCTCGGACCGAATGGCGCCGGCAAGACTACGACGATCAATATGATCCTCGGAGTCCTGAAGCCGACTACCGGCGAAATATCCGTTGATGGAATGAGCATCTCCCGTAACAGAAGCAAGATCCTCGAACGAACGAATTTCTCGGCAGTCTATGCCCCACTCCCTGGTAATCTCACCGTTGCACAAAATCTTCGTGTCTTTGGATTACTCTATGGTATTCCTCATATCTCCGAACGAATCGAAGAACTGCTTATTACATTCGATCTCGCTAAATTTCGTAACACGAAGTGCGGGATTCTCTCTTCCGGCGAGCAAACTCGTGTCGGGCTCGCCAAAGCATTCATAAACGATCCGACTCTTCTACTTTTGGATGAACCGACTGCATCGCTCGATCCATCAAAGGCTTTGGAAATTCGTACATTGATCCGTGAATTCGCTCATAAAAAATCTGTCGCTATTTTGCTGACATCTCATAATATGTATGAGGTAGAGCATATCTGTGACGGGGTTCTCTTCCTTTCTAAGGGAAAAATTCTTCTCGAAGGGGATCCGAAAAGCCTCCCTGCCGAACATGGCAAAGCCACTCTCGAAGATTTATTTATCACAGTTGCCCGTGAACCGCTATCGTTGGAAAGGAGTGTCGGAGCATGAAATTCAGCCGTGCATATGCCATCGTGTTACGATATGCCTATCTTTTACGAGGCAGCGCTACTCGAATCGTGCCGCTTTTTGCCTGGAGCGTTATCGATATTGTACTCTGGGGGTTCATCACAAAATATTTGAATAAAGTCGCCGGATCACAAATGGATTTTGTCCCAACACTGCTCGGAGCCGTGCTCTTCTGGGATTTTTTTACCCGCGTAATGCAAGGCGTCACCACAACGTTCTTCGAAGATGTCTGGTCTCGCAATTTCCTGAATATTTTCTCTACTCCCATGAAGATTTCGGAATATTTGACCGGACTTGTTTCGACAACGCTCATTACCAGCATCGTCGGACTCGCCGCAATGCTTATTATGGCATCCGCTGCTTTCGGTCTATCGTTCTTCTCTTATGGAATACTATTCACTCCGTTCATTCTTGTACTTGTCCTCTTCGGCATCGCATTCGGGATCTTTGCCTGTGCATTAGTACTTCGTTTAGGGCCGGCATCGGAATGGTTCATTTGGCCTATACCCGCAATTCTTGCACCGTTTGCAGGGGTTTTTTATCCGGTATCAACTCTGCCGGAATGGATGCAATACGTTTCGAGGATATTACCGGCAAGTTATATCTTCGAAGGAATGCGTGATGTCGTTGCCCATAAAACCGTTTCAATTCTTCCGATTATTCTCGGAGGAGGTATCTCCTTAGTTTATATTCTTGTCGCATATTGGAGCTTCTCCCGAGTTTATAAATATGCCGTCGAAACAGGATTGATCGCACGCTATAGTGCCGAATCAATAAGTTAATTACATCCCCTTTTTTATTTTATCAACTCAAAACCCTTTGTATCCACTCTCCCGTCCCTAGTGAACCGAACGAAATAACTTCCTACCGGATGTGCAGAAAGATCAGCATATTGTATATGAGTACCGGCATCTTCTATATCTGCTTCGACAGCCTGAACATTTTGTCCAAGTAAATTGCAAATTTCAAGTTTTACAAACGTTCTTTTATCAAGTGAATAAGAAATGCTCATTGTATTATGAACTGGGTTCGCACTGAGAACAATGTCATTATGATCATTCTGCTTAAGACTAACATTGTTCACAGCGGCTAATTTTACTATCCATGCATCCTGCCCTCCGTGATATCCGGTAACGTCGCCATCGTTTGAAGTGGAAAATCCGGCTATTGCATATCCGTCATCGGAAGTGAGTGCAATAGAGTTTGCATTTTCAGACTGGCTGCCTCCGAGGCATTTTTGCCACTCAATATTTCCGACCGTATTCAGTTTTACGATCCACATATCATCTTCGCCATGACAACCGGATACATCTCCATCGGTAGAACTCGAAAAACCGGCCCCAATATAGCCTCCTTCTTTGGTTAGCTTTATGGAATATATTCCGTCAACGGCAGAACCGCCAAGAGATTTCTCCCACTGAATATTCCCGGCTGAGTCAAGTTTGACAACCCATCCGTCTTCTCCACCGTGATCTCCGGTAACATCTCCGTTCATCGAATTGGTATGGCCGGAGACAGCATATCCTTTATCGGGAGTTTGAATAATGGAGTGAAAATGCTCGATACTATCTCCTCCGTAACATTTCACCCATTTCGTATTACCTACCGAGTCAAGCGTAAAAACCAGGGCATCAAAATCACCACCATGATATCCAACAATATCTCCATCCTTCGATGACGTTCTCCCGGCAACAGTGTATCCTCCTGAGGAATTTTCTATGATCGAGAGCGCTTCGTCATCAGCTGTTCCTCCAATACATTTTTGCCACAGCAGATTCCCCAATGAATCGAGTTTGACTACCCAGGCGTCTCCAGGGCCTGAGTGGTTATCGTGTACATCTCCATCGTTAGAATACGCCACTCCACAAATTACATATCCTCCATCTGAACTTCTGAGAATATAATTTGCGCCTTCATACCCCGTGCCGCCGAGACATTTCTGCCAGAGCAAATCTCCCGAAGAATTAAGTTTGAAGACCCAGGCATCGTTATCTGTTCCATGCAAACCTTTTACATCACCATCTGGAGAATCTGTTCTTCCGGCAACGGCATATCCACCATCGGAAGTCTGAATTATCCAGTTAGCATAATCATCTCCGGATCCTCCATAACATTTCCTCCAGCTCATCTTACCCAGAGGATCAAGTTTCACGATCCAGGCATCTCCCAGTCCATGATTGCCTGTAACATCACCGTCCGTCGATCCGCCGTATGCAGCGATCGCAAAACCGCCATCGGAAGTCTGGATAATGCAGTTGGCAACATCATATCCGGAACCGCCAAGACACTTCTGCCACTCGATCTTCGGAGCTTGTTGCGAAAAAACGATCGTAGGAAAAAAATGCAGAACAAACAGAAAAGAGACACATTTGTAAATCATCCACATTGAATCTTACTCCATAGGAGATAATTCCGCATAAATTTATCCCTTATTCTCGTTCAGTCGAACATGGATCCCCCCTTTGGGTCGCAACGTAATGAGCGGGTCCATTGCTACTTCGTTTGAATCTAATAACTCAAATGAAAATTGTTGTGCTATCGCCGCTGTCACCAGATGCGCTTCGATCATGGCAAATTGATTGCCAATGCAGACTCTGGGGCCGGCACCGAATGGCAGATAGGCGTGACGCGGGATGAGCTTTTCTTTTTCAGGCGAGAAACGATCCGGGTCGAATCTTTCCGGATCGGGAAAATATTCTGCATTCCGATGAAGGATGTATGGGCTTATCATGATAATTGCGCCTTTTTTTAATTTGTACCCATCGATAAAAACATCCTCGGTCGGTGTTCGCGTCAGAATATATGCAGGCGGGTAAAGCCTCAATGCTTCTTTAAATACCTGCAGCGTATATGGCAGGCGTGGAAGATCATCGAGCGTTGGCATCCTCCCTTCAAGTACTGCAACTTCGTTACGAAGTTTTGTAAAAACATCAGGGTGCTTTGCAAGCAGATACCACATCCAGCTCATTCCGTTCGATGTCGTTTCATGCCCAGCGAGAAATATTGTCATTGCTTCGTCACGAACTTGCTTATCGGTCATTCCCGTACCATCTTCGTCATCTCGTGCCAAAAGCAGCATCGAAAGGAGATCGCCAAAATCGGATTTCGCCTCGCGGCGTTCGGCGATCATACCATAAATAATTGCATCCAGTCCCGCAATTGCTTTGCGAACCCGGTTATTCCTCGGAGTCCTCCAACTTAGTGGAATATGAATAGGAATACGAAGCTGTTCATCGGCATAATGATTAAGGTAGATCAGTCGCTGCTTTACGTCGTCTGCGTCGGCTCCTACTTCCGATCCGAAAAGAGTTTTTCCTGTAATGGCAAGTGTGATCCGTGTCATCTCCCGCGAAATATCTATGACGTCGCCATCCTTCCATTCACTGATTATACGTCCGGTATAATCCGTCATCACATTTGCATACTCCCGGATACGACGATGAACAAATGCCGGTGCGACTAATTTACGATTGCGTTTATGCTCCTGGTCTTCCGAAAGCAGCAGCCCGTTCCCGAGAAGCGGCCTGACAAAAAATTTGAATTCCGGTGATTTATGAAATTTATCCGCCTGCTCGAGGAGCACTTCGTGAATGTACTCGGGATGATTAATGAAAATAAGTTCGTTCTTGCCAAGAGTAGCGCTGCTTATATATGGATGCCAGCTTGCTGTTCGTTTCAGCAGTTTGACCCGATCCCAAAAAATGCCGCGATAGGCGCGTAATAATACAAAATCACGGTTCGGAGTGATGGGGCGCGAGGCAGTTGTTGTCATTCGTATGTTTGTGTATCACATACGAATTCTGCCCAAGAGTGGTTTCGCCACATTAGTGAACTATCACCATCTCCGCCGTTCCAATAAGTTCTCCGCCTGCAACAATTCTCAAAAATGCGATTCCGGATATTCGAGGTAGAAGAAGTGAAATACTCTGCATTCCTGCTTCAAGTGCGCCGACGGATTGTGAATGTAATAGCTGCCCTGCCGGATTATAGAAGTATAGTTTTACATCCTCCAGATTTTTAGCCGAACTGAATTTGAGCACAGCATTATTCGATGCCGGATTAGGGGTAACTTGAAGATATTGTATCGCAGAACTTATCATTCGGACACTGCTCTGTTGCACAGTATCTTTCTTCCCGATACTAATCCCCGTCAATAGTACTTGCAGCGGCGAGCCTTCCGATGCATTGATCGTAATGAGTGCACTCGCAGCACCCGGTCTCTGCGCATGAAATGAGATCTTCACATCGGTCTTTCCGTCCGGTGAAAGTATAGTTGGCATACCGGCTGAAGAATCGATGGAAAATTCGTTAGAACCTGTAGGAATAAGCGAATCGATCGTTACCGGCGCCGTTCCGGTATTTGCTATCGTAAAAGTTTTTTGTACTGACTTTCCCGAATCAACTTTCCCGAAATCAAGTGTAGTCGGATTAGCGGAAAGTTTAGAATTAATTCCTCTTCCGCTTAGGTTGATGCGATGAGTCGCCTGCCCCGATTCGTCGGTCGTGATAGTTAGTGTCGCTGCATACGATTGTTCGATTGCCGCATTGAACCGGATACTGATCGTCGCGCTCGATTGTGCTGCAATGTAATGGTGAGTTGTATCCGTCAGCATAAATCCATTGTTCGGATCGGTAAGGAAATATCCGGTAATATTCATCGCCACAACACCTGTATTTTGCAGTATCACGGTCGTGTCTTTCGTCCCTCCGACTTTTACATCGCCGAAATCAACCTCCGAAACAGAAGCAAATTGTCCACTCACGCCTTTCCCGGTTAGCATGATCTGATGTGAACTCGAAGCCGATTCATCCGTAACGATCGTCAGTATTGCAGAGTACGATTGCACCTGAGATGGAGCGAAACGTGCTTTTATCTGTACACTGTCGCCGGCAGCAATGCTGTGTGCAATAGTATCGATAAGGATGAATCCATTCGCAGGATCGAAAAGACTATATTTGAGAATATTTAATTTTACTTTGCCGAGGTTGTGCAACGTGATCGCAGAGTCTCTGGTTAGCGCAATTTTAAGGTTGCCAAAATCGATGGTATTGGGCGCGACAAAATTTGCAGATGGTGCAACAGGATTGCCTGTCGGATTTCTCTTATAGTAAACCTCGTTATGCCCCTCGCGCGAATCAAGCCAGATCAAATGTAATACAGGTCCGGAAAGTTCTATAAAGGATCCGGTGGATCTACTCGAAACATTGAGTAAACTCGTGGTCGAGTCCCAGGTTACTCCACCGTCTGTCGAACGTCGATAAAAAATGCCGCCGCCGAAACTCCACCAAACAACATGTACATTTTGTCCGTCACGCATAATCACCGGATATGCATTGCTTGATGAACTATTCGATAAATTAACTTCCGTGCTCCATGTCGTACCTGAGTCATTAGAGTGGGTATACATAATTTGAAAATTATTGCCTGCATCCCGGTCTCCTCGCACGACATCGACAAATTGACCTGACGCGCGAACCATTGGAAAATAGGAAAACTTCAATGCATTCGATAGCTGAATTTCCGGCCCCCATGTTACTCCGTTATCCCGGGACCTTCGATAGAATGCCTGCATGATACCTGTCCTGTTATCATTCCAGACCATATCTATATTATTACTGGAGGCGGAGATGGATTGATCTTCCGAACGTCCTTGCACACGTCCCGGCGGATTCGATATTTGAAATACCGGGTTCCATGTCGCGCCGTTATCAGTCGAGCGGCGGAAATATACTTCCGAATTGCCGGCGATGCTCGAGTTGAAAGTCATATATGCATTGCTGCCCGAAGCAGCAACCGAAGGCCAGAAATAATAAGTGCCGAGTAAAACAGGACTTCCCCATGTGTTACCGCCGTCGGTAGAATGAATATAATACGATCCCGAATCGCTGTTATCGCGCCAGCCGACATGAACGAAAGAGCCGCTCAAAGCTACCGAAGGAAAATCCACCGATTTTGAGAAAGGGGTAAGACGCATCGGAGCTGCCCAGGTTATACCCCCATCGTAGGAGTGACGGTAATAGATAGCGCCAGAATCCTTTTTATTATCATACCAAACGACATGCACTGAATCCCCGCTCGCGACAAGGCAGATATCTGCATTCTCACTTAGCGCAGCATTTGTATCGGTGACAGAGAGTTTCGTATCCACGGTCCACTGGGCGCGAATTTCGCTTGAAAAGCCGCAGATAGCGGCGGCAGTTAAGATGATATATAGCAGCTTTTTCATGACTTTTTAGAAAGGGCAAATAAATGTTTAAGAGAAACACCTTCAACTTGCGAAAGTTACACTCCCCGCCTTGTCATTTCGAACGGAGGCGAAGCCGAAGAGAGAAATCTTATTTATAAAATAAGTCCATATTTCCCCGTGAAGAATTAATGATTTATTTTATTCAAGATTTCTCACTACCGTTGCCGCATTCGCTCACCGTCCGTTCGAAATGATATGGTTTCCCCCAATTCCACACCAACTCAAATGATACCACTAACTACTCAAAAATCGGCTACAAGCCCCTATAACCCACTACAAATAAAGGATATCACTGTGCACACACTCATATCCCTCTCTTAAACGACAAAGCCGGCTCGCGGCCGGCATTGTATAGGAAAACACACAACTTATTTTTAGCACTTTGGTTTTTAACTGAGCAAATACAACATATAATTTAGGTGGAAAGTTCCCGGGAAGAAGAAAAAAACACTTCTTTCCATTTCAAGTCGTAGTATTTCACGCTAGAGCCGCGTTCGGGCAAAAGACTAACTTTGATAATTAGCGGACTGTCTAATAAAAAAAAGGGACACCCTTGCGGATGCCCCTGCCACGGGATACTAACGATTATCACTAAGATAGAAAAGTTAGTAGTCCTAGAGAACAAGCTGTAAACATCGGGTATATGACTAAGGTTCGTTCGTTTCTTAGCGAAAAACGGCTAAAAAGGCTACTTTTGACCAGATAGATTTGTCGTAACAATCTTCCAGCTTAATGCGAAAAGCTACGTGCGGAGAGCGGGGACGTAAAGAGTGGCCTTTACGTTTGCCTGCGTCCATATTATCAGCTTATATACTAACCAGGAATGCCCGTTCTATCCGTCGATAAAATTAGTAAAGATTTCCGCTATAAACCGCTCTTCAGCGATGTGACGTTCAGCATCGATTGGACGGAACGGCTTGGGCTTATCGGCACAAACGGAAGCGGTAAGACTACGTTGATGCGCATCCTTTCCGGTGAAGAGACCCCTGATAACGGAAGTAGCGATCATGTGTGACAAGAAGCAATGCGCCGGAATACCGTGATAGATATTGCTCGAGCCAGGTGATCGTTTCTGCGTCAAGGTGATTCGTCGGTTCATCGAGCATCAGCAGATCGGGCTGGACGATCAGCGCATGAGCAAGTGCGACTCTCTTGCGCTGCCCACCCGAGAGCGTGCCCATTTTCGCATCGAGATCATCAACGCCGAGCTTTGCAAGAATGATCTTCGCATTCGTTTCGATCTCCCAGGCGCCGGCAGCTTCGATCTTTGCGCTCAGTTCGGAAATCAATCTGCCGAGTGCGGGATCATCATGACCGAGGAT
>Ga0207152_1196_pt1 | contig 12081 bp, 12 predicted proteins | sample Alteio_BWMinHeat_30_FD_153590 | JGI IMG/M metagenome (GOLD analysis project Ga0207152, IMG submission 153590) | Enriched cells from forest soil in Barre Woods Harvard Forest LTER site, Petersham, Massachusetts, United States -... | ecosystem: Environmental > Terrestrial > Soil > Temperate forest >... | reverse complement strand
TGATGCTGATAGTAATAGGCGTATTGATGATGGCGATTAATGGCATTAATTATAAGACTGAGAAAAATGTGATAGACATTGGTACTATCAAGGTGAGTAAGGAAGAAAACAGACATGTTGGCTGGCCTTCCTATACCGGTGGTATCATTGCATTAGCGGGCATAGTGTTTTTTTTGATACCGAATAAAAATAAATAGACTTGGGTTTCTTATTATAGCAAAAATAAAAGAGCCCTTGCATTTGCAAGGGCTCTTTTATTGAACAGCTTTTTTATTCTATTACTAACTTGTTAATTGATTTTCCATGAGCGGTGATACCAATAATAGTATAGATACCTACCGGAGCATTTAATTGCATACCTGTAGTTGTATTTGTAGGAATAATGGCTGTTTGTAGATTCTTACCAAAAATGTCTACGATCTGAATAGTAGCAGTTTCATTATAGTCAGAAGCTATTTTTATTGTAAACGCTCCCTGGCAAGGGTTCGGGAAAATATTGATACTGCCATTCAGTGAAATATTGTTTACTGCACTGGGGTTTTTATCTCCCCCGGTAGTTGTTTCAGAAGTGGTATGACTGTGATCTATTGTTATAACTGAATTGCCGGGGCCGTAACTAATTTCTTCTGAATCTACATATTCATGATTCCATACTATCGGGTTACTATCGCTGTCTAAGCCACCAATGAGATAAATATGATCGTTTGCAGTTACCGCAGCTGCGTTTGAGCGGCCGTATATTAAATGTGTACCACTATTCCAGCCCGATGTCGGGTTGAAGTAATTGTTATTTTCATAAGTAGGAACCCATGTGCCGCCGTCTGTGCCGCCTAAATAGTAAATATTGCCGCGCCATACTGTAACTGCGCCACCATATCTGTTATGTGGCATGCTGGTACCTGTAGACCATGAATCAGTTGCAGGGTTGTATATGGTCATGGTATCATATGCTACACTGTTCCAGTAGTCTTTACCACCCATATAATAAAACTTGCCACCCAATGCAGCGCCACCGCCATATTCTATTCTGCCAAATGGCTCTGATGCTTTTGTTGTCCAGGTGTCTGTAGCCGGGTCATATACTTCCAGCGTGGTATAAGAGCCAATCCAACCACCAACTGCATATATTTTACCGCCAACAACAGCCCATGAAAATTGTGATCTTTCTGTAGGCATAGATGTTTTTGTGCTCCAGGTATTGGTAGCAGGGTTATATTCTTCCACAGTTGCTACTGCCCATGAGCCATCATAGCCTCCAATGGCGTATATTTTGCCACCAACAGTTGCCACCGCTAATTCTGCTCTTGCATAACTCATAGAGGCTTTTGTGCTCCAGGTATCGGTATATACGTTATAGGCATATACGGAATTGGTAACACCAGTTGCAGAAGTTGATCCACCTATTACATAGATGCAACTGTCCAGAAGAGTAGCGGCAGCCATGGCTTTTGCAGTTGGCATTGGCGTCTTCACCACCCAATGTGGTGTTGCTATTGCATGCACTGCAATAAGCGAAAGACTGATAAGGGATAAGAGCTTTTTCATTGTTATAGTTTTTTTATGAGGGTTATTCTATTACTAATTTATTTGTTACTACTCCAAGAGTAGTGGTAGCTGAAATGGTGTAAACACCTGCAGGTGCATCGATCTGTATCGTTGCTGGTTTGCCTGTTTCAACTTTTGTTTCTTTCATTTTTTGACCCAATACATTTACAATGGCAATGGTAGCTATTTCTGTGTTGGTTGTGGCAACTTGCAGCACAAATGAATTTTTACAAGGGTTTGGGAAAACAGAGATCACCGGTGATTGAGGGTTGTTTATTTCATTCACCCCTACAGTAGATGGTGTATACATTTGATTCCATGCTGCAACATTTCCATTGCTATCTATACCACCAATTACATAGATACTACCATTTACCGCAACCGCGCCTATGTCTGCTCTTTTATTAAGCATGGTAAGTGCGGGATACCAGAATCCGGATGTAGAGTCGTAATAATTATTATTATCAAAATTAGGCGTACCTGATCCTCCTTGCGAACCACCAAAATAATATATCCTGTGTTTTAAAACTGCTGTCGCACCTGCAAAGCGTTGATATGGCATAGATACCGCGATGGTCCAGCTATCGGTAGCAGGATTATATACCTCGTTAGTATCATAGTAGGTGGTATTAGCATAATTTTTACCACCCATAAAATACATTTTACCTCCGAGTACTGCGGCGCCACAGTCTTGCAAAATTCCGGTAGGACAAGGCGATTTTGTAGCCCAGGTATCAGTAGCCGGATCATATACTTCCAGTGTTTTGTATTCGCCTGGCCAGCCGCCAATCGCATATATTTTGTTAGCAATAACAGCCACTGAAAATTGAGACCTTGCAGTAGGCATACTAGCTTTTGTTGTCCAGGTATTTGCGGCAGGATCGTAGGCTTCTACAGTGCCAGATGCACCACTGCCTGTAAATCCGCCAATAACATATATCTTACCATTTACTAAAACAGCAGCTGTGGCTAACCTCGTAGTGGGCATAGATGCCTTTGTGGTCCAGGTATCCGTGTTTACATTATAGGCATATACAGCATTGGTAATTCCTGCTGAGGTAAATCCACCAATGGCATATATAATACTATCTTTTGCAACAGTGCCCATTGAACCTGTTGCTACAGGCATGGGCGATTTAACAGTCCATGTTTCTGCACCGGCAAATACGTTAGAAGCAATAAGACTAAAGGAAATAAAAAGTAAAGTTTTTTTCATAAACGAGTCTGCTTATTGTTTTTTATTCAATACTTATTTTAATACTTGCATGGTCTATGTTAGATGCTATAAATATAGTACATATTCTTTAAGGGTATATATTTGTGATAGCTTTTTTCCTGTTATTAGTGTATTTTAATACACCAGACCTAATGCATCTCAGAAATTTGAGTATTGGTTCCTGAATTGATTTTGTAGCGGCTTTGTCAGGAATCAGGACTGAAAACGAACAGTATTTGTAGTGGCCTCGTCAGGAATCGAACCTGAATCTGGAGCTTCGGAAACTCTTATACTATCCATTGTACTACGAGGCCAAAAATTATGTGCGAAGATACTAACTAAAACGCTATAGGCTTTCCAGTGCTCTGAATTCGGCGAGGTCGCTTTCTTTCATCACCATGGTTTTGGTCCATCTGTCGTGCCAGGGGTGTTCGCTGAAGGTAGAAAATGCTTCGAAAGGTATGAGTCGTACCAGGCTTCTACGTAATGCGTCTTTGATGGTGATGGGTGAACCGTCTTCTTTTACCACTCTTGTTTTGGTAACGTATTTACCTATCGTTTTTCCTTGTGTAAGTCCTTCCAGCAAGGTATAATAAAGTGTGGCGCTTAGGCAACTGATCAGGAAAGAATAGGTATACCAAAGCGTCATCAATGTGTTACGGCTTATTACCATGCCATCTCCCAATTTGTCGAGTAGGGGAATAAACTGAGAGGACATTAAATAATATAATATGCCATATAGAATAACGTCGAAAAAGTAGTTGCCAAACCGTGCGCCGGCACTAGCGGGGCTGAAATAATATTGAGCTTTTGCTTCGTCAAAAATAGATGGTTCGGTTGACTGTTCTACCATATGAGTTACTCTATTGTTTGCGAAAGATACATTGACAGGTAGATAAATCAAAAAAGACAGCCAGGGCTGTCTTTTTGTAGCACGTACGGGAGTCGAACCCGTCATTCCTCCGTGAAAGGGAGGCGTCTTAGCCGATTGACCAACGCGCCATGCCATTTTTGGGATTGCAAAGATACGGTAGCTTTTCGTTTCTTCAAAATCCTATTTTCTATAATTAATTACTCATCGCAGAAACGATGCCTAAAAACTCGTCTGCCTTCAGCGAAGCCCCGCCAATCAAGCCTCCGTCCACATCGGGGCAGGCAAATAGTTCCGCTGCATTAGATGGTTTGCAGCTACCACCATATAATATAGTAAGGTAGCTGGCAGCATCCTGCCCGTATTGGGCGGCTATCACATTTCTTATATGGTTATGCATATCCTGCGCTTGCTGTGAGCTTGCTGTGCGCCCGGTACCTATCGCCCAAATAGGCTCATATGCAATAACTACATGTTTTAATTGCTCATTGCTGAGGTGGAACAAACCTTCTTTTATTTGCTTCTCTACATATGTGTTCTGTGTATCGGCATCACGTATCGCTAATGGTTCGCCGCAGCAAAAGATCACCTCAAGACCATTGTTTAATGCCTGGTCTGTTTTCTTTACCAGCATAGTGTTAGTTTCATTAAAATATTCCCTGCGTTCAGAGTGGCCAATAATTACATATTCTACACCTGCGCTTTTCAGCATACCGGCAGATATTTCGCCTGTATAGGCACCAGAGGCTTCGCTGTAGCAGTTTTGCGCACCCACATGTATATTGTCTTTACCATTTAGTTGTGCTGCTGTTTGTGTAAGATGCACATAGGGCGAAGCGATCACAATTTTTTTTGTTGCTGACAACGCAGGTTGTCCTGCTATGATATTATCTACGAGTGTTTTTCCCTCCTCCAGGGTCAGGTTCATTTTCCAGTTGGCTGCAACGATTTTCTTTCGCATTTTATTAATTAAGAGTCTAAAAATTATTTTACAAATATTTCTCTTTTGGCGCGGGTTTTATCAAAAACAAAACGATATATGGCTATTTCCCCATCGCTTAATTCTTTATTCCTTCGTGCCATCATACGTCTTGCAGTATTCATGGCCTTATCAAAATCGTAGGTATACATTTTATCGCCTCCACCCCAGCAATAAGAGGGTATAGCCGTTTTAGGATAGCCGCCGCCATATATATTGCAAGACACGCCTAAAATAGTACCTGTGTTGAACATGGTATTGATACCACATTTAGAATGGTCGCCCATAAAGAGGCCACAGAATGTAAGGCCCGTACCTACTGTTTTGTCGGTACCTTCGTCCCACAGCTTTACTTCGTCGTAATTATTCTTCAGGTTAGAGCAGTTAGTATCAGCACCCAGGTTGCACCATTCGCCTATTACTGCATTGCCCAGGTAACCATCGTGTGCTTTATTGCTATTAGCAAAGAATACCACATTGTTTATCTCCCCCCCTACTTTGCAGCCCGGCCCAAGTGTAGTTGCGCCGTATATTTTTGCACCCATTTTTACCACGCAATGTTCGTTTGTGGCAAATGGCCCGCGTATCAGGCTGCCTTCTAATATTTCAGTATCACATCCTATATATACCGGCCCGGTAGATGCGTTGATGACACAGCCTGCATATATATTGGCACCTTCTTCTATAAACAGGTTCTCCGCACCTGTTACCACAATATCTTTTGGTATAGGCTGGCTTTTTCTGTCTTTGGTTAGGGTTGCAAAATCTTCACGGATCGCGCGGTCATTTTGAGAAAAAATATCCCAAATATTTTTGATGGTGTTTATTTCTCCGGCATATTCCAGTGCCGTCAATGTATTGGCAAGGGCATCTATACCGTTTTCTACTAAAGTATGTTTTGTTCTGAAGGCTATGAGTGTACCTTCTTTCAACAGCTTTTGCCCAGTGGTCAATTTGTCTATCGCAGTTGCTAATAGTGCATCGGCAAATATCTTGCTGTTGATGAACAGCATGTCATTATCGGTATAAATAGGGTATAGCTCCTGCAGGTAGCTTTCGGTATAAGTGCCTGTGCTTTGGTGCATATAATGCTCCCAGCGCTGGCGCATGGTAAGGATGCCACAACGTATATCAGCTATGGGGCGGGTGTGCGTAAAAGGCAGCAACCGTAAGCGCGAATCATCATCAAAAAGTATCACCTGCATAAAATAAAAAATCCCGTAAAAGTCGGGATTTTTACTGCGTAATGCAAATTATATGAGTAAAAAGCAGGCTTAATATTAGCCTTTGTTTGCTCTTTTTTCGTAACGCTTGTTGAACTTGTCTATACGTCCTGCAGTATCTACAAACATTGATTTACCTGTATAGAATGGGTGCGAGGTGTGCGAAATTTCCACTTTTACCAACGGATATTCGTTACCATCTTCCCATGCAATAGTTTCTTTGCTTGGAGCTGTAGAACGGGTAAGGAAAGCATAGTCGTTAGACATATCCTTAAATACTACTAAACGATAACTATCCGGGTGAATTCCTTTTTTCATTTTATTATTGTTTTTGTGCATGGATTGGGCCATGCTGTTATTGAAGGGTGCAAAGGTAGCAATAATTAAGCTTTTCAGCAAAATTATTCATCTTCAAATGATAATTAATTATAATATTATTTGTCCAGTTGTTTTTTCAGGTCTTCTTCGGCTTGCTCAGCGCTCATATACCAGCCTATTACCTTACCGTCCGGGCCCAGCAGGAAAGCTTGTGGTATGAACTGAATACCATATATATCTGCAGCCTTAGACTGCCAGCCACCCAGGTCGCTTATGTGGTTGGGCCATTCAAGCCCGTCAGCTTTTATAGCCTGTACCCATGCTTCTTTATTCTGGTCGAGTGACACACTCATGATGGCAAAGCCTTTTTTAGCTTTTTTAAATTTCTTATTGCTGTAGTTTTTATATAGTGCCACTACCTGTGGGTTTGCAGCACGGCAAGGCCTGCACCAGGATGCCCAAAAATCTAACAGGACAATCCTGCCTTTATTGAGTTCTGATAGTTTTATTTGTTTTCCGTCAGGGTTATCAAAAGACAATTCAGGCGCTTGCATACCTGCTTTTACTTTTGTGTTTTCATATTGTGCATGAGATGCATACACGCCAAGGGTAAGAAACAATGTTACTAAGGCTTTTTTCATTTCTTTTATATTTCTTTTTTAATAAATGCTAATAGAAACAAACCTACTGTAAAAAGTTGAAAAACAGATATTGCCATTTAAACATTATAAAATATTTAAAGATTGATGGTAAGCCTATCGTAGGCTAAATGTATATGTTCGGGTAGTGAAGCCTCTACCTCATTGTGCAACCCTAATTGATGGCTGATATGTGTAAAATAGGTCTCATCGGCGCCAACTAATTGTGCTATTTCAATAGCTTCAGCTAAAGTATAATGTGAGATATGTGTTTCGTGTCTTAATGCATTCAGTACAAAAACTTTACTCCCTTTTGCTTTTACTAATTCATGTGGTGCAATATAATTTGCATCGGTAATGTAGGTAAAGTCACCAATTCTAAAACCCAATACCTCTAGTTGGTAATGCATTACGCGTATTGGTGTAAAAGTAAGTTCGTTTATTGTAAAAGGGTCTTGGCTATTGATCGTATGTAGATTCACCTGGGGTACCCCGGGATAATTATGTTCATCAAAAATGTATGGAAATTCGCGTTTAATGGTCACCTGTGTGTGTGCTGTAGCATACACGTCCATTGGCTTTTTTTGCAGATAATTATAGGCGCGCACATCATCAAGCCCTGCAAGATGGTCTTTATGCCCGTGAGTAAATACAATGGCGTCCAGTTTGTTTACTTTGGCGCGAAGCATCTGGTACCTGAAATCGGGTCCTGAATCTATTACTACACTTGTATTTTCTGTTTCTATCCAAACAGAAGAGCGCAGGCGATTGTTTTTCTTATCAGTTGATGTACAAACTGCACAAGTGCAGCCAATTAATGGAATACCTTGAGAAGTACCTGTGCCTAGAAAAGTGATCTTCACGTTAAATATCCATTTGGGTTTGTACTGTAGGGTCGGTGTCTGTAGAGGGTGCCTGAGTTGCAATCAATTGTTTGTACCATTTCAGCATTTCTCCGCTCAGGTCAGTTTCAGTTACTTGCAAGGTTGGCAGTATTTCTAATAGCACGTTTATCCTGCTTTCGGTACTTAAAAATCTATTAATAACAGCCACACGCATGTCTTCCAATATGCAGTAACCTGAATTGAAATTGCCTTTCTCATACCTGATTACATACCGGGCCTCTTCGAACAGTTCTTCCAGTTTTTTAAGCGTGTTTGGCGTATATTTGAAGTTCATTTGCAATTCGGTTTCGATGGCTAAAATTAGAAAATTCGCGCTATATATCACGGTTGTCTGCTCCTTCTCTTCTGTATTTTTTAATCGCGCATATGCACAGGATAATTTTTATGAAGAACAAAAACGCCTTTTTTACGGTGGTTTGCTGGTAGGTGCTAATTTTTCGCAGGTAGATGGAGATTACTTTGCCGGGTACCATAGAGTAGGAATAAATGTAGGGGGGATAGTATATGCTCAATTAGCCGAACACGTAGCATTGAGTATGGAGATACTTTATTCTCAAAAAGGCAGTAAAAGTGATATAGTAAAGCCTGTAAATGTAAATGGTACTCCCGTATTTATAGAAAAATATGCCATTAGTGCAAATTATGCGGAGGTGCCTGTTATGATCAATTATTTTGACAAAAGAAAAAGCCATTTTGGTGTTGGTTTATCCTATTCTCAATTGGTAAGTAGCGATGAAACTATTACAACAAATCCTGTTATGACACCGGATTTCACTCAATATCCCTTTAAAAAATATGACCTGAATGCGTTGGCCGGTGTGCAATTACATCTGGTACAAGGACTTTTTCTGAATATAAGGTTTCAATATTCTGTATTACCCATTAGGACCGAGCTGCCACCTTATTTTGCCAGGGCACAACAGTATAATAATTTATGGGTAGTACGTGTTATGTATCTTTTTAAATAATAAAATAATATATCATACAGTTATATACTATTGTATATTTGATTATCCTAAAATTCACGATGAATAGCCTTAGAAATTTTTTTATTGTATTCCTGATCCTGGTTGCATATTGTCATCCTTCATTTGGGCAGGATAATTTTTATGTTGAGGAAAAGCGTACATTTTATGGAGGATTGGTTGCGGGCGGCAATTTTTCGCAGGTAGATGGGGATGATTTTAAGGGTTACGCAAAGATCGGTGCAAACTTTGGCGGTATTGTTTTCGCACAGCTCGATGAAGGATTTGCTATAAGTATGGAAATACTCTATTCTCAAAAAGGCAGCAGGTCGAAAAGTCCGGCAGAAGCAGAACCGGGCCTCACCATTACTAATTACAGAATAGAACTGAACTATGCAGAAGTACCAATAATGCTTAATTATTTCTTTAAAAGAAAAAGCGGTTTTGGTGCCGGCTTTTCTTATTCTCAATTAGCAAGCAGTAACGAGGTGTTGACAACAGACCCTCCGAATAGCTATAATCTTGAAAATTATCCTTTTCATAAAGTGGATATCAATTTCCTTTTAGGAGGTAACATTCATTTACATGGCGGGCTTTTTCTTAATCTCAGGTTTCAATACTCTATGATCCCTATCAGGCATAAAGTGCCAACATTTTATTTCAGAGGAGAACAGTATAATAATTTGTTTGCTGTAAGACTCATGTACCTGTTTAAATAAGATCATTTTGTGTAGAAGCTACCGGGTTAATACCTATTTGTTATGTGCCTGCAGTGTTTTTTTGCTTACTGCTGTGGCATGCAAATATGGAAATGATACAGGCCAGTTGCGAGCTACCCCCCTCTTCGATAGTATAATGGATAAAGCCGCCATCTACTATGATGAGGGTGATACCATGAAAGCATTTCATTATTTAGATTCAACATACCCATTATACAAAAAAGCTAATATCGTAGATAAGTTCAGGCGGTATAATTTTTATGCCGATCTCTATTCAAACAAACTGAAAGATTATTATAATGCCATGAGCTACGCAGATAGCTTGTTGGATATTGTAAATAATGCGGATAATGCCGGCAGAATGAAAACCGAGCACGCGCATGCCAATTATGTGAAAGGCGATATCCTTTTTGATATAGGAGACTACGAAAAAGCATACGATTATTATTATAAAGCAAAAACAATATCAATAGAGAATGGGGATACCTGCATTATGGCATATTATAGCTACAGGCTGGGTATGGTACTTTATAAACAGCAACAATACAAAATTGCTATTTCTTATTTCGGGCAGGCGCTGCAGGAAGGACATGCATGCGCAACAGCGTTTGTGTTTTTTTATCGCAACCAGGAGCTGATGGATAATATAGCACTGTGTTATTCACAATTAGGTATGCCTGATAGTGCTATTACTTATTACCAGGAAGCATTGTCTTATGTGGAACAAAATTGCCCTACCTATGAGCCTAAACGCGCAGTAGAATGTGAAAAAGCCGTAGGTGTTATATATGGAAATCTGGGGAGTGCTTATTTTGCTAAAAAAGAATATACCCTTGCTGAAAAATGGTTCAAAATGAGCATCAGTATCAATTCTCGTAAAGGTAACGTGCTGCTCGATGCCCAATACACAAGTTTGAAGCTGGCAAATATGTATATGATACAAGATAAGTATGGTGATGCTTATCCGTTGCTAAAACAGGTAAGAACTGTTTTAGATCACCTGTATGATAAAGAAGCAGAGATGCGATGGAATAATTTAATGTGGAAGTACTATGAGCATTTAGGACAACCTGCACCGGCTCTCGCTCACTTATCCCGCTACATGTCGTTTAAAGATTCAATTGCCGGCAATATTGAATCCCTGCGTGGTATTGACGTAGACCAACGTGTGAATAACCGCGATAAAGAATACCAGATAAGCCTTTTGAAAAAACAAAATGAGATCAAAGAAGCTTATCTCACACTTGCTGTTTTAACAGCATTTTTGAGCATTGTTATTATACTGCTCATTTATCAAAATTCCATCAGGTCCAGGAAAAATGTTGACCTGCTTACACAGCTCAATAAAAGGATACAGGAACAAAAAATAGAGCTGGAGGCAAGCAATAAAGAGAAAGACAGGATACTAAAGGCGGTAGCTCACGATGTAAGAAGCCCTGTAAATTCTATACTGGCACTTGCTGAATTGATGCGGTCAACCCCCGATGGCCTGTCTGAAGAACAAAAGGAATTTCTTTTGCTAATGGAAGAGGCTTGTAATAACGCATTAGACCTGAGTAAGGACATTATGGATGCCTCAGCCTCTTTAAGACCGGAGAACCTGAAAAAGGAACAGGTAAGCATTAACATGCTTCTTGGCAATACCATTGAGCTAATAAGACCAAAAGCATTAGAAAAAAATCAAAAAATTGTTTTTCGTTTCACAGACGAAAATCTGCAATTATTTATCGACAAAGGAAAGATAGCCCGTGTAATTGCTAACTTATTAACTAATGCCATTAAATTTAGCCCGCCCGGAGCGGATATAAAAGTAAAATTTGAAAGGAAAGAAAACTCGGTTCATATATCAATAGAAGATAAGGGCATAGGAATTCCTGAAGAACTGAAAGAAAAAGTCTTCGATATGTTTACCGAGGCCAAAAGATCAGGCACATTTGGTGAAAAACCATATGGGTTGGGTCTTTCTATTACAAAACATATTGTTGAAACACATGGCGGCAATATTTGGTTTGTAAGTGAGCCGGGTAAAGGAGCCACATTCTGTTTCTCACTACCTATAGATAATAAATAAGCCTTAAAGAAGGGATAATATCTGCTTTGCTGCATATAGGCCGCTATCAAAAGCTGCTTCTACAGTACCTTTTTCTGCATGTGTACTCAACGCTTCTCCGCAGAAAAAGATAGTGTCCGCTACCGGTTCATTAAGCATTCTTTGGCCTGCTTTTGTATCGAGTGTTGCGTAAGAATAAGAACCTTTGCTATAGGGGTCTGCTGCCCAGTTGATGATATGGGAGGTAATTAATTTTTTATTGAGCACATCCATTTCAATTTCGAAAATTGTAGCCAAAGATCGTAATGCTAATTGCAATATCTCTTCATCGGGCAATCCCTGCATGGCAGCAGCTTTTGTACCACCGAGCCACCCGGTTAGCAGTCCTGTATTATTTGGGTATTGTGTCCACCAGGTAGGTATGGGTGCTGATGAAATAACAAAGCCCAAGTCTTTCATGCTATCGCCATGGTATTCTTTAAGCTGAATGTTTTCCCAAAAACTATCCTCAAACAACAACAGCATTTTTATTACAGCGCCATACCCGATCATTTTTGCTGCTGTTATTTTTTCAGGTATAGCAGGTTTGAAATTGATGGTACATATGTCAGGTTCGCCGGCAGTTAATATACTTGGTGGTACTGTTAGTAAT
>Ga0207152_1195_pt1 | contig 12250 bp, 10 predicted proteins | sample Alteio_BWMinHeat_30_FD_153590 | JGI IMG/M metagenome (GOLD analysis project Ga0207152, IMG submission 153590) | Enriched cells from forest soil in Barre Woods Harvard Forest LTER site, Petersham, Massachusetts, United States -... | ecosystem: Environmental > Terrestrial > Soil > Temperate forest >... | reverse complement strand
GCTCGCTATTATCGAGAGGAAGCAATTGGGATTATGTTCGCAATGCCTTCGAACTTGAGGCTAACGAATTACTTCAAAAGGACATGCACCTTCCGCGCCAGCTAGCAAAGTTATTGGCTTGTGTCCGTATCAGTGTTCGGGAATTGCGTAAAGAAGACCCGTTGAGGTGGGAGCGCTTTGGGGGTCTCGGGATACTCGCTCGCGGTACTGAGTTCAGCGAAAACGTTGCAGCCAGCATCTGGAGAGTGAGTCCAGCCAAGGCCAGAATTATCATCCGAGATCTTGAAGACGACGCCCTTGTTCAGCGCGTTGGGGACCGTTGGCACGTACACGCTTTAGTTCACGATATCGCTGTTCAGGTCCTTACATCCGATAGACCTGAGGGATGTGGGCAACCGCTCAAGGCCGCGCACTCTTCATTTCTTGAGGCATGCGGCTGGTCACCTCGTCACGGAGCGAGGAGTAAATTTGGAGATAGTGATTACATCGTCTCACATTTGACATGGCACCTTGAAATGGCTGGCGATTTCGCCGCTATCCACGAGTTGCTGAGCGCATCAACCGAAGATGGAAAATGCGCATGGTGGAAGTTCCTGAACGATCAAAACGAAGAAGCCATATTTGTGACAGATTTGGAACGAGCCATCCGCCTTGCATACACCGAACCTGATCCATTCCCGCTCGTATGCTGCTATATGCTAATGCGAAGCACGCTTTTGACGCGTGCCCAGTGCATCGCCCCTGAAGTATTACGCAGTCTTGTCGAACGTGGATTGTGGGACCTGCACCAAGCTCTGTCTATTGCTAAACAAGTAAAATCTCAGAGCGACTCGGCAGAGATGATGGTCGATTTGCTGGAATTGTCTGACCAATATCCGCAGGAACGATTATCGGAGCCACTTGTCGAAGCCGCCTGGGAGACAGTTGTTGCTCTTAAGGATGATCGGTTGCGGGCACGGTTGGCTTCACGAAGTTGTCGTTTCTCGCCCACTCTAGCAGCCCGTGCAAAGTTCTTGGATGTGTCGCTGCAGTCAATGCTGGCATTCCGTCCACAAGAGGAGATAGAAATACTTGACTGGGCTCGCAATATTCGCGACCTAATTGTGTTATTGCCGGAAGGACTTTACGGTGAGGCAATTCGAAGACTACTCAACGCAATCACGCTCGCAGATGGTAGTTACCAGGTTGCTCAGGCATTGGCCGAACATGCAGGCCGGCTTCCCGCTAAGGAGCGCGCGAATTGGGTCTTGCAATTGAAGCTGTGGTGCGAAGATCGATTGCGCAGTCTGCCGCCGAATGATACCGATGAATCCGAATGCGATCTGAGTTTTCGCAACTTTTATGAAAGCTATTTACGAAATACAGAAAGCCAGGCAACAGAGCCCGAGGTCTCAGCTCCCACACCTATCCTTGATCCAACATTCCTGTTATCGCCGGCGGCTTTGCCTGATGAAAGGTTCACTAATGCGGAAGAAGATGGGCAAAGCGTTTCGATCACACCTGTCGAAACTGTCTCGCTCGCAAGGCGTCCGGTTGACGATCAGGCTGATGCTGCGATTGCAGACAGCACACCCGGTGGTGTTAGCCAAGACGCTGTAGTGTCGGATTTCAAACGCCTTACCGCTGCGTCGGCGATATCCACGCAAGCTAAGCGTCGGGACATCGAATTTATTCTGATGCTCCTTTTTCGAGAAGGCGCTGTGGACGAGGCATCCATTTCGCAACACGTTATCACCGCGACGTACAGGGAAGAGTTAGCTGCCGCCAGCAGTCTGAGCCATGAAGATCGTCTCATCAAGCGGCTTACGGAGATGGCGAACACGCCGAATGACCAGATCGCGTATCTCAGGGCATTGAAGAATACAATTCCGGCTTCCTTGAAGCATCGTCTCGACGAGATGGCGCGAGCGGCACTAGGGAAACTGAATGAATTCGAATTCGGCCCGAACAATGACGCTATCAACGCACTCGACTCCCTCGGAGAACTAATTTCTCCGGAAAGCCGGGCGACAATTCTCGATGAATTGGAAGCCAAGGCATTGCAATCAGGGTTCGACGGCGGCTGGCGTATCGCTCGTCTCGCGTCTGCGCTCGATAAACCGCCTAAAAGACTATTGAAGGAGGCCATGAAGCGATTTCTTGAAGCTGGTCCGGGGGTCGACAAGCACCGGGCTATGGCAGCCTTGGTGAGAGTACTGGATGCTAAAGATGTATGGGACCTGCTGTCGGTCTACTCCGTAATCGGCGATGTCGAGGACTGCGTCGGGCTCCGCTTCGCAATTGCACCGCATTTGGGAACTGACGCTGTACTCACGGATATTGCTCTTCAGGCACCAACGCAGCGGATGAGATCCTTAGCAAGGATGATGCAAGAGCTTGTGGGCTCGCTTACCGAACAGCAGTTGCGAAGTTTCGTCGAAGCCGCCAGCCACTTGGTCGCGGACTGGTGGGTGGTTGAAGCGCTAAGTGAAGTCCTATTGTGCGTCGACAGCGAATCGTTAGTACTCCGCATCTTGGACGTGGCAAGAGAAATAGGACCACCGGACTTACGATCGCGCCTTGCCAGCCGCGCCGTCCAGCGTTTAGCCGACGGTGGGTTTCTGAATGCTTCCGTTGCGGCGAGCTTGCGTGTGGAGGTTTCTTCTCAACGGTGGTCCGGGCTAGCCGATACTGTCGAGGGTTTGTCAGGGAAAGGTCGATTCCGCGAAGCCGCTCTTATAGCGTCGACAATTCTCGACCGGGAGGAAAGAGGCCGAGCGCAGGCTTGGATATGTCTCAATATGGCTCGTCTGGGAAATCTGGAGCAGGCAAGCGAAACTGCTGCTTCGATCGATTCCAATAAATGGCGTCCTTGGGTCGAGGGCCGTCTAAGGTTAGCGCTAGAATCGGCTGGTTTCTTCAAAGGTCCCGCTGCTACACCTGCTTTAGAGGCGCCAAACCGTGTGGCGGAAAATACCCAAGACAAATGGCTCAGAGCGCTGACAGAGCGTGCGGAACATGATGCTGGCTGGGCAGCGTTGCTCGCTCAAGTTGAGAAGGGGACGGCACTCTCCGAGTTCTGGCCTCAACAATGTCTGCCGATGGGTCTCCGATTCTTGGATTCGTTCGGAGAGAAGTTTCGTCCAGATTTTCTGAGAGAAATGCGGGTCCTGGTCCCCGTCATAGCAAAGTATGGTACAAAAACCGACCTAGCTTCGCTAGATAGCGCGGTTCGGGCAGTGGGGTTATGGTGGCCCTAAAAACAAACGCCATCGGTAGAGGTAGCGATCGGGTAGCGCACCAGTGGAATCTCCGATAAGGACTTATGGATTCTTGCCGCGCGTTTTTCAGCCGCGGCAAAATCCGGAGCTCCTGGCGACAGGGTTTGAACTAAATCCGAAGAGCCATGTTTGAATAGAAATCCCCGGCCTGCATCGTTCCTTCTATCCGTTCTGTTATTCCGTTAGCTTTGCGCGGCAAGTGCCTCCGTTACCGGTTGCCGATATTTCGATACGTTATTTCTAACCACTCAGCACACTTAGCGTCAAAGCCTTCTGCAGGATCTCGCCAGATTTCACCACAACAACCGCATCCGCCGAGGCTAACTTGCCGTCAACCAAGCCAGTTGCCGATATTTTGTATTGCCCAGGTGGAACGTTAAGCCGGGTCCATGCCTTCTTTCCAGTTAGAGTTTCGTCCGTGACGGTACCCTCTGCGTTTTCGAGCTTAACTTGAACCTTGCCTGGGGCGGCAGTATCCGCATTTGGCAAATCTACAGTGATTGCGCCGGGAGGCGCCGCCACCTTTTCGGCCTGTTCCTTCAACTTGTCGACTTGCGCCGTTACGTCCCGTTCTAGTTGGGACATGTTGCTCTGGAACTCGGTGACCCAATCCTGGGTTTCTCTGAATACAAGAGCTTCTATTGCCATGCGAAAGTCCTTGGCCCGGGTTAGCAGGATGCGAAGATTTTCCGTGGTACTTGGGATGCTAAAATTGGACTCCAACAGCATCCAGTCCATTCGGAATTCTTCGAGTGCCCTACGAATGCTGGTCGCAGCGACCACATACCGAGCCCAGCCAGTCGAAAATCCAAAGGCCTTGTCAAGGGCGAGCAGGCCGGCCGCGATCCCAACAAACAATGACGTCCACAGGGGATTTATCGGCGGGGTTCGCGGCCAGAGCTGGATAACAATCGGAACCATGCCGCCCGCGACCGTCAAGCTCACGGCCAGAAATTGAATCCAGCGTGAAAGAAATCGCTTGATCCGTTTACCGCGCCAGTACCACGTAAGGCTCTTCGCCGCCTCTGCCTCCACGTAATAGAAAATTGCATTTAGCGACTCCTTGACGTCTGTGCCGTTCCAAGTCAGGCTTGCTGCAGGTGCAGCCTCGATATTGCCCTTAAAACTCCAATAGCTGCTTTTGGGATCTGTCTTAGGTCGGTTCATTTGGGAAAAGTTATATCACACCAGCTTCTCAGACCAACGACGACAGGGCACCACCATAATTGAAAGCGCCTTTTCGCAAGTCACATCGAGTTGCGTCGAAGACTGGAAATGCTCAGTGACATCGACTTCAACGATTCGCCGGCAGTTTGATCTGTGTCACACAGGAAGAACAAGCGAGGACCAAGGACCTCTCAAGACTCTCGTGGTTGTTCGAGGTTTGGCGGTCGGACGCGGCCCTCAGAAACGAGGGTGTACAGGGCGTCAAAGGATTTCCGCTTGGATATGCCGAGTTGCACGGCAATTTCCCTATGAAGAGCCACAGCCCACGGTCCGGGAGGTACGAGACTTTGTACTTGGCTCAGCAGCACTTCGTCTTCAATGCGTTTTGCATCTTTGATTTTGCTCATTGGAAGATGAAATGGACTTATGGGCTCCGAATACTTGTTGTTTTCTATCGTCGCTCAAGACATTGCTCATGCCGACGGAGCATACATGGCTCGCCGGAGTCAATGTCCCGGACGTTATCTATCGTTGGCCGGTTTTGAGCTCACCCTCATTGGCCGGTTTTGGGTGACCGCCGAGGACGTGTCGTGATGGGCTACCATGTGAGGTACTCACCGACCAATAAGCTTCATGTTTTTCGGTTGGTCGAGGCTATTGTCTACAAACCAGGTGAGAGGTGAGATCGCAACTGAAAAACATGGAAAAACCCAGAGAAGCTCCCCTCTCCCCTCGTCAAGCAGGGTTATTCTATTGTGCGGCCGCAGGCCGCGCTGGGACTTTTAAGTGGGGTGGCGGGGAGATGGAACCTCAGATAACGCCTTTGTGTAAGGTTCAAAGCACAGCCAACTGTGCTCTCTAAGCTTGGACTCCTCGATCGGCAGACCGCAACACCAGGGAGAGTCTATCCTGCAAGAGCGCGGATCTGGACTTCAGAGCCTCAACCCATGCATGGAGTTGTTGAAGATCTTCAGATTCGAGGTGAATATCCATTTGCTTCAAGGCGCATTCCGAATCTCGAAGAAACAGGGCCAACATCGCTGGATCATTTGCGATTTGTCCGAGCGCTTGAGTGACATCTGTGTTTATCACACGCATGATTCCTCCTGCATATTAAGTTGCTGGATGAGAAGGTGTCCCAGTTGTTGATCGAGCAATTTGTTAAACCGCTCCGCCTCGGCACGCTTCAGCTCGAACTCCGGAGTCTCGTACCGATAAAACGGCGCCGCAAGGACCGATTCAGAAGCAATCACATCATGCACTCTGCCATACATCGACTGAAACGCATTCGTGATCAAGTTGCCACCCGCCAGAGGTAGTGTTTCAACGCGGGGATCAAGCTTTAAGGTACCCTTAAATTCCTCGAAAAGTGGCGTACCCGCAGACGGCGAAAGCAAATGAAGTTGCGGCCATATGGAATGTCCGCTCTTATTCAAGCGAAGGCGATCTGCGAGGGCCATCATCTTTGTAAACGATGCCATAGATTCGAATGGATAGCCCCAAATAAAGGATGCAGTCACTTCGAAATAATCGGCCGCTTGACGAATCGTGTTCTCCGCCTCGCTAATTCTCAGTTGCTTGGCGATTCGTTTTAGAACCTCATCGTCTCCACCATCTATGCCGAAAAAAACTCTTACGCATCCTGCTTCCGCCAGGTGCTCCATCATTTCCAAGTCGATCGTGTCAGTGCGGGAGAAGATTTCAAATGAGATTTGCAAATTACGCTCTCGCAGTTTTCGGCACGTCTCCAGCACGCGATCTTTGCTTAGAGTAAATGTGTCATCCAAGATGGAAACGTGACCGCTTCCAAGCGCTTTCATGGCCCGTTCCAAATCGTCAATCGCCGCATCTAAATCACGCGCCACGACACGACGTCCCATGAATGCTATGATTTCGCAGAACTTGCACCCAAATGGACACCCACGCATTGTTGACCACGGAACTAGTGAATATCGAGGTTGCAAAGTGGCCCAATCGATTTTGGGCAAACTGTCGATCGATTCGCGGGGCGTTCTGCCAAAACCGGTCACGGTTCCGTTTGCTGTCCTACTGAACACACCAGGCATTGCAGCCGCCCGGTTCGGCGTGAGCACGGCCATTGGGAAAGCCGTCTCTCCTTCCCCAACCACGACCATTTCAATCTCCGGAACCAGCTCAACCAACTGTGCAGCAATGCCTACGACGCCCGGTCCACCAATGATGATCCTGCGGTTTTTGAGTTTCTCCGCCATGAATTGCAGGGTCGCAACAACAAGAGGTACAGCATCGTTAAATACGCTAAATGCGATGACGTGGGCGTCTGACTTATCGATCCATTCGGCAAGGGGTTCGACGGCAAATGGATTCATCGATGGATCGAATTGTGTATCAGTTAAGCGAACCGAAATGCCGGCGTCTTCTAGGGCCGCAATCAATGATAGCGGTCCCAGCGGTGGCATCGCGCCTCGAAGTCGCCCAAACCGGATACTAATCAGATCAACTTCCATTGTCATAATCGTGAGCTACGGCACGCCTTCGGAGCCACCAGCGTTACTCGATAAACTGTACTTCGGGGCCGAATTGTACGCCTTCTGTGACTAGTTTTCCGGGCGTACAGCCCACGAACCGCGATTTTCCATCAACGATGGTTTTCTCGAAACACGTTGCAGTGAAATCGGCGCCATAGAATTCCCCACTAGAAATTGATGCATTTTGGATCTTTGCACCGCTGAAATCGACTGCATGAAAAGTACTGCTAATGATCTTGGCTCCATTAATGATCTGCGCGTTGCGGAGGTTGCAGTGCGCATACGCAGCGTTCCGGAGTTCATATTGTCGTAAAAGCGCAAGTATTGATACGATGTTGCTCAGCGCGTAGCTGTTTGAATAGCGCCAACTCTCTCGTATTAGCAACGTATGCAACCTCTTTAATCGGTCAATCGGCCAGTCGTCGGTCACACTGATTTCGAACAAATACATCCAATCACCTGTCAACTCTTCTTCAATCAGTTGTACACAACCATCTAATTTGTGATTGTCCAGCGTTCTGAGGGAATCAATGAAGGCATCTATCTTCTTGATCGTCTTGTAATAAAGATGTTCTCTTTCGCGAAGGCCGCGCATGCGATTGGATGCTTGATCCAAGAGTTCTCGCTTCGTCGTCAGATCAACGAGCCCGGTCTTATTGTCCCTAACTGCGTCGAAGAATACTGGTAGCGTCAGGAAAGGATACTTTCCCGAGAGTTGGCCGTTTGCGTTTATCGGTAGAATTTGGCCTATGACTGCAACGTCGCGATCGGAAACAGGCGGTCGCATCTCGCAAGACATTCCGTTCCACTGGGACGTCTCAATTAGCGATCTGAAGGCTTTCGTTGCCCAGCCCTGAGACCAAGTCACCTCTGAGTTCCAATCCGGAGCATCGTCGGACGTAAACAGGAGACAAACTCGACGGTCAGGCATTATTTGAGAAACTGCTTTTCGAAATAGTTCGACCTTTGGAGTTAACAGTCGCTCTGCTCTTGGTTCGCGCCTACGCACTGCTTCGACCCTGCATGCTGTGTCAAGGCCATCGATTGCTATGAACACGTCTGCAGCTGGCTGAAGAAGATTAATGGTTCTCAACTCCTCTTCAAACAATCGGTGCGCAGCATCGAGACTAGCGCCTCTGTTGGAACCGCAGTCCAGTAAAACTCGCACTTGATTGTTTTGGGCAGCAGCGATATAACGGAGAATCAATACCGTCTTGCCGACGCCGCAGACCCCGTGCAGCAATGCGACTGCTGGCTTTTGACTTGAACGGTTCCTGGCAAGAGTGCAGATCTCCTCTACAATCGTTGAGTTCCAAGCTTCAGTCGGGTTTTGCTGTGAAACGGTCAATGCGGTGCCATCTTCGAGAAAAACATTTCCCCTAACGAGATGGGCAGGTTGGTTGAGTCCAATCGTCGCCAACCATTCCCGGGCGAAATCAGTATCGACGACCCAGTCAGTTCGCCTGGCGCCTAATCCAAGAGACTTTTCCAATGGGTCAAGTACCGGCGTTGATGTTGCATTAGATGCCGCGAAGGGGCTATTTGAAAGAAAGCACTTAAGCGAATGCGTCGCGAACCTGCTTTCACTAGGCGTGAGGTCTTGATCCCAGTCAAATCTTTGCGTTTTATGAGACCACTTGCGAGGCCAGACCCGCACCTCCAATTTGCGATCTTCGTTTTCGTATACACCACCAAAACTATAACCCTGCTCAAGTAGTCCCGGCTCCCCATGAACAGCACCGGCAACGATGCGCACAGTGGATCTTCCGTCTCCTGATTCAATGCGCTTTGTATCCGGATCGTGGACATGTCCTGATAAATGAATATTGGCCTTGGCGGAAATAATGCGAACGTGTTCCTGCAACTTGTCGGCTAGATGATCCACTGGATGATGGGAGAGCACTATGACCAATTCGCCCTTTGGTGTCGGCTTTATCAGAGGTGACGTTTGTCGCGAGCCCAGCTGCAATTTACCTGGGTCTTTGTCGTCATTGCACAAGATTGCAGTGTTTAGGCCGAGAACATGGACCCGGAAATTCACATCGCGCCGAGGTTGTATTCTGTGCGACCAGAACAGCCACTGCTCAACTTCGGATAAGCCGTTCATGCACGCGGGGCTGAATTCACTGGCGAAAAGAAGATAGTTCCTAAACCTCCCCGTTAGTGTTCTGCGATCAATCGGATCGGATAACGCTGAGTCCAACTGCTCTCGACCGCCACGCATTCCATCTAAAAGCCTGTACGTTTGTCGATCACTGAACACTGTTCTTTCAAGATCGTGATTTCCCGGGATAACGAATACGTCATGGCGAGAAAGTCCTGCGTCTTTTGCGAGTTGTAATAACCAGATGCGCGCCTCAGCGTATTCCTCGACTCCGCCTTTGAAAGCAATGTCACCTGTTACGAAGATTACGTCAGGTTTTCCGAGAGAGTCTGCCCCCGCATTTGGGGCGGTGGCCAAAAGTCCAGCAACGTCTGACGAGAGATCGGCAATAATCCGTTTTTGACTCCAACGATGAGAGTCATCGCCATGGCCAAAATGAATGTCAGAGAGGTGAAGCCAAGAAAAGAGAGGGGAACTCTGGACCGTCCTGCTCATATAGCGTTGTCCAATGCGGATAACGGAACACGCGGAATCTACCAGAGTCCTTTCGAGTTAGCAAGCCTCTACGCCGTATCTTCGCGCCGGCCTGAATTTTCCGGGCGTTTCCCGCAATCCCGTAGTAGTTGAAGTGCCCGCGCAGGATCTGGTTGATGGCGCGGACTTGCTCTTTGACGGGATGGTGTTTCATTCGATGGAGTTGCTCCCGCATCGCGGCTTTGGCCTGGCTGAAGCGCTGACTATCAGTCTGAAACACGATCTTGCTGCTCGTTTGACGCCAACCTGGGCCAGGTAAATCGTGAAACCAAAAAACGTCAGTCGCCGTCGCTCATGAGTTCCTTCTAAAGCGCTATCGAGAATCAAGCGCAGGAACGGGTACGTCCTCTTCGAACCGAGTCCGGATGCCGGTTGCGAGCGCTTCGAAGAAACCACGATATGGCCTGCACGCCACCCGCAAAGGGTTATCAAATCTGGGCGGGTGCCATCATCGATAAGGTCAAGTCGCTGATGAAGTGAGAGGGACTGGTCGGAAACGCCTTTTCCTCGAAATCATGACCGTCTCCGACGTCTTACCGGGTCCGGACACGCAATACGCCGCAGCCGTTCGAGTGTATCCGGAAAGTGCCGGACGAGCAGTAGCAGAGCCGCCGCCTGCGCGTTCGGTTTGGCGCGCCCCTGCTCCCATTTTTCGAGCGTTCGCTCGTTGGTGAACAAACGGCGCGCAAACATCCCTCGGGAACACTCCAGCTTTTCGCGCGTCTCGCGTATGAATTGCGGGTTGATCTCGGGCAGCGCCGCCCGGAGAGCGTCCCAATCCTGAAGCGTCTGTCGATGCGCGGTGCGCTCTTCCGCCATGTCGGCCGTTCGTATTAAGTCCAAAAAGTCGGGGCGTCTCGGCATTGTTGTTTCCTCGTTAAGTACGCTGATAGCGTAGGGCACTGTACCGCGCGCGTCTTTTTTAGTAAATATTTTTTTAACAGCAACTCGTTCGGTTGCTGCCACATGGAAAGATCCGGCTCGGCCACGATCCCGATTTTCTTGGCGCTTTTTTCCAACCTTAACGATATACATAGTATGAGCGCAAAAAACCGGCGCCCGGCACTCGGTATTTACGCGCCTTTCATATCTGGCCCAGCCCGCTTGAAATAGATATCCGCTCAAAATCAGGAAATTGCGGCCGTAACGTTGCTACCAGGCACCGAGCCGAAAAAATTTGAGAATTTTTTCGGAAGCGTGTCAGGTTTAATCGTTTGCGGGGTTATACCAGTGAGGATAAATCAGTGAGCGACGACTGGAGAGCAATCGGGCTCTGCGGAACCGCCGACGAGTTCTTTTGTGGAAATCATCGACCGGTACCGGGAAATGAGTGACAGAAGAAGGCCAGTGCGTCCTCGCTCACTAGCGCGCAGCCTGAATAATTGAACGAACTTAACGAGACGGAGCGCAAGCGCGATAGCGCGCAGCCTCAACGAGATGTGGAGAGACATAGATTCCAGCCGCATGTCTCTCGACCTTTACTGGCGCGGCTGGAGTAACGAATCCAATAGAGAAAGGAGGTGAGAACTATGGCAACTATTAAGAATGTGATCAAAAAGATCAAGGCGATCCTGGGTTTCCACGGAGTGTCGGATTCCGAGCTGTTGAAGGCGGGTAACACCGCTTACGACGGCTTGCTGAAGAATGTGAATGCGGCATTTCCAAACCCGCCGGTTCCCCTGCCGGTATTCCGGCAGGCCCTGGACAGCTTCAGTGCGTTGATAGTCGACGCGGAGGATGGAGGTAAGAAATCCATCAGCGCGAAAAACAAACAACGTACGGAGGTGATCCGGTTGTACGCGCTGCTTGGACATTATGTCGAAGCGACGTGCAACAACCTTCACCACCAGCGGCTTTACGGCAAAGTCCACCACAAAGACGGCGCCGCAGGCGTTGGCACCGGCGAAGTTCAGTTCGCTCGACCGCGGCCCGAACAGCGGACAAACCGTTGTGAAGGTCGAAAGTCAGACCGGCGCCATTGCCTTCGAAGTGCATTTCGCACTCGAAGGCACGGGCGGCGTCCTTGGTCCCTGGACCGTGATGATGTTGACCAGCCCAAGAAAGGTGACCATCAGTGGCCTCACGCCGGCCGGAACCTACCAGTTCCAGGTCCGCGCGCTGGGTAAACTGGGTTACACGGATTGGAGCCCGTCGATGACGTTCATCCCGGCGTAAGTAAGAAGCGGGGCTGAGGCCTGCGGCTACGGGTATACACGTAGCCGCGGGCTTTATGCCCCGCTTTTTGCATACCGAACGATACAGACATTTGCCGAACTCAGCTCAAACGGGTCGGAGGCCTGATTTTGGCGGCATGCCTTCCGCTCGCTTCCTTTGTACGTATCTTTTGCCCCATTTGAGGGCATAGACTTAAGTCAGGCCCACAAATCTCGAAAATTCACTGCAATGCGTCAGTTATGAAATACAACGGGAAAGCCAGGAAAAGCGGCAGTGTAAGTGCTTCTGCTCCAGGCAGGGCCGCAAGCGAACCCTCCGCGATTGTGGGAATCGGCGCTTCGGCTGGCGGGTTGGAAGCGTTCAGCGAGCTCCTGAAGCATCTGCCTATCGACACTGGCCTCGGCTTTGTGCTGGTTCAGCATCTGGATCCGTCTCACCCGAGCATTTTGCCCGACCTTCTTGCGAAAGCAACCCGCATGCCGGTCTTATCGGTCAAGGATGGA